>Ga0126370_10000844_pt1 | contig 13451 bp, 8 predicted proteins | sample PanSoiMetaPlot_3_FD_92586 | JGI IMG/M metagenome (GOLD analysis project Ga0126370, IMG submission 92586) | Tropical forest soil microbial communities from Panama - MetaG Plot_3 | ecosystem: Environmental > Terrestrial > Soil > Tropical forest > Bulk soil | place: Panama | collected 2016-02-17 | reverse complement strand
GCAATAACGTTCCACGCTGCTGCCTAAAGAAGCAAGAGCAATGCAGTCGGTGCCGGTTCCGGTGGCGGGCAGACTCGATTGGGTGCTCCTGATGCCGCTCTCATAAAGTGCTCGCACACGTCCCTCGGTGGCGATCTGCACCGCTTCCACCATCGCTTCTTCTCTCAGACTTGGCTGGACCAAGAAGATCATATTGATCGTGTGAGGCGAAATCACTTGGCTGTCCTGAAACGAGGCGGCATCGCCTACGGATAGAGCGTTGCCATAGCCGGCAGTAGCAAAACAGGCGACTTCCCGTGCACCGTCAGAGAACGAAACCTCGATCAGCTCAGACATCGTCACGCCAGTGGCCATCACTACCGCTTTGCCCTGAAGCTCTAAGCGCTGCATCTCACGGCTGAGCCAACCTTCCGGGTTCCCACCAAAACCGGCGTCATCGCTGTTCACATGATGATTAACGAGATGGCTCGCGTAGCAGAATCCGCCGTTCAGTACGGCCCAACTCAGTATGGGTACCGGCCGGGGAAAACTGATAATCAAGGCATCTTGCTCTCGATGCAGCGTCACTTGTTCCAGCAGGTTAAAGGGCATGGCTACTCAGTTAAACTAATGATTGCTCCGAAAGCGTAAAGCTGCGGCATGCGGCGACGAAACCGCGGGCAAACTCAGGGTTCGAGCCAAAATGTAAGTGCACATAACTCCCGAGGCAGTTCTTATAATGATAGCCCTCGCGAATCCTTGTTTTGTTGGGTCCTTCCATGAGGTAGGCGGTTTGAATCTTCCTTCCAGGGAGAAAGTCGTGTAGCTCCGAATAGTGAAATTCGTGACCTCTGATTTTTTCTTCCGGCGCCATAAATGTTTTCTTTGCGGCCAAGACTTCGCGATAGCCCAAGGCCTTCAATTGCGGCAACATCTTGGTCGTAAACGGATAAGCTCCGACCATCGGATACTTCCGCCGCGCGCAATCGATTAATGTCTGTGACAGGTACATCAGGCCGCCGCACTCGGTGTATACGGGACCTCCCGCTTCGATGAAATGCCTTATGGCGGTGCGCATTGACTGGTTCCGCGAAAGCTCCCTTGCGAAGAGTTCGGGGTACCCGCCGCCCATGTAAATTCCTTTGATCCTCGAGGGCAGAGAGCGATCGTGGATCGGACTAAATCGCTCGATCTTTGCTCCCGCGCAGGTTAGGAGATCCAGGTTATCAGGATAATAAAAACAAAACGCCCGGTCGCTGGCGACCGCAATAGGAACTTTGTCGCCTGCCAGTTCTCTCGTCGTGGCCCCAGCCCACGCCGCAACCTTGGTTCGCGTGCTCACGAGTAAGCGATCCAAGTCGACATGATCTTGGATAAGCCGTCCTAGTCGGTTGCCGAAACGTTTGTCGAGAAAACCTTCCTGGGCGACGGCCAAGCCAAGGTGCCGCTCGGGAATTTTGAGATCGTTGCGAGTCGGTATTCCTCCGAAGCATTCGAGCATCGGCAACGATGCTATTGCGTCTCTCAGGTAATTGAGATGACCGACTCCCGCTACACGGTTAAAGATGACGCCGATCAAGTTGGTTCTGCGGTCGAAGAGCCGGTAACCGAGAATCATGGCCGCGGCGCTGCGAGCCATCGCCGAGGCGTCTACTACCAGAATCACGGGCAGCCCCAGCAGCTTTGCCATCTCCGCCGTGCTGCCGTCCTCTGTGACGCCGCTTCGACCGTCGTAGAGTCCCATCATCCCCTCGATGACGGCAACATCTTTCTCGCGCAGGTTTTTTTGAAAGGACTGGCGGTTGTAGTCTTTGGATAACATCCAGCCATCGAGGTTGTACGACGGCACGCCGCAAACTTTCGCGTGCAAGCCGGGGTCGATAAAATCCGGGCCGATTTTGAATGGCTGGACTTTCAAACCGCGTTGCCGCAGTGCTGCCATGATCCCTAGAGAGATCGTGGTTTTCCCGACACCGCTATGGGTACCAGCAACGACGAATGCAAACAAAGATCGCATGGTGAAAATTCCCTCGGGTTCAACCTTATTGCCGTTCGGGCGGAGTGACGATCCAACTCTTGATTAGATTCAGATCCAGTGATTTTCGGAGATGATCCGCCAGGCGGTCGATGCGCTCTTCGCGTGCGGCGCCGAGATTGGCCCAAGTTTCGGCGGGAGCGAGATCCACGGCGCCGCGTAGGGCCGCGAGAAATGAATGGCGAAAGTCATCGTTGTCAAAAAAACCGTGCACGTAGGTGCCAAAGACGCGACCTGATGCGCTCACGGCGCCGTCGGGAACAGAGCCAGGATTTCCCAGACGCACGATTTCTGCAAGAGGCCGAGATCCCGGTTCATAAAACGTTTCACCTACATGTATCTCGTAGCCTTCGAAACCAGTTTCAGGAAAGTGGCCGAGGCCGAAAACCTGGGATTGCAACCAGCCTCGCACCCGTCGCACAGTCTTATTCGCGCGCAGTAAGGTTCGTACCGGCAAGAACCCGAGTCCCTTTCTGCCGCACGATTCGCCGTGATTTTCGACCCCCTCGGGATCTTCGATATAACTGCCGAGCATCTGAAAGCCGCCGCAGATGCCGATAAGAGGAACGCCCTTTTCATGAAGCTGCCCAAGCCGCTCGACAAATCCCCAACGATCAAGCCACTCCAGGTCGTCAAGTGTTTGCTTGCTACCGGGCAAGATGAGCAGATCCGCTGCGGCCATTTTCTCCGGGTGTTCGAGAAACGCCAGGGATACTGACGGCTCGAGGCTTAGGGCGTCGAAGTCGGTGAAATTCGCCATGTGCGGTAGAGCAATGACGCCAATCCGAATCCGCCGCGACGGTCCGCTTTCCAGATTTTTCCAACGGCGCATTGCGGAGGATCGCTCCTCTAAGGCAACACCGTCTTCTTCATCGAGACCCAGATTGGGGAGGTAAGAGACAATTCCAACGCAGGGCAAACCGAGTCGGCGCTCCATGGTTGATACGCCGGGGCGCAACAGTGATTCGTCGCCACGGAATTTATTGATAACAAACCCGCGGATTCGCAAGCGATCCGGTGGTTCCAGTAGTTCCAACGTGCCTAATAGCGAAGCAAAAACACCGCCGCGGTCGATATCGCCTACGAGCAGGCAAGCGGCGTCAGCGGCATGGGCCATGCGCATATTGACGATGTCATGCTCGCGCAGATTGATTTCCGCCGGCGAGCCCGCGCCTTCGAGCAAGATGATGTCGTAATCGCCAGTCAGTCGGCTGTAGGCCTCGAGCACCGCAGGGAATAGCTGTTCCACCCGTCGGGTGTGGTAATCCAAAGCCGAGACTTGTCCCCATATCTTTCCCAGAAGGATTACCTGCGCACCGGTGTCAGTGGAAGGTTTAAGCAGGATGGGATTCATCTCGACGCGAGGAATCACTCGGCAGGCTTCGGCTTGCAGAGCCTGCGCCCTGCCGATCTCGCCACCATCCGGAGTGGCTGCGGAGTTAAGCGACATGTTTTGAGCTTTGAAAGGGGCCACCCGATAACCTTCCTCCGCCAACACGCGTCCCAAACCAGCGGTGAGAATCGACTTTCCCACGTGGGACGCCGTTCCGAGGATCATCAAAGCATTCTTTCGGGCTATCATGACGCCTCGCTTTTCATGCTTTTAGTTGCGCTCACGGCGCTGCGATATAAAGCCAGTTAATCAGATCACCGCTTTTTACCAGATATCGTTCAGCCGGAACGTTAGAGCGATAACCGTTAACCTCGAAATGCCAGCCACGGTCGGTGGCAAAGTCATTTCTGATTCCGGCTATCTCTTCGACAAAATCGTCCATGCCAAACTTGCACGAAGTAGCGATAGGAACAACAATTCTCAAAACATCCAACACCGTGCTCCCTTCAAGGACCGCAATGTTCTGTTCAATCGGAGGGCGGCTTGCCGATCCAAAATTGATCGATATTGTCACTGTCAGCATCCTATGTTGCGGCATCCCTTTAGCCTAGGGGAATAGATTTTCAAAGGTATATGAATTCCAAGCTAGCTCGCCGGTTCGCATCAGTCAGCGTCTAACCGGTTTCAGGTCCCAAGATTGAGCCGAAAGCCCAGCAAAAAATTTAGCGGAGGCGCACGAAAGCCATCTGCTTGCTCGTATTTCTTATTAAATAAATTTTGAATTTTGCCAATAAGACTTATTTCTTTGGCAAACGAGAATCGCCAGGGAAGAGTGTATGATGAGGCGAGATTAACAATCACATAGCCCGGGGCAACGATATTGCCGAATGGGGAAGCGGCGCGGAAATCATCTCGGCGTCCGACGATGTTAGCAATGAGGTTGATATTCAAAGCATCCTGCAGATAATTCAGGATCACGTTTCCCTGATTGTGGGGACGCCGCGGCAGGGTTCCATCTTCTGTGGTCCAGTTCAGATAGGTGTAATTGGCGCTTAAAGTCAGAGGTGAGAAGATCTTTATTCCCAAAGTCCATTCAACTCCGTTGAAGCGGGCGTGACCCACGTTTTCAGCACGAAAACAACCAAACGGGTTTCCGGGAATGGGTCTACCCTCGATTAAATCGTTAACGTTACGATGAAAATAGGTTCCGGTTACTTTGACGCGGTCCGAGATGACATTCTGCTCAACGCCGAAGTTTACTTCCCAACTTTTCTCCGGACCGAGATTGGGATTGCCAAAGGCTGGACAGCCAAAGGCGGCGGGAAAGAACAACTCGTTCAATGACGGCGCTCTAAAACCCTTTGCATAACTTGCTTTCAGCCTGGTACCAATTTCCTGGAATAAATAGGCTGCGGAGAAAGAAGGCGTCCAGGCGGTACCAAACTGTTGATTATCATCCAGACGAAGTCCCGGAATCACGATCAACCGCCGGTCAAGAAATTGAAACTGCTCCTGCAGGTAGTAGCCAACGTTTCCGATGGCCGCATCGGTGCAGGTCCCGTGTCTTGGGAAATCGCAGGAAAACGCGTTGGTGGTGGCCGATCTCCGATTGTATTGGACTCCGAAAGTCGTCGTACCCCAATCTTCAAAGCGGTAGTTGGTTTGAAATTCCCCGGTAATGATTTGCTGGCGAAAAAGATCAATGGTGAAGGAATCGCAGGGAAGGCCGAAAAAAACGCAGGAATCGACGTCGTCTTTAAACTTGTCATGTTCTTTGTATAGCGCTCCCCAAATTCGGTAATCCCAGTTGGGCAAGATTTTATGCTCCCACTCAACTTTGTTCATGTATTGGGTCGTAGTCTGGCGGGCGTTTGGGTCGGGCATGGATGCGAAGTTGTTGTTGTTGAACAAGCCGACTTCTCCATTGATGAAATTAAAAATGCCTTTGAGGCTCGCATCCGGTGTGACTTGATAATCCAGCCGCGCCGACGTTGAGAGGTTCGCATAGTCATCGTTTACGCTTTCAAAACCTCTGCTTCCCAAATGGCCGACGCTGAATGAGTATCCGAGTTTTCCTACGCCTCCTCTCAGCCTTAGCACTTCACGGTTGGTCCCCCAATTGCCGCCTTGCGCCGAGAAGCCTACCTCCATTGGCCCTTGGCCTTTCTTGGTAAAGATATTGATCACACCTCCGATCGCCTGCGAGCCGTAAAGAGTTCCACCAGAACCACGGAGAATTTCGATACGCTCAACATTTTCGGTCGTCAGGTTTGCGAAGTCGTAGGCCCCGGTGGTCGTGCTGTTGACTTCAACGCCGTCGATCATGACGAGCACCTGGTTCGACTCGGAACCACGAATAAAAACGGAAGTTGTATTTCCCATTGAACCCGTTTGAACGACGTTGACGCCCGGGACGTCCCGCAGAACCTGCAAAACGAGGTCCCCCTGCCGTTCGCGAATTTCGTCCGGCGTGATAACCGTCAGTGATGTTGTGAGCTGATTAAGAGGAACTTCCGTCCGTGTGGCCGTCACAACGACGGGGGGAAGTGTCTCAACGGGGTCCGCGGCCTGAGAAAAGTTTGGCAGTAAAGTAAAAAGCAGCAGAACATACAAAAAAACCATTAGACCTCTCCTTTTCCCGCGAAAGGGGATGTTAGAGCAGATCGGATAGGTCTCCTGGCTTGGGCTTTAACCTACTCGCCGCGCCTTCCCGCCTTAGTCGTTATTCGTGCTCGTTATTCGTGCTCGTAAAATTCCCTAAGCGAGCACGATCACGAGCCACGAACACGATCCCAGGCAGTGGCTAATGCTTGCAGCTTTCGTGGCCTTTACAGTTGCGGGGCAGCAGGGGATTTCTAAGAAAGTATGAAGGATGAGGGATAAAGGATGAGTTTTCTTTCATCCTTTTGCCTTTCGCCTTCAGCCTTTCGAAGTCACCCCTTTCCCTTAATATCCGTCCGCGGTCGATAATCTTTCTCTCTATTTCCTCCTAAATGAACCGTTAATTCTTTACGTCGGTGAGACGAAAATCGATGGGAATTTTGACCCAGCTTTCGACCGATTTGTTGCCGTAATGAGCCGGCGAAAAGAGCCAACGTTTAATAGCTTCCGCCGCGGCTCGATCCAGAGTCTCGCTGCCGGAACTATCGTTCACTTCAACTGACTTAGACTTTCCGTCCTCGTCAACCAAAACGCGCAGAACTACGCGCCCCTCCTTGCCTTCTTTCCGCGCCTTGTCTGGGTATTCCGGTTTCGGGCTGTACGCATAGCTTGCCTGGACGAATTTCTCCCCTCCGGCTCCATTTCCCACCCCGCTACCTGATCCATTACCGCCGGCCGAACTTCCTTTACCACGGCTCCCGCCGCCCTCCCCTGAACTTCCGCGTCCCAGTTGACCCGAAGAGCCGCTCTGCGTTTCTGCCACCGCAATTACCGCTATTCCTTCAATCCCGGTCAGAACATCTATTGGCATAGCAGCTGCCTTGATCGGCAACGGAGATTCGCTCGTTTCTTCACTTTCTTCATTCGAGTTGGTCATAGCGGTCTGTGCCTGTGCGCGGTGTTTCGGCGTTCCTCGATTTAGCTTATTTTTCGCGCCAGTTCCGCTGCCGCCCGATTCTTCTACACTTTCTTTTTCCGCGACGACGAGAGTCACCGGAATTAGCCCTTCCTGCTGCGCCGTTGGAAAGACGACCGGATAGACCAACCCGATAGCGTGAAGCGTGACAGAGATAAGTAAGAACACACCCAGCTTCGTACCCACGACTCTGTCATATGGTCTCAGCATGGTAAAAAGTTCAAGAAACCTTTCTCTCTCTTCCGGAGAGGCCGGTGGAAAGAACTCTAGGCAGGTCTCCTGGCTTAGGCTTGAACCTACTCACCGCGCCTTCCCGCCCCGTTCGTTATTTGTGCTCGTTATTCGTGCTCGTAAAATTCTTAATCGAACACGATCACGAGGCACAAACACAAACCCCAGGCAGTGACTTGCGTAGCGGTTTTCGTCGCCTTTACAGTGGCGGGACCGCGCCGGATTCACACCGGACTTCCCTGACACCTAAAGCACCAAACGACGCGAAAGCTATAACGGAAAAAAAATGTTGTCAAGAAGAATTTTTCGCAGGTCGAGAAGCGTAAGACTGAGGCTTTGAGATTTCTTTAGTTCTCACGGTTCTACCAACAAAATTTATAGAGACGCGAATAGGGCGAAACTTAAAGTTTCACCAAGTTCGACAAGAGCGTCAAAGTGATAACAGGAAAGGTCTACGCTTCGCCAACGAAGGTAAGCACGACTCAATAGCGCGAAAAGAGAAACACACAGCCCGATCCAGAGTGCCGTAGTCCCAACCAAGAATATCGCCACGCCCAAAGTTATCGCGGTGGCGATCATGAGATGCCATGCCCTCACATTTTCAGCGACGCACCGCGCCGACTCGTCACTCGCTGAAGTGGACCGGTAGAGAAATATTACGAGTGACCAGCGCGCGAAAACGGGAGCGAGCACAAGACTCAAGCCGCGCATTTCACCGATCACCTCGATGGAACGAATCTTAAAAAGGATAATCAATAAAATCGCCAACAAGCCGTAAATTCCAACGGGTCTGTCGGCTGCAGTCTTGGAGTTCGTCGAGAGAGCAAAAGTTTTCTCAGTTCCAGCTAAATGAGCCGCTCGAGTCATGAAGATAAGGAAAGTTACCAGGACAACGCCGAGGATCTCTGATTCGAGGTAAGGTTCTAAAACGCGATTTAAAATCGCCAAGGAAACACCGATGGTTAAGCCCACGAGCGGAAAATAAGGTGTACCCGACCCGACCCGCTCCGCGTTCAATTGACGACCGCTGAAACGGTCGCCCAGCACTAGAAATTTGAACGCCGCCAAGGCGTTTTGCATGGCTCCTCTTTTCGCTTAGCCCTCCGAAGCTGTCAACATGTTGGCGACGTAGACCAAAAGTCGAAGGAAAATTTGTCAACACAAAAAAGCAAAAATTCGCTTTAAAAATCACGAGGTTAGCAACAGGTTTATGCTTTACTTTTGGCTTATTTTCCGGTATTATCAACAGTAGGTAACAACTCTCGCTAACCCCATAGTTTTACAGGAGAATTTTCCTAAAGGGACTGGTCAAAAATGGCTGAACCAACATCACCAGATCGATCTCGATACAGCGCTGACAACATCAAAGTCCTTGAAGGACTCGAAGCCGTCAGGAAACGGCCTGGGATGTATATCGGAGACACCTCCGAACGGGGCTTGCATCATTTGGTTTATGAAATAGTGGATAACTCCATCGATGAGGCTTTAGCGGGATATTGTGATCAGATTGAAGTGACGATTCACATCGATAACAGCGTCACTGTAATCGATAACGGTCGCGGTATACCCGTCGATATGCATCCGACGGAAAAAAAATCCGCGGCCGAAGTGGTTTTGACTAAACTCCATGCGGGCGGCAAGTTTGATAAGGCCTCCTACAAAGTATCCGGCGGACTCCACGGGGTGGGCCTTTCGGTTGTCAATGCATTGGCTGAGTCATTGGAAGTGGAAATCAAGCGGGATGGCAAGGTTTATCAGCAGAGCTACAAGCGAGGAGTTCCAACAGAGCCGCTTAAGGAAGTTGGAAAATCGAAAGAGCGTGGCACTCGCGTGACGTTCAAACCGGACGGAGAGATTTTTGAGACGACTGAATTTAGCTTCGATATTCTCTCGCAAAGATTGCGCGAATTGGCGTTCTTAAACCGCGGTGTAAAAATTACTATCGAAGATGAGCGAACTCAGAAGAAACATGAGTTTTTCTACAAAGGCGGGCTTTTGTCTTTCGTCGAGCATTTGAACCGCGCCAAAACCGCTATTCATCCGAAAGTTGTTTATTTCGAAGGCGAAAAGGACGGGGTTGCAGTGGAAATAGCCATGCAGTGGAACGATGGTTATTCCGAGAGTGTTTTTTCATTCGCCAATAATATTAACACCATCGAAGGCGGTACTCACCTGATAGGTTTCAAATCCGCTTTGACCCGAACCATAAACAGTTATGCTGTAGATACCGGACAGCTCAAGAAAGATGAAGAGAATCTCCAAGGCGAAGATGTCCGCGAAGGTTTAACCGCGGTCATCAGCGTTAAGGTTCCTGAGCCACAATTCGAAGGCCAGACCAAGACCAAACTGGGAAACAGCGAGGTGAAGGGCATCATTGAGGCTTTGGTCAATGAAAGACTAGGAAGCTATTTAAGTGAGCATCCGACCGACGCAAAGAAAATCGTTTCCAAGGGCGTGGAAGCCGCACGCGTGCGTGAAGCCACCCGCAAAGCCAAAGAGCTGGCGCGACGAAAAGGGGCTTTGGATTCCGGTTCGTTGCCCGGCAAGTTGGCCGACTGCCAGGAACGTGACCCGGCGTTGAGCGAGCTTTACCTTGTGGAGGGTGATTCCGCTGGCGGGTCGGCCAAACAGGGGCGCGACCGACGCAATCAAGCGATTCTCCCGCTTAAAGGGAAAATCCTCAACGTTGAAAAAGCGCGTTTTGACAAGATGCTCTCATCGCAGGAAATCCGCCTGATGATTACGGCCCTCGGTACAGGGGTAAAAGAGGACTACGACCCGGCGAAGCTGCGCTACCATTCAATCATCATTATGACCGATGCGGATGTCGACGGTTCGCACATTCGCACTCTGTTGCTCACGTTTTTCTACCGCCAAATGCCTGACCTGGTGGAAAACGGCCATCTTTTTATCGCCCAACCGCCGCTGTACAAAGTGAAACGGGGCAAACAAGAACGATATCTAAAAGATGAGGCGACCCTTGAAGACCATCTGATCGAACTCGGCACGGAGAACATCCAGGTGAGAGCGACCAATGACGGCAATGGCCTTGCCGGCCAGCCGCTGCAAAACTTCATCAAGAAGGTCGCGCGTTGGGAAAAATTGATGGCTTTGACGGCTCGAAAGAAAAAGAACCGGACCATCGTCGAAGGGCTGTTGCTCGAAAGCGGGTTTAACGAAGGAACGCTAAAAGACGAAAAGGCGTTAAAGAGCTTGATGAATCGGCTAACCTCGTATGTCAATCTGATGGCGCCGGACCAAGCCCCTTTATCGTGCAGTTTGGCAGAAGATCCAGAGCACGATTGTTTCAAACTTATCTGTGCCACCCGAGCCAACGGTACCGGCTTTCAAACCGTTATTGATCGGGAGTTTCTAACAAGTCCCGAGTACAAAGAAATAAAAAAACTTTTCACTGATCTGATCGGTCTCGGCCTACCTCCTTATTCGCTGGAAAATGGCGATCACAAAGCTCAGCTTCGCTCCCTCACCGAGCTTCTTGAGTATGTCATGGAGGGAGGCAAAAAGGGCCAGTACATACAAAGGTACAAAGGTCTCGGCGAAATGAATCCGGAACAGCTATGGGACACTACCATGAATCCGGAAACGCGGATTCTTTTACAGGTTAGGATTGAAGACGCGGTGGAAGCCAACGACATCTTCTCGACCTTGATGGGCGACGAAGTCGAGCCCCGGCGCAAATTTATCGAAGAGCATGCGCTGACCGTAAAGAATCTAGACATCTGATAGAAAAAAGTTCCAAATGTTCAAGCCGTTCAAATCGACTTTGAACCCCTGGAACGTTTTGAACGATTTGAACAGTTTGAACGGCTTGAACCCATCCTTTTATTAATCCATGGAAGCGACGCCAAGGTCACAAAAGGTCCCCGTTTATATCGAAGACGAGATGCGCGAGTCGTTCATGGCCTATTCCATGAGCGTCATCATCAGCCGCGCTCTACCCGATGTCCGGGATGGCTTGAAACCGGTGCATCGCCGGGTGCTCTACGCGATGTATGACCTGGGCAACACCTGGGACAAGCCTTATAAAAAATCAGCTCGCGTCGCCGGTGATGTTATCGGTAAGTATCATCCGCACGGTGAGATGGCGGTCTATGACACCATCGTGCGCATGGCGCAGGATTTTTCCATGCGCTATCCCCTGATCGATGGTCAGGGAAACTTTGGCTCCATCGACGGAGATCCTCCAGCGGCCATGCGCTACACAGAAATACGGATGGCGCGGTTGGGCGAGGAGCTGCTCGCGGATATCGAAAAAGAGACCGTCGACTTTATTCCCAACTACGACGACCAGTTAAAAGAACCGGCGGTTTTACCTTCGCGGATACCCAATCTTCTTATCAATGGCGCGGCGGGAATCGCCGTCGGAATGGCGACCAACATTCCTCCGCACAATCTGGGCGAGGTCGTGGATGGGCTGGTTGCCCTGGTGGAGAACCCAAATATCACGATTAAAGAACTGATGAAACATATCCCCGGCCCGGACTTCCCAACCGGCGGATTCATACATGGAAGAGAGCCCATCGCCCAAGCTTACAACGAGGGGAAAGGCATCATCCAGACTCGTGGCAAGGCTTTTACTGAAACAGTCAAGCGGACCGGTAAGGAACAGATTATCATCAGCGAAATTCCCTTCATGGTTAACAAGGCCCGTCTCATCGAGCAAATCGCGGGTCTGGTGCAGGAGAAGAAGATAGAGGGAATAGCCGATTTGCGAGACGAATCGGACCGCGAGGGAATGCGCATTGTCATCGAGCTCAAGCGGGACGCGGTGGCTGAAATTATTCTCAATCAGCTCCATAAGCACACCGCCCTGCAAGAATCATTCGGCATCAATATGCTCGCCATCGTCGAGGGGCGGCCAAAAATTCTCAATCTTAAAGAAGCACTAAAAGCATTCTTGGATCACCGCAAAGAGGTCGTTACCCGGCGCACGGCGTATGATCTTCGCAAGGCCGAAGAGCGGCTGCATATTTTGGAAGGATTGAGAATCGCCCTTGACAATCTCGATGCCGTCATCGCGTTGATTCGAAATGCTCATGATCCCAGGATCGCCAAAGACGGCTTGATGGCCAATTTTGGGCTGAGCGAAATTCAGGCGCAAGCCATCTTGGACATGCGTTTGCAGAGACTAACGGGCCTGGAGCGTGACAAAATCCTGCAGGAGCACAATGAGACGGTTGAACTGATCGCCCAACTCCGGGCGATTCTGGCCAATGAGAAGGAAATCTATCGCATCATCGTCGATGAGCTGAAAGAGATCAAAGAGAAGTACGGAGACGAGCGGCGAACGCAAATCATCGACCACACCGAGGAAATCTCCATCGAAGATCTCATCGTCGAAGAAGATATGGCGGTGACGATTTCCCACGAAGGCTACATCAAGCGCCATCCTGTGTCGCTGTACCGCGCCCAGCGGCGTGGTGGCAAAGGAAAAATCGGCACCACCACCAAAGATGAGGATTTCGTCGAGTATCTCTTTATTGCGTCGACCCACTCCTACATTCTCTTTTTCACCACCATCGGCAAGGTGTACTGGATCAAGGTTCACGAGCTACCCCAGGCGACCCGCGCGGCGCGGGGGCGGCCCATCGTCAATCTTCTCAATCTAGAGCCCGGCGAGAAAGTTTCCGCCTTTCTCTCCGTGCGGGAATTTCAAGAAGGGCGTTTTGTCGTCTTCGCCACCAAAAAAGGATTGATTAAAAAAACCGAGCTGATGTCGTATGCCAATCCGCGCTCCAATGGGATTCGCGCCATCGCCCTCGAAGATCGAGATGAAGTGATCGGAGTTCGGCTTACCGATGGGCAGCAGGAGATCATTCTTTCCACGGCGGACGGGCAATCGATCCGCTTCAAGGAAGAGCAAGTACGATCCACAGGCCGCGGCACTTATGGTGTCGTGGGCATGCGGCTCGATGAGGGAGACACGCTGGTCAGCATGGAGATCCTCAGTTTAGGCGCCGCTATCCTTACTGTTTCGGAGAACGGTTTTGGGAAGCGTACGGAGATGGACGAATACCGTCTCCAATCCCGCGGCGGCAAGGGTATCATAACGATGAAGACCACGGACAAAACCGGCCGCGTGGTGGGTGTGCAGCAAGTAACCGAGGACGATCAGCTAATGCTCGTGACCAATAAAGGCAAAATCATTCGCCTGCGGATAAAGGATATCCGCGTCATCGGACGCAATACACAAGGGGTGCATCTCATCGACCTGGAAGAGGGCGAGCGCGTGGTCTCTCTTGCAAGGGTAGCCGAAAAAGAGGAAGAGGAAGAGG
>Ga0126370_10000842_pt1 | contig 13453 bp, 6 predicted proteins | sample PanSoiMetaPlot_3_FD_92586 | JGI IMG/M metagenome (GOLD analysis project Ga0126370, IMG submission 92586) | Tropical forest soil microbial communities from Panama - MetaG Plot_3 | ecosystem: Environmental > Terrestrial > Soil > Tropical forest > Bulk soil | place: Panama | collected 2016-02-17 | reverse complement strand
GTGGCAGCCGATTTTGATGAGGACGGCTGGCCCGACATTTACGTCGCTTGCGACGCCACTCCGAGCCTTCTTTTCATGAACAACCACGATGGAACCTTTCGCGAAGAGGGCGTCCTGCGAGGCGTGGCCTTGAACGACGACGGCATGGCTCAGGCAGGCATGGGAGTGGGAGTGGGCGATTATAATCTGGATGGACACCTGGATATCTTCAAGACCCACTTCGCCGATGACCGCAACATTCTTTATCGCAACGATGGAAAGGCATACTTTCTCGATGCCACCGCTTTTTCGCGGCTGGGGGTCGAGACTCGCTACGTTTGCTGGGGCGCTGGAATTGTGGATCTGGATAACGACGGCTATCCAGACCTATTCATGACGACCGGTCACGTGGACCCGAAAGTCGAGAAGAAGCTACCTGAGTACCCGAACAAAACTCCACGGGCAGTTTTCCGAAACCTCGGTCAAGGCGTATTCGAAGAACTGATTGAGGAAGCAGGCCCGGGCGTTGCAGCTTTGCACTGCAGCCGGGGTTGCGCCTTCGGAGACTTCGATAACGACGGTGACGTCGATATCGTCATCATCAACTTCAACGAACCGCCGTCGCTGTTGCGAAACGACCTCACCGGAAAGACGAATTGGATTAAGATTAGGCTTGAGGGAACAAAATCCAATCGCAGCGCAATGGGTGCGCGGGTCTTGGCACATTATGGCGGAAAGACGCAAGCCCAAGCGCTGCTCAGCCAATCCAGTTTTTTCTCTTGTAACGATCCGCGGTTGCATTTTGGGCTGGGCACATCGGTTTCAGTTGATCTTGAGATATTTTGGCCAAGTGGCCTGCACGAAAATCACAAGGGCTTGTCGGCCAATCGGCTTGTCACAATTCGGGAAGGGGTAGGTTTGGTGCTGAATCGCGGTTGGTCCCACTGACATCCCGGCGAGGATTCCGCGCATCCCCGTATCGAGATACCCGGAGCCCCAACTATTGCACAAAGGAGAGCCCCATGTTGAACCGCAAAGCCTCCATATTGTTGTTGTTCGTTTTCACGCTGGCACTGAAAGCTGAAGATAAAAACGTAATACCGGCTGTCGTCAAGAACGCGACGTATCTATATGTCATGGCGTATTCCGGCGACGTCTTTAGCCCCGAGGTAACGCCTGACGATCGACACGCTGTGCAAAACGTCCAGAGCGCGATTGAGAAGTGGGGCCGCTACAGGCTTGTCTATAACCGCGCAGAGGCTGATCTTGTCCTAGTAGTGCGCACTGGCCGGGTGGCGGAGGTGAAGGGCGGAGTCCAGGTGGGCACGCACGGTTCGGCGAAGTCAATCGGCGGAGAGGTCGGTGATCCCCAAGACACGCTTGAAGTCTATATGTCTTCGGAAGGAACTAACGGACCTCCGCTGTGGCGAGGCCGCGCGCACGACGGGCTGAAAGCTCCTGAGATGCGGTTGGTGCAGGAACTTCGTTCAAAGGTAGAGGCTCCCTATAAAAAGAAGAAGCCCTAATCCTGCTGGCCGACTCACAAAATGCCGCGAAACTCACTGGGACAACTCCCCCCGAAAATGGTTTGGAAGATTGGCGGAGTGACTAAGGTCATGTGGAGCGGTTCCCGCGCGGGTTATACTGGCTCAGTGGCTAGAAGAAAGATCTATTGCGCAGTCGTTGTCTGCCTTTTTTGGGTGTGTCTGGCGCGGGCGCAAGATGAATCCGGTCAGCAAGCCCTCAAGCGCGCGGTCGAGTTGCACCAATCCGGTCACTACGCTGACGCGATCACCGAGTATCAAACCTATCTGAAAGCTCATCCGGAAGCGGTGGCGGTCCGCTCGAACTTGGGCGCTGCGCTGGCTCACGAAGGCCGTTATACCGAAGCGATTCAGGAATACAAGCAGGCGCTGACGGCGGAGCCAACCAACTACGGGATTCGCTTCAACCTTGCTCTCGCTTACTACAAGATGAGCGAAGTCGACCAAGCCATCAAAGAATTTGAAGCGGTCTACGCGATTCAGCCAGCGGACGCACCAGAGCGTCGGCGGCTCTTATTGTTAATGTCAGAGTGCTACCTTCGCCGTGGCGACGACACGAAGGTGATCGCGCTCCTCGATCCCCTGGCCGATGCCGATCCCAACGACCTCGCTCTCGCCTATCTGCTCGGGACCGCTCTGCTCCATCAGGGTCAGGACCAGCGCGGCGCCCTCATGATCGAGCGCATTCTGCGAAACGGCGACACCGCCGAAGCGCACATGCTGATGGCCCTCACCCGCATGAAGGCCAACGACACGAAAGGCGCCTTGGAAGATGTGGACCGCACGCTCTCGCTGAATCCTAACTTGCCGGAAGCATACACTTTGCGCGGGAGATTGAAGTTTATCGCCTCTGACCTGGAGGGTGCTGAGGCCGCGTTTCGCAAGGCTTCGGCCCTGGATCCGATCGCTTTTGAGCCACTTCTTTGGTTGGGAACGCTGCTCCGGCAGGAGGGTAAATTCAACGAAGCGCGCTCTTATCTGGAGCGGGGCCTTCAGTTACAGCCCAATGAAATCCGCGCCCGCTATCAGTTCGCTCTGCTGTGCTCAGATGAGGGAGACGACCAGCGCGCCGCGTCCCTCTTGGAGGCTCTAATTAAGGATGCTCCAGAGTACACCGAGGCGCATCGCAGCCTTTCCACGATTTATTTTCGCCTGGGGCGCGTGGCCGAGGGGAAGCGAGAAAGGAAAATCGCGGAAAAGATGGACGCCGAAATTCAGGCGCGGGATCAGGAGCGCGGAAAGAAGCTGCGCAAGTGCGATCAATAAGCCTTCTTCTCTTGCTTACGGCGTCATCGGCCGCCCAGAGCTTGCCTCAGTTCCCTCAAAACTTTGAAGAGCTCTCCGCAAAAGCGCAACAAGCCTACGAAGCCAATCATCCCGAGGAAGCTGCAGACCTTTACAGCCGCGCCGTCAAGTTGCGTCCCGATTGGGCCCAAGGCTGGTGGGCCATCGGAATGATCGAATACGAACGCGACCGGTACGCCGAATGCCGCGAAGCTTTGACTCGCATGGTGAAGCTGGATGCGTCGGCCGCGCCGGGATGGGCCCTGCTCGGGCTCTGCGAGTTTCGCACCAAACAATACGACGAAGCCTTCCAGCATTTGAAGAAAGCCCACATGTTAGTGCCGGTCACCCAGCCCGGCGGGCCGTTGCTGGACATGGCCGACTACCATCTATCTTTGCTGTTGAATCAGCAGGGCGCCTTCGAGGTAGCGCAGGAACTTCTGATGCGCGTCGCGCGCAAAGTTCATAACAATCCGGACATGATGTTTGCCGCCGGCTTGCCCTCGCTTCGCATGCCGATTCTTCCTTCAGACGTCCCTGCCAATCAGCGCGACCTCGTTAACATGGCGGGCAAGGCTTTTTGGGATCTCGCCACCGAGCAGCCTGAAGTAGCGGAAACGGACTTCAAGGCGCTTGTCTCCAAGTATCCCAAGGTTCCCAACGTCCACTATTTTTTGGGCACATATCTGGCTGCTCGCCATCCTGAAAAATCCGCGTCGGAGTTCCTTCAAGAGCTAAGCATTACTCCGGACAGCGTACCTGCCAAAGTTCAATTGGCTCTCCAATACACTCTCGACGGCAAGCTGAACACGGCCCTGAAATTTGCCCGCGAAGCAGTGGCGCTGAGCCCCGACTCTGTCGGAGCCCAGCTAGCGCTTGCAAAAGTGCTCCGAACCCAAGGCAGCGATGAGGCTGCTCTGAAGGCCTATCTGGCGGCGGAGCGGATCGATCCGGTCAGCCCCGCGATCCGCCTGCAGGTGGTCAACGCCTACCGTGCCCTCGGCCGGATTAAGGACATGGAGCGCGAAAAGGCCGAATACGACCGCTTGAAAACCGAGCAAGCGAACTGGCCCTGAAATGTTTGTATCTGTCAGTACGGACTGCCTTTAGCCCACCCTCAGCAAGACCTTCCTCTAACGCCTCCACCGCGGACTCGCCTCTCCCGCTGAACTCTCTCATCTTCCCCCCGGGAACGTGCAAACCAGAAAATCGATATGTTAGATAGAAAACTCAAAAAAAAGACTTGACAGTCTCAAGGCAGACGAAGTAAAACCTCCCCCAACGTAAACGATTACGGTAACGCTTTTCCTGTCCCGTGGAGAGCGGTACTCGTGGCTTTACTGTTTTGGGGCTCTGTGGTGGTGACTCTAATTCAGTTGACGTGGGGTGAAGCGATGACTCATACCGCGCGATTTTTTATTTCCAATATCGATTTTCTTCGTAAGAGTGCAACCTGGGCCGGTCGCCTTTTCGTTGTCGTGCTCTTTGCTCTTGCTTTCTTCGGTCAGCCGCCGGCGCTCGCTCAGACGACCAGCGCGACGCTGACGGGAACGGTGTTTGATGCGTCAGGCGCAGTCGTTCCCGATGCGACCGTAACGCTGAAGAACGAAGCGAGCGGTGACACGCGGAGTACCAAGAGTAACGGGGAAGGGTACTTTACATTCGCTGCCGTTCCGCCCGCCACATATACGCTTTCCGTGGAGAAGGAGAATTTTAAGACCTGGGCGGCGAAGTCCATCGTCCTCACCTCCGATGACAAGCGAAACCTTGCGGGAATCAAGCTGGAGCCCGGTCTGGCGAAGGAAACGGTGGTCGTGGAAGCGAGCAGTATCCAGATCACCCCGACCGACTCCGGCGAGAAATCAACGCTGATCAACCAGCACATCCTGCAGAACGTCGCCATCGTGGGCCAGAACGCCGCCGAGTTCGTGAAAATTATGCCTGGCATGGCGATGACGTCCGGTACGCTGAACGTATCTTCGTACGCTGCGCAGGACGAACGCACCGGCACAGGTCCCGTTGGCAGTTTCTCGGCGAACGGAACGCGCGCCGGCGCTCTCGATATCACTTCGGACGGCGCGCACATCATCGACCCCGGCTGCAACTGCGGCCAGGCCATGAACACCAATGCCGACATGACGGCGGAACTAAAAGTCATGACCTCGAACTTCGGCGCGGATGAGGCCAAGGGGCCGGTGGTCATCAGTGCGATCGGCAAATCGGGCGGCCAGCAGTTCCACGGCGAAGCTTACGCCTATGCCCGCAGTTGGCATCTTAATGCCAATGATCCTCAAAACAAGAACGCGGGCTTTCCGCGTCCCGAATCAAAGTATTTCTATCCCGGCGGCAACATTGGCGGCCCGCTCATCATTCCGGGCACCGGCTTCAACCACAACCGTGACAAAGTGTTCTTTTTCTTTGGTACCGAATATTACAAGCAGGACGTGGACAACGGCGTATACCACGCGGTGGTTCCGACCGCGGCCATGCGCAACGGCGATTTCAGTGATAAGGCTTACCTCAGCAGTCTGAACGGCTACGCTGTTACGGGCGTGCCGGGGGGCAGCAAGTTCACTGGAGGCAAGCTGAACACCGCTCCGGATCCAAACGGCCAAATACTGATGAACGTGTACCCGCTGCCCAACGAGGATCCAACGTTGCTACAAGGGTTCAATTACGCCAACGGTCAGACGCGCTACTCCAACATGTTGCAGTTCCGCGGCCGCGTGGACTACAACATCAGCCAGTCGTTGAAGCTGTATGTCTCGTACAATCATCAGCACGATAATTCCCTCAACAGCTTGGACGTTCTGTGGACTGGAAATGCGAACAGTTGGGCTTCGCCCACGACGCCCTACCCGACACCCCTTGTCATGTCAACTCAGTCTGATGTCGTTACCGCAAATCTGACGAAGGTCATCAGCCCAACCCTTACCAACGAAGTGATTTTCAGCTACACGTACCTGAACCTTCCGAACAGCTTTAAGGATCCGGCGAAGGTCGAGCGCGGGTCCCTGGGTCTCAACTACAGCCTGCTCTTCAGCCATCCCAACGCTCAGAACCTGATCTTTCCACAGATGACCGGTTGGGGCGATGGCATCTCCAACATGCTGAACACCGGCTTTGAGCTGAATGGCACTGTCTATGCGAAGAAGACGTTGCCGTCGGTAGCAGACAATCTGGTCAAGGTTTGGAAAACTCACACAACCAAGTTCGGTTTCTACTGGGAACGTACTTGGAACGAACAGCCTGGCAACGGATCCGTCAACGGTTCAGCAGTGTTCAGCAACTGGGGCGGCGGTACCTCGGGCAACGCCTATGCAGACATGCTCATTGGCCAGATGACGCAGTACTCGGAACTGAATTTCAACGTCGTTCCAGCCTTCCGCTATATGACAGCGGATTTCTATGGCACGGATTCCTGGAAAGTCTCGCGCCGCCTGACGCTGGATTACGGCATGCGCGTGTCGCACCTGGGGCCGTGGGTGGACACCACTGGCTTTGGGTTTGCGGCGTGGTATCCGAGCCTCTATGCTCAGGACCAGGGAGCCCCTGTTCCTGGGGCCACGGGGAAGATTTTCCCCGGCATTGAATGGAACAAGGCGAACTCTTCGACAGCGCTTTCGGGTTCGGGAAGCCGGCTCTTCTTCTACAATCCGCGCTTTGGCTTTGCGTGGGATCTGTTTGGCACGGGCCGGACGGTGCTGCGCGGCGGGTACGGCATGTACCACTTCCACGACGAGCAAAACGTCCAGAACGGCGCCTACGGCGTAGTCCAGGGATCCTTTAATTCTCCAACGCTAAACGGCGTAAGTATCGCTTCGCTAGCGCCTCTTACTGGCAGCCTCGCAATCCCGAGTGGACTCACAGCCTTGGATCCCAAAGATGACCAGGAGCCGCGAACGCAGAGCTATAGTTTCACCGTAGCTGAGCGCCTGCCTTGGAAAAGCTTGTTGGAGGTTGCCTACGTCGGCAGCAAATCCGATTACCTGAGCAATTACAACAACAATTTCGATCAAATCAACGATGTCACCGTGGGGAGTTTGTTGTCGGCCAATGGCTGGCTGCCGAATTGTGACGTGGCGGGCAACCCCAACAAGAACGACGCCAACTTTGACCCTAACTCCTGCGCTGGCGGTGCGAATAACGGCTATACGACCAGTCAGACTCAAAATGTGCGTCCACTCAATGCTGGTCCCTGTGTGGCCGCGGGTAATTGCCTCGGCACCCTCAAGATCATTGACCATAAGATGTATTCCAACTACAACGCTTTGCAGGTAACTTGGAACAAGCAGGCAGGGCACTTCACGTTCCTGAGCAACTACACGTTTGGGAAGGCTCTGGGTATTCGCGGTGAGAACGGTGCTGCTAGCGGCGACCCGACTGTCCTCGCTAATAACTATGGAACCCTGCCCAACAATCGCACGCATATCTTCAATCTAGCTTACGTCTATGAGTTCCCGACGACCCACAATGCCAACCGCTTCGTAAAAGGAATGGCCAACGGTTGGCAAATCTCGGGTATTACCCAATTCCAAAGCGGCGCGGACCTGCAGGCGGCTGTCAACTCGAACTTCAGCTACTCCGGGTTTATTCCCGCTGGCACGACGTTCATGGGCAAGACCCTTGCATATGTCAACGGGTCGGGCCAAACTGTGACCTATAGCCTCCAAGCGAACAGCCAGAACGTCCTCGGTTCTCCCGATCTCACTCTGATGCCTACGCTGACGTGTGATCCCAGGCAGGGGCTGAAGGCCAACCAGTACATTAACAGTGCGTGTTTCTCTCCCTTCTCTACGCCCGGTGTACAGGGCAACTACATCTTCCCGACTTTGACAGGCCCGGGATTCTGGAACAGCGATACGTCGCTGTTCAAGAACTTCACCTTTGGACAATCCGAGGCAAAGAAGCTTCAGTTCCGCTTCTCCGGTTACAACTTCCTGAACCACCCGAATCGGACTTTTATTTCAGGCGATTCCGGTTTGAACCTTAACTTCAACTCTAGCGGTGTTCTGAACCCGAACTTCGGATACGCAAGAAACACCATCGGTCACCGCATCATCCAGGGAATGATCAAACTCACCTGGTAGTCGGGTCACTCAAGCGCGGTTCTGTTGGGATTTTCAAGAAAGGGCGGATGCTTAAGCCGCCCTTTCTTTTTTGGGGCGCGGACGTACCGCTCATTCTTTCTTCTTCGTTGCTCGAAGCTTCTCCAGCACGGCTGCGGTCTGCGCATCGGCCGGATTGAGCTGGTGCGCGCGCTCCAGCACTGGCAGCGCCGCCTCATCGTCACCCAGCATGTACAGCGTCGCGCCCAAAAGCACCACCGAGCCGTAGAATTCAGGACGCAACGCCACGGCCTTCTCCAGCGGCGCTCGCGCTTCCTTGTAGCGATCCACGCGGAAGTAAGTCACTCCGAGGTTATGCCACGCCTCGAACGAGTTCGGATCGAGCTGCACGGCCCGCGTCAGCGGCTCAAGAGCTTCCCCAAACGCGCCGGCATCGCCAAACAACTGTCCCAGCAAGGTCAGCTTGTCCGCATCATTGGGATCGTAAATGCGATGGCAGACCTCTCGCGCGGTGGCCAGCGGCCCAGTCCTCAACGCGCTGCTGCAGTCCCGCACGTCCTTTTCCGTGTTTTTATGTTCGTCGCGAAGCTGCATATAGAGCTCATACTCGCGAGCGGCATCCTTCTCGCGCCCGCCGCTTGAGTACGCCCGCGCCAGCCGGTAATGCACGCGGTAGTCGCGCGGCAAAAGCTGGACCGCCCGCTCCAGCCACTTGGTTCCTGCGGCCACGTCATTCGAAGAAATGTACGCCACTCCAAGATGAAAAGCCGTATCAGGAAACGGTGGCTCCTCTGCCACCGAGCCCAGCCGCTTTATGGCCGAAGCATAATCGTTGGCCAGCAGGTCGAGCCGGCCAAGGTAATAAGTGACGTAGCGCGACCCTCCCGCCAGCTTCTGTACCTGCTCGAACTGTTTCCGCGCTTCGTCATTGCGGCCCAGGGACAGCAGGCACGCCGCGAACTGAAGTCGCGCCTTCGGATCCTTCGCATTGAGCGCTACAGCTTGTTCGAATTCGCCGGCGGCCGCCTCAAACAACTGTTCTTGCATGAGCTGCACGCCCCGGCTCAGGTGGGCTTCGGCGCCGGTTTGCGCGGGCGGGGCTTGCGCCTGAGCCAAAGGGGCCTGCGCGCGAACCACTCGCACCGCGCCCGAGAAACCAAGGGCCATCACTGAAAACAAAGCTGCCCCGGTCCATATCACGATCCTCATCACGAGCGAAATCGCTCCCGCGCCACCACTCCAGCGCCCTCTTTCACTGTTACAAGCTGATCAGCGCGGAGGTTTTTCACCGACTCCCGGACGCCGCTGGGCCAGACGATCTCCAACTCCGCCGTCGCGGCGGCCCCTAGCCCGAAGTGCAAGCGCCGGTCGCTGCAGGAGAGATACGCCGACGCGGCCAGCACCGCCTGCGCCTGCCGCCGTCCGCCGTACACCGCCACGACTACAGCACCAATGGCGCTCGCGTTCGATCGGGTTCCCACAAGCTTCACCTTCAGCCAGTGCCCCCCGCCGCGCACATCGTTGCGCAGCAGCGAGGGCGGCTCATTCATATTCATGATGAGGATATCGAGGTCGCCGTCGTTGTCAAAATCGCCAAAAGCCACGCCACGGCTGCAATGCGCTTCGGCAATCGCCGGACCAGCCGCATCCAGCAGTTCCTCGAATTTGCCTCCGCCCAGGTTGCGGAATAGCACCCGCGGCGTCTTGTGCGGAAATTCCGGATGCTTCCGTTCTACCTCGGGGAACGTGCTTCCCGTGACCCAAAAAAGGTCCGGCAGCCCATCATTATCCAGGTCAGCGAGGCCGTCGCCCCAGCCGACGTACCGCGTCTCCACGCCCAGCCCGGAGCGAATGGTGACGTCTTCAAATACCAAGCGGCCCGTATTCCGGTACAACGCCGCCGTGTCTTCGGCAAAATGGGTCTTCAGCACGTCCAGCCGGCCGTCGGTATCGAAATCGCCGATGGCGATGCCCATGCCCGCCTGTTCGTTGCCATCCTCGTTCACAGCCAGGCCCGAGAGCAGCCCTTGTTCCGCAAATGTGCCGTCTCCACGGTTGTGGAACACCCAGCTTGGCGTCGAGTCACATGCTACGTAGATGTCCTGCCAGCCGTCGCCGTCCAAATCCGCCGCCACGGCGGTCAAGCCGAACCCTGGCTTCACCGCGCTGACGCCCGAACGCTCGGTGACATCCGTAAAAGTCCCGTCTCCGTTGTTGTGATAAAGCATCGGGCGCTCAGGAACGAGTCCGCGCGGGCCACAATTTACGGGCACGCCCTTGAAGTCGCAGTTGGGATCCTTTCCGGTCGGGGGTATTTTGTCGAAGTCGAAAACCAGGTAGTTCGAGACGAACAAATCCAGCCGGCCGTCGCGGTCGTAGTCCACCCACGTGCAGCCGCTGCCCCAGCGCTTGCCAGGATGCGCCAGGCCCGCCGCCTCCGTCACATCGGTGAACGTTCCGTTGCCGTTGTTGCGATACAGAATGTTCTGAGGCCAGGCGGTGATGAAAAGATCCTCGAAGCCGTCGTTGTTGTAGTCGCCGACCGTCACGCCGCAAGGCCAGCCCTGGCGCGTCAAGCCCGCCTTTGCGGTTACGTCGACAAAGGCTCCATCTCGGTTGTTCTTGTAAAGCCGGTTCGTCGCCCCCTCAACCGGCCCTTCCCGTCGCGTCCCCGAAAGCAAAAAAATGTCTAGCCAGCCGTCATTGTCGTAGTCAAGAAAAGCGACCCCGCAACCCATGGATTCCAGGATGTAATCCATGCGGTCCGGCGGGCCGTAGATGACTGGAGCGCGCAAGCCAGCATGGGCCGCCTCGTCGGTGAAGTGCGCATGAAACGGCAGGCCCGAAGGTTTTCCGCGCGGCTGCGGCTTTACCCCGCGCGACGCCATGCCCCCCGTCTCCTGCGCCCCCAATTTCAGTGGCCCCAATCTCAGTGGCCAAGATAGGCGAGTCCCCGCAGTTCCTGCTGCAAGCGTGGCAAGGAATTCCCGGCGATTCATACGACACCAATTATTCCCCAGACCAGTCTGTGGGCACAATCGGAACGCCTTTTTTGTAATCTGCGCTCATTGTTGAATCCTTCAGAGCCCAAGAAAGATCGAACGCTTCGACTATGAACCTCTGCCAATCCTGCTCTAATATTCTTGGCGTGAAATCTTCGCGGCGCAGCTTTCTTCAGACTTCGGGACTGGCCCTCGGCGCGCTGGGCTTGCGCACTGGGAACGCTGACGCCCGAAACGAAATCGTCTCCATCATTGCCGACCCGGCTGACCCAGTGGCCTCCTCGCCTCCTTGCCGCTGGGCCCGAACGGAACTCTCCCAAGCTCTTGAACGGCACTCCATCAAGGTTGCTGAATTCGCATCTCTGCAGCAAGCACCGCGTGGCTCATTTTGTATCGTTGCCTCCGCCACCGACCGCGAGCCCGCCACGAGCATGCTCAAAAAAGTTGGCTTGACTCTATCTAACGAGCCAGAGTCCCTGGCCCTCGTTCCATTCACGGATGGCAACGGACGCGGCGTACTCGCGTGCGGCGATGGTCGCGGTCTGCTGTATGCTCTCCTCGAACTTGCGGACCGAATTGAGCACTCCGATAACCCTCTTGCCGCCCTGGAACAACACCAAGCCATTCCTGAGCGGGCGTTCAATTCCCTTCGCAGCATCGGGCGCATCTTTTGCAGCGACCTCCAGGACAAGCCCTGGTTCTACGACCGCGAAATGTGGCCCGCGTACTTTTCCATGCTGGCCACCCAGCGTTTCAACCGCTTCAGTCTCAATTTCGGCATCGGCTACGACTTTTTGGACAACGTGAGCGACGCTTACTTCCTGTTTGCTTATCCTTTTTTGCTTCCTGTTTCCGGCTACAACGTGCGTGCAGTCAACCTGCCTGACCAAGAGCGCGACCGCAATCTCGAGATGCTGCAGTTCATCAGCTCGCAGGCCGTCGCCCATGGAATCGACTTCCAGCTTGGCATTTGGACCCACGGCTATCACTGGGGACCTGCTTCGCAGCCCAACTACACCATCGAAGGGATTACTCCTGAGAATCACGCCGTTTATTCGCGCGATGCGCTTACCGCACTACTGAAAGCTTGCCCGAACATCAGCGGCATCACGCTGCGCACTCACGGCGAAAGCGGCGTTCGCGAAGGGAGCTACTCCTTCTGGTCTACCATCTTTTCCGCTCTTCCCGCTTGCGGGCGCAAAGTGAACCTCGACCTTCACACCAAGGGACTCGACCAATACCTTATTGACGCAGCCCTGCAAACAGGAATGCCGGTTACACTCTCGCCGAAATATTGGGCCGAGCACATGGGCCTTCCCTATCAACAGGCCGCCATCCGCGAAATTGAAATGCCTGGCGAAGAACACAATGCGGAAGGGTTTTTCAACCTTAGTGGTGGCTCAAGAAGTTTTACGCGCTATGGCTATGCCGACTTCCTTCGGGAAGACCGGCCCTATCGTGTAATGTTTCGCATTTGGCCCGGCAGTCATCGCTTGCTGCTTTGGGGAGATGCGTCATCGGCCGCTGCTCATGCTCGTGCCTTCAATTTCTGTGGCTGTGATGGATCCGAGCTCTTTGAGCCGCTCTCCTTCAAGGGCCGCCGCGGCTCCGGGATCCCTGGCAGCCGCTGTGCTTACACCGACCCTGCCCTCGCCCCCCATTGGGACTGGCAAAAATATCTCTACACCTACCGGTCTTGGGGACGATTGATGTACAACCCCGACGCCATGCCCGACACCTGGCAACGCTTTTTGCGAAAGCAGTTCGGCGCCGCGGCTCGCGATGTGGAACAAGCCCTTTCGAGCGCTACGCCCATCACTCAAATCATCTCCACCGCGCATCTGCCTTCCGCGGCGAATGAAAGCTTCAATCCAGAGTATTACACCAACCAATCGATGCTCGACGCGTCCAAGCCTTCACCCTACTCGGACACGCTGGCTCCGAAGGTTTTCGGGAACGTGAGTCCGCTGGACCCACAATTGTTTTCAAGCATCAACGAGTTTGTTGGGGAGCTGTTGAAGAAGGAGCGCAGTGGGAAATACACGCCGCTCGAAGTAGCCCACTGGCTCGAGGCCGCGGGCGACGCCGCATCTTCGCATCTGCAGCAGGCGGATGCTCACGTGACAGACAAAAACTTCCCCGAATTTCGTCGCGCAGCAATCGACCTAAAAATCGCGATTGGTATTGGCCGTTTCTTTGCAGCCAAGTTCCGCAGCGGTGTTCTCTACGCGGCGCACGAACAGTCTGGTGAGCGCACCGCGCTGGAAGAAGCCCTCAAGCAATATCGGAAAGCGCGCGAGATTTGGCAGAATTTGGCCGAGGTCGCCCACAGTGCCTACCTTTCTGACATCACCTTTGGCACCAGCCCGCATCAACGAGGAAACTGGCTCGATCGCCTGCCCGCCATTGATAAGGACATCGCCGAGATGCAGAAGCGGCTTGAAGCCGCGCCGCCCGCTTCCGCCCAGGAAAGTCCTCTATCTCTTCGAGACCTAACTGCGCCTGCAAAACGCGAGTCTGTGGAAATGCAACATAAGCCCCCTCGCAGCTTCACACCAGGCCAGCCACTTGAGAT
>Ga0126370_10000841_pt1 | contig 13455 bp, 12 predicted proteins | sample PanSoiMetaPlot_3_FD_92586 | JGI IMG/M metagenome (GOLD analysis project Ga0126370, IMG submission 92586) | Tropical forest soil microbial communities from Panama - MetaG Plot_3 | ecosystem: Environmental > Terrestrial > Soil > Tropical forest > Bulk soil | place: Panama | collected 2016-02-17 | reverse complement strand
GGCCGGCGGGTCCGCCCCGAAGAAAGTCGTCTACCTCCATGTGAACGACACGTTCGGCACCTCGATGGCGAAGAGCCTCCCCGGCTTGCTGCCCAAGTTCGACATGCCGTACCAGATCGTGGAAGCGATCGCCTACGATCCGACCGCGCGCGATCTCTCAGTCGAGGTGGCCAAAGCCAAGGCGACCGGTGCCGAGGCGCTGCTGGTGACCAGCCGGCTCAACGACGCGATCCTGATTACGCGCGAGCTGATCAAGCAGCGCTGGACCCCTATGGCCGTGCTGAGTATGGGACCGGGATGGTATGAGGACCAATACCTGAAGACCCTGGGCAAGCTGTCCGACGGGCCGCTCAGCTTCGTGCCGTGGTACGACCCGAGCAAGAAGCTGAGCAAGCAGCTTGAGGCCGCGTTCGATAAGGCGTATCCGGGCAACAATCTCAATACCAATCACATCTACACCTTCGAGGCGCTGCTGGTCGCCGCCGACGCCTACAATCGGGCGCGCTCGACCGACCCGAAGGCGCTCGCCGACGCCATTCGCACGACCAACATCACCGACAACGTCAGCACCGGTCCCGGCATCCAGTTCGACGCCAAGGGCCAGAACGACAAGCTGAAGAACTCGGGGATTCAGAACCGCGGCGGCAAGTTGCTCACGGTGGCACCGAAAGTGGCGGCCAATGCCAAAGTGGATTGGCCATTGAAGCCCTACGACAAGCGCTGATCTTCCGCGCGGGCCGGAGCCTTGCATCGCAGGACCCATTGGTGGCCGCAGAGATCTATCTGAACGTCGCGGTCAGCGGTCTTTTGACCGGCCTTGTCTACGGTCTGATGGCGGCGGGCCTCTCCGTCATTTTCGGCGTCGTGCGCGTGGTCAATTTCGCCCATGGCGAGATGATGACGGTGGCGATGTATCTCGCCATCGTGCTGTTCAACACCCTGGGCCTCGACCCGCTGGTGATGGCCGTGCCGCTCGCCGGCGTTCTCTTCGCGCTCGGTTACGTGCTGCAGGCCGGCCTCATCAATCCGTTCATCACGCGGCCCGAGTACAGCCAGTTCATGCTGCTGATCGCCATCGCCATCATCATCGTCAACGTGCTCCTGATCGTCTTCGGCCCGGACGCACGCAACGTTCAGACGTCCTATGCGTTCGACAGCTTTCTAATCGGACCGCTGATCATCGATGCCACGAAAGTGTACGCGGGCGCGGCGACGCTCGTGATCACCGCGGCACTGTTTGTTTTTTTCCAGTTTGCGCCGCTGGGCAAAGCGATCCGTGCCTGCGCCGACAATTATACCGGCGCGCTCGTCGTGGGGCTTAATGTCAAGCATCTTTATGCCCTTACCTTTGGCATCGGCGCGGCCTGCGTCGGAGCGGCAGGCTCGATGCTGGTGTTGCTGGTCGACGTGACGCCGTCGCTCGGCCCCGCGTTGACGCTTCTCGCCTTCATCATCGTCATCACCGGCGGACTCGGCTCGATGGCGGGCGCCGTGCTCGGCGGATTGCTGATCGGGTTCACCGAGGCCATGGCCGGCCTGTTCTTCACGCCGTCTGCCAAAAGCATGTTCTCGTTCGGCCTGCTCGTGCTCGTGCTGCTGTTTCGGCCGCAGGGCATTTTGGGCAAGAGGCTCTCATGATCGCCCGCGTGCTCGACGGCGTTTCGCACCGAGGTGTTGCACTTTTGGCGATGTTGCTCGCGGTGCTGCTGGCGGTGCCTTTGGTCGCCAACGATTATCTGCTCACCGTCCTCATCATCGTGCTGTATTCCGCCTATACCGGCCAGGCATGGAACGTGATGATGGGCTTTGCCGGCCAGCTATCCCTCGGCCATGCCATCTATGTCGGGCTTGGCGCCTATGCGGCCGCGGCGCTCTACGTGCATTTCGGTATCGCGCCCTGGCTCGGACTGGCCGCCGCGATCGCCGTCGCCGTGGCGTGCGGTGCCATCATCGGCTTTCTCGCCTTCCGCTTTGGCGTCGGCGGCGTTTATTTCGCCATTCTCACCATCGCCTTTGCCGAATTCGCCCGCATCGGCTTCGATCATTTCCAGTGGGTCGGCGCTTCGAGCGGCTTCTTTCTGCCAGTCGCCAATTACACGCGCAACGATTTGTGGAACCTGCGCGGCAATCCGACCATGTTCTATTACGTAATGCTCGTGCTCACGGCGGCGGCTTTCGCGCTGTGCCACGCTCTGCTCAAGAGCCGAATTGGCTACTACTGGCAGGCGATCCGCGAGGACGAAATTGCCGCGCGCTCGCTCGGGATCGATACATTCCGCTACAAGATGTACGCCGCCATGCTTTCCGCCGGCATGACTGCCGTCGCCGGCGTGTTCTTCGCCTTCTACTACAACAATTTGTTCCCCGAGCAGGTGTTCCACATCTCGCGCTCGATCGAGCTGATCCTGGGGCCGATCATCGGTGGTATCGGCACGCTGTTCGGCCCGCTGATCGGCGCGTTTCTCCTGACCGGTCTGTCGGAAGCCATGCAGGAGCTTTTGTCAGCGCTCGGCTTCGACGTGCCCGGGGCCAAACAGGTCTTTTATGGATTGTGTCTGGCGGTGGTGGTGATCGCGCTTCCCGGCGGCGTGTGGCCTTGGCTCGCCGGCAAGCTCCGCGTGACGAGGCGAGACGCATGACGGCGGCGCTTTTATCGATTGAAGGCGTCAGCAAGCGTTTTCGCGGTCTGCTGGCGGTCGACAACGTGAGCTTTGGCGTTGCGCAAGGTTCGATCTTTGCCGTCATCGGCCCGAACGGAGCGGGCAAGACGACCCTGTTCAACGTCATCGCCGGGATGTTCGCGCCGGACCGGGGTTCGGTCGCCTTTGCCGGGGAACGGATCGATTCGCTGCCCCCTGACGAGATTTGCCGCCGCGGTATCGGCCGCACCTTTCAGCTGGTGCGGCCGTTTCCCGCGCTCACCGTCGAGGACAACGTCGTGATTGGCGCCATGCTGCGTCGGCAGGATCCCGCAGCCGCGCGCCGCCACGCCCATGACGTGCTCGCTCGGCTCGACCTCTTCGGCAAACGTCATCAAGCAGCCTCCGCGCTGACGCTGCCCGACCTCAAGCGGCTGGAAGTTGCGCGCGCGCTCGCGACCGAACCGAAGCTCCTGCTGCTCGACGAGGTGATGGCCGGCTTGCGGCCGGCCGAGACCGACCGCATGGTTTTGGTCCTCATCGAGCTCAATCGCGAGTCGGGGCTGACCATCCTGCTCATCGAGCATGTGATGCGGGCGGTCATGGCGCTCGCCGCGCGGGTTCTGGTGCTGCACCACGGTGCATCGATCGCTGAAGGCGCGCCGGGGGCCGTGGTGCGCGAGCCCGCGGTGATCCAATCCTATCTCGGCGCGGAGGCGGTCGACTGATGCTGCGCGTCGATAATCTCGATGTCTTCCACGGGGACGCGCAGGCGCTCGACGGTGTATCGCTCGAGATCGATGAAGGCACGATTGTCGCCATCGTCGGGGCGAACGGAGCCGGCAAGACCTCGCTCATTCGCACGATCGCCGGCATGCATCGCCCGGCGCGCGGCCGCATCGCGTTTCGAGGCATCGAGATCGGCGGATGGGAAAGCCACCGGGTTTGCAACCTCGGCATCGGCCAGGTGGCGGAAGGCCGACAAGTGTTTGCGACCCTGTCGGTCGCGGAAAACCTCGAGATTGGCGCGATGCTTTCGCGCGCGCGTGCCGTGCTTGCAAAGAATCTCGAGCGGGTATTCGCGCTGTTTCCCGTGCTCGCCGAACGCTCGGGTCAGGCGGCAGGCACGCTTTCGGGCGGCGAGCAGCAGATGCTGGCGATCGGGCGTTGTCTCATGGGCGCACCGGAACTCGTGATGTTCGATGAGCCATCGTTGGGGCTCGCGCCCACCGTCGTGCAGCAGCTCCTGCACACGATCCGCGACCTCAACCGGGAAGGCCTCACCTGCGTGCTGGTCGAGCAGAATGTGGCCGTCTCGCTCAAGCTCGCCGCTCATGCCTATGTGCTCGAGAACGGCCGCATCACGCTCTCCGGCGCGGGCGAGACGCTGTTGGCCGACGATCGCGTGCGCCGGGCTTATCTCGGACTCTGAGGTGTCGCGGCTCGATCCTGCGCCAGCTACGCCGCGGGCGGGACGATCGTCACCGTCAAGCGGCCCACGCCCTCGATTTCGCACTCGAGCTTGTCGCCGGGCACCGTAGCCGCCACTCCGGAGGGCGTTCCGGTCATGATGATATCGCCGGCTGCAAGCTCCACCATCTCGGAGAGCTTGGCGATGATCTCCGGCACCTTCCAAATCATCTGCGCGAGATCGCCCTCCTGCCGCAGCGTGCCGTTGGCCTTGAGCGCGATGCGCCCTTTACTGGGATGGCCGATCTTACTGGCGGGCTGCAGCGCTCCGCACGGCGCGGACGCATCAAAAGCTTTGCCGATCTCCCACGGCCGTTTCATGTCGCGCGAGGCGATCTGCAGATCGCGCCGCGTCAGGTCGATACCGACACCGTAGCCGTAGATGCAGTCGAGCGTGCGGTCGAGCGGGATGTTTCGGCCACCGGATTTGAGCGCGACCACGAGCTCGACCTCGTGATGCATGTCCTTGGTGAGGGGCGGGTAGGGCACGCGTGCCTCGTCGGGCACGAGGGCGTCGGCGGGCTTGGCGAAGAAGAAAGGGGGATCGCGCACGTCCTGGCCCATCTCGCGGATATGTTCTTCGTTATTGCGACCGACGCACCAAATGCGGCGTACCGGAAACATTTTGTCGGTGCCGGCAACCGCGATCGCGGCTTGGGCCGGCGGGGCAATGACGTAGCTGTGTGCGGAGGCAGACATGATCTTTCCTGCAGCGACGGGGACTTCAGGCGGTGGAGGCGATAGCAATGGGCGGTTCCTGCTCGCGCAGCTGCAGGCGATAGAAGGACGTGTAACGTCCGCCCCGGCGCAACAGCTCGTCGTGACGACCCGCTTCCACGACTGCTCCATCCTCGATGACGAAGATGCGGTCAGCGTCCACCACGGTGTGCAAGCGGTGGGCGATGACGATGGTCGTGCGCCCCTGGCAAAGGTGCTCGATGGCGCCCTGAACCTGGCGCTCGGATTCGGAATCGAGCGAGGCGGTCGCCTCGTCGAGCAGGATGAGTGGAGCATCCTTGAGCAGCGCGCGCGCGATAGCGATGCGCTGGCGCTCACCGCCGGCGAGTTGCAGTCCGTGCTCCCCGACAGGCGTGTCATAGCCGCCGGGAAAGGCCATGATGAAGTCGTGCGCGTAAGCGGCCTTGGCGGCGGCGATGATCTCATTTTCGCGCGCGCCCGCGCGCCCGAGCGCGATGTTCTCCCGCACCGACCCCCGAAATAAAAAAACGTCCTGCCCGACATAGGCTACCTGGCTGCGCAGCGACCGGCGCGATACTGCCGCGATGTTCTGCCCGTCGATGACGATGGCACCGCCATCGGCCTCGTAGAACCGCAGCATCAAATTGAAGATCGTCGATTTGCCGCCACCCGAGGGGCCGACCAATGCCGTTACCTTTCCCGGGTCCGCCACGAAGGACAGGTTTTTGATCACTCTCTCGCCCGGACGATACGCGAATTGCACGTTCGCGAATTCCACGCGCGCCTGCGAAAGCTTCAGTGGCGGCTTGCCTGCGTCGGCCGGTTCGGTGGGCGGATGATCGATGACCTCGAACAGGATGCGCACGCCCACCAGGCCGCTGTTGAGGTCGAGATTGAGGCGGGCAAGGCGCTTGGCCGGCTCGTAAGCCAGCATGAATGCGGCGAGAAAGGAAAAGAATTGACCGGGCGTCGCCCCGGTCTCGATCACGCGAAAACCGCCGTAAACCAGCGCTCCGGCGATGGCAAAGCCGCCGAGGGCCTCCATCAGCGGACCCGAGCGATAGGCGACCCGTGCCCACTTGTTCGATTCGTTTTCGAGGTCGGCCACGCGCGAGTTGAACCGCTGGCGCATCGCGTCCTCGAGCGTGAATGCCTTGAGGATGCGCATGCCCTGCAATGCCTCCTGCAGGGTTTCGAGAATCCGAGCACTGCCGGTGAACTGATGGTGCGCAATCGTCTTGATACGGCGAATCATCTTGCGCAGGAGCAACATGGCCGGCGGCACTACGATGATGCTGAGCATAGACAGGACGGGATCTTGCACGGCCATCACTGCAACGAGTCCGATAAGCGACAGCAGATCGCGGCCGAAGGACGTGATGAGGAGATTAAGCACCTGGCTTGCGGCGGCGGCACCGGTGGTGAGACGCGCCATGAACTCCGAACTGTGTCGGTCGGCAAAGAAACCGACGTTATGCTCGAGCAGCTTGGCGAACATCCGTCGCTGATTGTCGGCAATGATCCTATTGCCAATCTGTGCGAGCATCACCGCCTGCCCGTAGGTGGCCATTCCCTTGATCATGAAGATCACGGCGGTCACTAGGGCGAGGACGACGATGCCCGGAAGGTTTTTGTGGACGTAGGCCTGGTTGATGACGTCCCCCACCAAATACGCGCCGAGCGCCGTGCTCGCAGCCGCTACTCCCATCAGCGCGAATGCAAGCGCGTAACGACGCCACTGCCCCGCCGCTTGCTCCACAAGCAGGCGGCGGACCAACGCGGCCGCGCCGCTGGGATCCGCAAATAATCTTTGAAAATATGACTTGAGCATGCGTCGTCCGTGAGGCGGTGCGACCGGCGCGGCGGGCGGCAGCGAGCCGTTCTTGCCTAGGCCAGCGCGCTTTTCAAGCGGAAATCGACGGCCGCGTACGTCACCGCACACGCAACAAAAGCTTGCGCTCCCAGGCCAGCGCGTGGGACACGATCGTTCCCAGATCCTCGAAATGCGGCTGCCATTTGAGCACCGAGCGGGCGCGGTCGGGAGCCGCGACGACCCGCGCGGGATCTCCCAACCGCCGGGGAGCGAGCTCGACCGTGAAGTCGACGCCAGAGACGCGCTTGACCGTGTCGATGACTTCCAGCACGGAGAAACCCCGGCCGTACCCGCAATTGAGCGTGAGCGAGTCGCCGCCCGCGCGCAAATAGGCCAGCGCATCGCAATGTGCCTGCACGAGATCGGACACGTGAATGTAATCGCGGATGCAGGTGCCGTCCGGCGTCGGATAGTCGGCGCCGAACACATCGACTTTCGCTCGCAGGCCGAGCGCGGCTCGCGTCGCTACCTTGATGAGATGGGTGGCATCCTGGCTCGATTGGCCGGTGCGCCCGCGCGGGTCGGCGCCGGCGACGTTGAAGTAACGCAGGATCACGTGCGGCAGGCTGTGGGCTCTCCCTGCGTCGCGCAGCATGATCTCGGTCATGAGCTTGGAGGAGCCATAGGGCGAGGTCGGCACCGTGGCATCGTCTTCACGCGCCGGCACGCGCTCGGGATTGCCGTAAACCGCCGCGGTCGAAGAAAAGATGAAATGGCGCACGGCGCCCTCGACGGCGGCCTCGATCAGGGCACGCGATTTCACGGCGTTGTTGAGGTAGTAGCCGAGCGGATCGCGAACCGAGTCCGGCACCACGACCGACGCGGCGAAATGGATAATGGCGTCGATTCGATGCTCGGCGATCAGCGCGTTCACGAGCGGTTGATCGCCGACGTCGCCGACGACGAAGGGCGTGCCCTGCGCCACCGCCCAATCGAAACCGGTGGCGAGATTGTCAAGCACCACAACGCGCTCGCCGGCATCCAGCAGCGCGTAAACCATATGGCTTCCAATATAGCCGGCGCCGCCGGTGACCAGGACCGTCATGTAGGAAGCCCGTCCATGTGCCTTGGCGGCGCTGATTGCATCGTTATGAATCCCTCGTTCCGCGCGTGAATGCACGGGTTCTCGCGTGGGGGCAAGCGGAGCCGAGCGACGGGAGCGGCGAAGCTAAAGATGTCGGATATCCTATTCATTAAAACCTCCTCGCTGGGCGACGTGATTCATCACATGCCGGCTTTGACCGAAGCGCGGGAGCAATGGCCGCAGGCACGCTTTTGCTGGGTTGTCGAAGAGGCATTCGCGCCACTGGTTCGGATTCATCCTGCCGTGGCCGAGGTGATCCCTGTTGCGTCACGCCGCTGGCGGGAACGCCTCCTTGCATCGGCGACGTGGCGGGAGATGGCCGGTTTCCGGCGTGCGTTGCGCGCACGCTCTTACGAGCATGTCATCGACACGCAAGGCCTCGTGCGCTCGGCGGTTATTGCGCGGCTCGCCCGCGGCCGGCGCCACGGCTATGATGCAAGCAGCATCCGCGAGCCGGCTGCGTCCTTCCTTTACGACGTAACGCATCGCGTTGCGCGCGATCTTCATGCCATCGCGCGCAATCGCATCCTCACAGGGCTGGCGCTCGGCTACGCACCCAATGGCGCTGTCGATTTCGGGCTCTCCCGCAAGGCCGTCGCCGCGACGACGGCATCCCCATACGCCATTTTGTTGCATGCGACCGCACGGCCGGAAAAGCAATGGCCTGAGGCGTCGTGGATCGCGCTCGGTCGAGCGCTGGCGGGGCGCGGTGGTTCGCTGTTGCTGCCGTGGGGGAGTAAGGCCGAGCACGCGCGTAGTACGCGCATCGCGGCGGCGGTTCCGAACGCCCGCGTGCCCGAAGGACAACCGCTCGACCGCATGGCCGCGCTTGTCGCGGGCGCGTCTTTTGTGATCGGGGTGGATACCGGGCTCATCCATCTCGCCGCGGCGCTCGGCGTGCCGCTCGTCACAATCTTTGCGGGAAGCGAGCCCGGCCTCACCGGACCGATCGGGCACGGACCGATTGCCGTCGTCGGCGGCAAGCGCAGGCAGGCGAGCGTACCCGACGTCTTGGCGGCGCTCGAAACGCTGCCATAGCCTAAGGAAAGTGCACGATATTGTCGCCAGGGCTCACCGCGACGTGCGTGCCGGCGTGCGGGCGATCGCCTGGCGGACTGATAAGGCGACCCGATCAACGGAAATGCCGAGCATGCAGCGGTGATGGCCAAGCCGGCAGACCGGCTTGTGGCAAGGTCGGCACGGCAGATCGTCTGTCGTTTCAACGACCGCGGCGATTGGATTGAGGGGAGCCCAGTGCCACGGGCTGGTCGGGCCAAAGATTCCGACGGCCGGTGTGCCGAGCGCGGCGGCGACGTGCAGGAGACCGGAGTCGTTCGATATCGCGACATCCGCCGCAGCGAGCGCGAGAATGGCATCACGCATGTCGGGCCCGGTGAGATCGCGGATATCGCCAGCGGCGGCAGCAATCTCCGTGGCAAGTTCTTTTTCGTTTGGTCCGCCGATCACCCATATCCAATGACCCTCACCGGCGAGCCGGCGCGCGAGATCGGCATAGAATGCACTGGGCCAACGCTTGGCAGGACCTACGGCGCCGGGTGCGAGCGCAACAATGCCCCGGCCATCGCAGGCGAGCCCCAGCCGTCGGCGCCAACCGGCGCATTCGGCGGCAGGCACCTTGAGTTCGGGCAATGGCCATTGGTTCGGCGCGCGCTCACCTTTGGCCAAGGCCAACGCGGCACAGCGGTCTGCCATGCGCGGCAGGCGGCGCTCGCCGAAGCGCAGATCGTTGATCAGAGCGAAGCGGCCTTCGCCCACGAAACCGGTCCGCCGCGGAATTGCGGCAAGCCAGGGCGCCAGAGCAGCCTTCCAGGTCCGCGGCATGATCAGCACCCGGTCATAGTTTTCCGCCCGCAATCTGCGGGCGAGAGCACGATGCTGCTTCAGGGCAAGCTGCCGCCGCGGCAGGTCGGCAACGATCCCCTTGCGTACGCCAGGCATGTAGTCGAGGAGCGGCGCCACCATCGAGGTGGTCAACATGTCAATGGAAGTGCTCGGAGAGCGCTGTCTCAACAGCTTCACCACCGTGTGGCAGCGAACGAAGTCGCCGATCCACATGTAGGGGATGATCAAGACGCGGGCCCCCGACATGTCCGCGGTGGCGTCTTCAAGAGGGGCAGAAATGAACGAATTTAGATTCATTATTTGTGCGGGAGGGGAAGTCCGGCTTATTCCGCGTAATGGCAGCTGAGCCGCAAGGCCGGTAGCTTGCCAGCTAGTGCCTGTCCAGTGTGCGCGGGGGGCAGGAGGACCAATCACAGGCCATTTTTACGCTTTTCGGGCGAGCACGTTGCACGTGCCAATGCCCTGGGGCAAAGGATGGCAATAGTGGCGGCGGGTGAGCGATGTTGTTGGTCACGGGCGGAGCCGGCTTCATCGGTTCCAATCTGGTCGCCGGCCTGAACGAGGCCGGGCGCACCGACATTGTCGTCAACGACTCGTTCGGCGATGCGGGCAAATGGCGTAATCTCGGCAAGTGGCAAGTCGCCGACGTCGTGCCGCCCGGCGAGCTGATGGGTTGGCTCGACACCCGCAAGCTCGAGGCCGTCATCCATCTCGGCGCGATCTCCGACACGACCGCCACCGATGCCGACTTGGTCCTCGCCACCAATTTCCGGCTCTCGCTCAAGCTTCTGGATTGGTGCACGGCGACGCGCACTCGTTTCATCTATGCTTCCTCGGCTGCAACTTACGGCGACGGCGCCGCCGGCTTCGATGACGACTGGTCACTTGCGGCCTTGCAGCAGCTCAGGCCCATGAATCTATACGGCTTCAGCAAACATCTGTTCGACCTCGCGGTTGTCGATCGCTTCGCGAGCGGCGCGAAGCTTCCGCCACAATGGGTGGGCCTGAAATTCTTCAACGTGTTCGGCCCGAACGAGTATCACAAGGGAGAAATGATGAGCTTGGTCGCCAAGCGGTTTGACGAAGCCAAGGGCGGCAAATCGGTGCGCCTGTTCAAATCCCATCGCGAATGCATCGCCGACGGCGAACAGAAACGCGACTTCGTCTATGTCGATGACGCCGTCGCGGTGATGCGCTGGCTGCTCGACACGCCGTCAGTATCGGGCATGTTCAATGTCGGGAGCGGCAAAGCGCGCAGCTTCCGCGATCTGATTACCGCCATGTTCCGTGCGCTTGGGCGCGAGCCGGATATCGAATACGTGGATATGCCGCCGACGATCCGCCACCAGTATCAGTATTTCACGCAAGCAAATGTCGAAAATCTCCGGCGGGCAGGTTACAACGCGGGCTTCACCTCGCTCGAAGAGGGGGTGTATCGCTATGTCACCTTGTTCCTGAACCAGCCGGACCGGTATCGGTGAAGCTCGCGGCACCGGCATTCATCCAGGCGATAACGGCATGTTCAATTTCGAGGATGCATTCAAGCTCATTCCCCAGCAGACCATCGTCTGCGTCGGCGATTTGATGCTCGACGATTTCGTCTACGGCGAGGTCTCGCGCATCTCGCCCGAGGCGCCGGCTCCCATTCTCGCAGTCAAACGCAACGAGCTCACGGTGGGCGGCGCTGGCAACGTGGCGCGCAACATCGCCGCGCTTGGCGCGCGCTGTATTTTCCTCGGTGTCGTGGGAGAGGATGACGCCAGCCGGACGCTGATGCGCGCGCTCTCTGCTGAGCCCTTGATTGAGCCGCACCTTGTCGTCGATGCAGAGCGTCCGACGACGCGCAAGGTTCGGTTCGTATCCGAGCATCATTCCACCCATCTTTTGCGCGCCGATTGGGAATTGGCGAAAGCAATCAACTCCACCACCGAAAAGGTTCTGATCGATCGCACACTTGCGGCATTGCCGCGCGCGGCGAGCGTTGTGCTGTCTGATTATGCCAAGGGCACGTTGACGCCGCGGGTCATCCGGGAAGTCATCGATGCGGCCAAAAAGGCAGGCATACCGATCATCATCGATCCCAAAGCTGCCGACTATTCTGTTTATCGGGGCGCAACAGTCATCAAGCCGAACCGCAAGGAGCTTTCGGAAGCAACCCACCGGCGGGCCGATTCTGACGCCGACGTCATCGCGGCGGCCTTGGAATTGAATCGCTTGCTCGGGACCGAAGCGGTCGTCGTTTCGCTTAGCGATGCAGGCTTGATCCTGGTGCCGGCGAGCGGCGCGACCATCCATCTGCCCGCCTATCCCGTCAAGCTGAGGGATACGTCAGGCGCGGGCGATACCGTGGTCGCCGCGCTCGCCGTTCTGCTGGCGACCAAGCTTGGCTATGAGCCGGCCGTCCGCGCGGCCAACGCGGCTGCTGCCGTGGTGGTCGGCAAGCGCGGCACGTCGACGGTTTCGGCGGCGGAGCTGCGCTCGCGCATTCTTCCCGCGGCGTCGCTTGCGCCCGAGGAGAAGATCATTTTCGACTGGTCGGTGCTCGACGAGCGCCTCGCCGAGTGGCGGGATCTGCGCGTCGGCTTCACCAATGGCTGCTTCGACCTGTTGCACCCCGGCCATATCAAGCTCCTGTCCGAGGCGCGCGCCGCCTGCGATCGGCTCATTGTCGGGCTAAACGGCGACGCGTCCGTGACCCGCTTGAAAGGCGTGGGTCGTCCACTCCAGGAGGTACACGCGCGTGCGGAGGTGCTGGCTGCGCTCGAAGCGGTCGACCTCGTCGTCGTGTTCGAGCAGGACACGCCGCTGGAGCTGCTCCGGCGCGTGCGTCCCAAAGTGTTGGTTAAAGGGGGCGACTACCGGCACGACGAAGTGGTGGGACACGAGCTAGTCGAAAGTGGAGGCGGCGAAGTGATTCTCATCGATCTCGTGCCGGGCTTCAGCACGTCCAAGCTGGTGCGCCGCTCCCGCATTCATGCCCCGGGTTAGAACTGTTGCAGACTCCCGGAGCCGCGTGCAAGACCTTGGCCGATGGGCGCGAGCAAGAACTCGTGCGCAATTTTTTCGCGGGCGTGCGGTCGGGCTTCTTTGTCGAGGTTGGTGCAAATCGGCCACGGGACCAATCGCAGACCTGGCATCTCGAGCAGCTGGGCTGGACCGGCATCCTTATCGAGCCGCAGCCCGATCTTGCCGGCGATCTCGGCCGCGCGCGCTCCGCCAAAGTGTTTGCCGTGGCCTGCTCGTCACCGGACAACGCCGGCCGGCGCATGCAGCTGCACGTCGCAGGCCCCTTATCGGCGCTTGATCGCGACCGAATGGCACCGGGTGCGCAGCCCGAAGGCGTCGTCGAGGTACCGGTGAGAACGCTCGATGACATTCTGCTCGAGGCGCACGCACCGGTTGGCTTCGATTTCTTGTCGATCGATGTGGAGGGCCACGAGCTGGAGGTGCTAAGCGGGTTTGATTTTGCGCGCTGGCAACCGCGTTTGGTGTTGCTCGAAGATCATGTCGGAAGTCTCAGCAAGCACCGATTTTTGCGGGCCGCCGGCTACCGCTTGGTCCGCCGATTCGACAACAATGGTTGGTATGTTCCAGCCGACGCTTCGATTCGCGTGCTGCCGCGCGAGCGCTGGCCGATCGTCCGAAAATATTACCTCGCCTTACCTTTCCGGATTGCGCGGAACGCCTCGCGGCGGCTTCGTCGTCGGTTGCACGAGCGGTTCGCGCCGTAAGTCGCACCTGTCCGACATCACCGGCCGTTCGGGGATGTGGGCGCCTCAGGCTCTGCTCGGCCCGTGCCGGGTTCGGGTGACGCGGGAGCCAAAGCG
>Ga0126370_10000838_pt1 | contig 13472 bp, 11 predicted proteins | sample PanSoiMetaPlot_3_FD_92586 | JGI IMG/M metagenome (GOLD analysis project Ga0126370, IMG submission 92586) | Tropical forest soil microbial communities from Panama - MetaG Plot_3 | ecosystem: Environmental > Terrestrial > Soil > Tropical forest > Bulk soil | place: Panama | collected 2016-02-17 | reverse complement strand
GCCTCAAGCGCCTGCGCCGTCTGCCGGATCGCCAGTTCCCGCAGCGCCACCAGGGTTGGCTCCTGGAACAGCCGCTCGCTTTCCACCTTCGCGCGTTCCGACTTGTAAATCGCTCCGCGCTCCAGGCGATGCAGCAACGCCCGCGGCGTCACGTCCACCATCACCACTTCGTCCGCCTGCTGGAAGACCCAGTCCGGCACGGTTTCCCGCACCCGTAGCCCGGTAATCTGCAGGATCTGGTCGCTTAAACTCGCCAAGTCCTGCACATTCATGGTCGTTAAAACGTCGATGCCGCCCTCGAGCAATGCCTGCACGTCTTGCCAGCGCCGTTGCCGCTCCGAGCCGGGCGCATTGGTGTGCGCCAGGTCGTCAATGATGCAGACTTTCGGCGCCCGCCGCAGAATACCCACCACGTCGATCTCTTCCGTGTAGCTGCCCCGGCACGCCACCCGCAACAGCAGAATGGTTTCAAACTGCTTGGCCTTTTCGTTCAAGTCGCTGCGGCCTTGCGCTTCGAGAAATCCCAGTACGACGTCGGTACCTCGGCCCAACATTTCGTGAGCGTCCTCGAGCATCTGGTAGGTTTTTCCGACTCCGGCGGCGTAGCCCAGGTAAATCTTCAAGCGCCCGCGTCGCGTCTTATGACTCATAGTCTTCTCTCGCCTGGAGATTCGTCGGGCAGCTTAGTGCGGAAAGACTCTCACGTCGATCCCACGCGCTTCTCGCACTAGCCGGCTCACAGCGCTCCCGAACATCCGGGTTCCAAGATCTCTCTTGGCGCTGTGTCCAACGAAGATTTGCGTCACGCCGTGCGCTCGCGCGTATTGCACGATGCCGGTCACGGGATCTTCCCCGTCCAGCACGTCGACTTGCAAACCGCTGCTCTTGGCCTTCTCTAACGCCCCATCCAGCTGCTTCTGGTCCGCCGCCGACAGACCCTCCTGGCGGACGTACACCGCCAGCACGTCGCAATGAAAGCGCGCCGCGCTGCGTTTGGCGCTGGCAATCATTTTTTCGAAATTCGCACGAGGCGTCAGACAAATCAGGAACCTTTCGTGCATCCCCCAGCTTTGTTCGATTCCGTGCAAACGCAAATAGCGCTGCAGTCCCACCTCGATCACGTCCGCCGAAAGCACCAGCGCCATCTCCCGCAGTGCGGTTCGTCGCTCGGTTCCCTTTTCCGACGGCGCGTCTACAATCACGATTTCATCCGCCGTGTTTAGAAACTCCCGTGGAATCGTCTGCGTCACCCGTTTGCCGGTCAATTGTTCCACCGCGTCGCGCTGATCTTCGATGTACTGCAGGTTGACCGAACCCACCACCGTGATGCCAGCCCGCAGCAGCTCTTCCACGTCCTGCCAACGGTGCGCGTTCCGGCTCCCGGGCGGATTGTCGTATGCTAGTCCGTCCACCAGGCAAATCTGTGGCCGCCGCCGCAGAATCGCCTCCACATCCATCACCGCAACTCCCCGGATGTTCAGCATAGGAATGACGTCGAGAGCGCCCAAAGTCGGCTCGATTTCCGCCGCAATCTTGCCCTGGACTGCGCCCACCACCACGTCTTGCCCGCGCTCTTTTCGCCGGCGGCCTTCATCGAACATACGGAATGATTTGCCGACTCCCGACGCATAGCCGAGAAAGACCTTCAGACGGCCCGGCGCCGCCGGGCTCATTTCACCGTGGTTCATCGCCCGAGGATTGTAACCTCATACCCCCTTCCTTGTTGCCTTCGGCCGCTTGTGATTTTCGCGCCCGGCCTTGCCGAATGTAACAGTCCGTTCACAAACAGATTTCGCTTTGCGCGTGTCGTCCGCCCGCATCGGCGGCAGGGCCCGCTCAGCAGAGCGACGCTCCGGACTATGTGCACTTGGTAAATCAGGTGATTGCCTGATTGTTCGAGGCTTCGAGCTGCGCGATCATGCGAACTTGCCTCAGGCATCCAGCGACCGCCGGCAAAAACGTGAGACCTGGATATCGGGGCCATGGGGAACTTCGACGAACTCGGGCGTCAATTGCGGTACACATTCGCCCACTTGCAAAGCGCCGAAGGCAGGGCCAAGCGACGGTTGCTGCGCAAGGCGCATCTCCTTCTTCTGCTGGCGGATGAAATGGCGGAAGCAGAAGCAGCCGCGGCCGACGACGACCCGCGCATCGCAAATCCAAGTTGCCAACAGGATGACCCGCGCGCGCGCTCCGCGCCGCGGGGATCCTGCCGAGGGCTGCAAACCGTGCTGATCCTTCGCAATCACGCAAACCGTTCGAAAGATGCTGCATCCGAAGCAAAGCCGCTTGTGCGGTGCGGGCAGTAGACCACGGCGCGTATTCGCCCGTCCGGCACGTCGCTAGGACTTGGGCGGCCAGGTGATCTGTCCATTCTTGCTATAAGCCAGATTCGCAATCTGTCCGGCCCGCGCTGCCGATACACCCGTTTCCACGGGAGCGTTGGGTTCGCGCCGGCTCCGCACACAATCGAGAAAGTTTTGCATATGGTCGATCGTCCCGTCTTCGAAACTGTCCGCTTTGACCACAGGATTGGCTTTCGCCGGAGCGCTCTCGCGGTGCACCGTGAAACCCGTGCGATTGATCTTGAGCGTGCCCTCCGTGCCGCGAAACTCCAGGCCGCCATCGTCAATCGAAGACGACATCATGCCTTCATAGACGACGTCAAAACCCGGATACCGTAGCAGCGCCTGCACCGTATCCGGACACTGCCAATTTTCGAAAATATACTTGTCACCCAACATGTGCACAAGCTTCGGCTGATCCTCTTTCATCGCCCAATGCACGACGTCAATCCAGTGCGTAAACAGATCCGTCATCGCGCCGCCGCCAAAATTCCAGTGCCAGCGCCACAAGTAATATTTGTCCTCGCTGAAAGGTTCGTCTGGCGCTCCGCCGAGCCACTGCTTCCAGTCCAGCAATTTCGCATCGATCGGCTTGCGGTTCCTCCAAGCACCGTAGTTTTGCCACCAGTAGGTTCGCACTTGCGTAACCCGCCCTAAGCTTCCGCCCTGAATCAGGTCGGCAGCGTCGCGGAAATGCGTCCAGCTCCGCTGTTGCATTCCGCACTGCAGAATTCTCTTATTCGCTCGCACCGCCTTGATCAGCGCCGCGCCTTCCTCCATCGTGTGCGTGACCGGCTTTTCGAGGTACACGTCCTTGCCCGCATTCAACGCGTCCACCGCCATGCGTACATGCCAGTGATCGGGCGACGCAATAATCACCGCGTCGACGTTTTCCTTCAGCAGTTCGCGATAGTCCGCGTGCGTGGTTGCATCCTGGCCGCCGGCGCGTTGTTTCACTGCCTCCATGTGCGGAGAATAAACGTCGCTTACGGCAATGAACTGAACGCCGCCTGCTTTCTCCGCTGCGTTCAACAGATCGTTCATTCTGCCGCCGGCACCGATCACCCCGATGCGCAAAGCGTCGTTCGCGCCCCAAATGCGCGTAGCGGAAACTGCGGTGAGTCCGGACGCGATGAGGAAACTGCGGCGAGTTGGGTTTTGCATGGCGCCTATCTTAGCCATTCTCTAGCGGGCAGGAAAGGCGCTGGCGGTGCTTTTCTGGCCCAGGCAGTTCGAGGCTCAGGGCTTCTTGTTCTGTTGCTGTTTTTCCGCCTCTTCAATCGCCTTGCGGAATTCATCCACTGCGGGGACAGCCGGCGAACGCAGCGCGTCTTTTTTCATATACCGCCAGGCCGGCGCCTGTAGCAGAGGAGCCTCGACATGGCCTTCATAGACCGCGAAAACGTCCTCGCGCGGCGCCACTTCCACTTGCGGGCCCGGTTGTGTCGGCGGCGAAGAGGGCGTTCCCGGCGGCTGTCCCTTTTGGCCGCCGAGGCGGATGCCGTTATCGCTCGGCTGCACGATGACCGGCCGGTCATTGGTCGGCAGTCCGCCGATGGTCGGCTCCGCAATCTTGTCCGATCCCTTGCGTACTGTAATCACCAGATCCGCCGTCAAACCTTCCATGACCAGGTGCAACCGGCCCCACTTCATCAGCGCTTTCTCGACGTCGTCCTGCGCCTTTTTGTTTGCCTGGGGCGCGCTCATCGACGTTCCGGCATCGGGATCGATCAACACCAGCGCCGTGCGGGCGTTCACTACATAAGCGGGCAAGACGGTTTTCTTGTTGTTGCCGGCGAAAGCCAGCGATCCCGAAAGCACAAGCAGAGGAAGGATCACGCGCACGCGAACTCGCATCAGAGCCTCCGCGGTAGCGGACACGGCCCATCATACTCCAGCGTGCAGGGGATTACATCCAGATCCATTGCCGCTACGGGCAGGGATGGATTCAAAGGAAGCCAGGGCCAGCTTCGTCACCAGGGAAGATGCTTGAAAACGCCGGCGCGGACTAGGGCCGCCAGCGTGAAGGCCACCAATCCCACCCAGGTTTCTAGCGAAACCCGCTTGGGCTTGCTTACAACACTCGCTTGCTCTACCGAGCTCATAGCTGATTTCCTCCGATCTCAGATCGGTACATCGTGAATTTCACCGGCCGTTACCAAGCGCGGCGGAACGCGTCCGCGCCATTGCTCTAGGTCCCGAGCGGCGACACGCCCAACCAGCAGAAGCGACGGCGCGGGAAGCGGGTCGCCCTTCGACAGCGCCGCGAGATTTGTCGAGCGCACCTGTTCTCCGGCGCGCGTCGCGTGCGACACAATCACGCAAGGCGTATCGGCGGGAATGCCGTTCTCCATCAGGCGGTCGGCCACTTGCCCGTAATGCGTGCCGGGCATGTAGATCGCAATCGTGGTTTCCGGAGTAATCGCCGCCCAGTTGAGCCAATTGGCGTTTCGATCGCGCGAAAAGGTGGTGAACAGCACCTGCGAGGCGACACGGCGGTCGGTAAGAGATATCCTTGCGGCAGCGGCGGCGCCAGCCGCCGCTGTGATTCCGGGGACGATTTCGAACTCGATTCCCGCACGGCGCAGGGCTTCCATTTCCTCGCCGGCGCGCCCAAAAAGCAATGGGTCGCCGCCCTTCAAACGGACTACGCACTTGCCCGCTTTCGCATAGCCGGCCAGCAGACTATTGATTTCATCCTGCGTCAGCAGCTTTTGTCCGGCACGTTTGCCGACGTTCACGAGCAAAGCTTGCCGCGAAACCAAAGCCAGCACCTCCTCGCTCACCAGCGAGTCATACAGCACGACTTCCGACCGTGCGAGCAGCTTCGCCGCCTTGAGCGTCAGCAGCTCCGGATCTCCCGGCCCGGCACCAACCAGATAAACTCGGCCGGCCATGTTACCCCTCCACCGACTGCGGCGTGCGCGCCGCAGGCAGATCACGCTCCACGGGAAGGGCAACCTCGCCCGCAAGAATTTCGCGGATCTGATCATTGCTTTTGCGCGCGAGGAAAGCGCGCAGCGGCTCGTGTTCGCAGCGGTTGTGCTGGAAATTAGCCAGGAGGCGCTCTATGGCGTCGGGAACGGCGGTAGCCGCGCAGCGATAGCCGACCGGCCGCGCGATGGTCGCAATCTGCCCGAGGCTGCCGCCCACGCAGAAGTAGTAAGCGTCGACCAGTTTGCCGTCCTGTTTGACCTTCTTGCCTTCGATGCCGATATCGGCGATCCAGTGCTGGCCGCAGCTGTTGGGGCAGCCGGTGATGTGTAGCTTGATCTGCTGAGAGAAGCCGGGCAGGCGTTCGTCCAGTTCGCCGGAAAGCCAGCGCGCGAAGCCTTTCGTTTCGGTGAGGGCAAGCTTGCAGAATTCCGAGCCCGTGCAGGCGACCGTGCCGCGGGCGAAAGCCGACACTTCGACCGGCAAGCCTGCCGAGGTCAATTCCGCCGCCACGGTTCTGGCGTGTTCTTCGCGGATGTTGGCCAGCAACACGTTCTGCTGGGCGGTGAAGCGGAGGCTGCCGTCGCCGTATTGATCGGCGAGTCGGGCGGCACTGCGAAGCTGCGCCGGAGTGATGCGTCCCCGCAAAACGGAAGCGCCGATGAAGACCAGTCCGGCTTGCTTCTGACGATGGATTCCGGTGTGGTCGCGATAGGTATCAGACGGAATTTCTTCGTGTTCGACGGCGTCCAGGCTGTAGCCGATAACGCGCTGCAGTTCGGCGAGAAACTTCTCGGCGGTCCAGTCAAATTTGAGGAAAAGATACTTCAGGCGGGCATTGTCGCGGCTGATGCGAAGAACGTCGCGGGAGCGGAAGATTTCGGCGATGCCGCGGGCGACGTCTATCACCTGATCCTGCCGGATGAAAGCTCCGAGCTTCTGTGCCAGGTGCGGCTCGGTCGAAAGGCCTCCGCCGATTCGGACCGAAAATCCGTGTTCGACCCGGGAACCACGAACGCGGCGCGTGGCGGTGAAGGCCACGTCATTGATTTCCGGATAGCTGCACCAGCTGCGGCAGCCGGTGACTGTCATCTTGAACTTGCGTGGAAGATTGTAGAAGTCGCGATTGCCGCCGAGTGCGCGGTCTACAGCAAGAGCCCACGGCGAAGCGTCAAAGTGCTCGTCCGAGGACAGGCCGGCGACGGGGCATCCGGTCACGGTACGAACGACGTCTCCGCATGCCCCGGTGGTGGTCAAGCCGGCCCTCTCCAAACTCTCGATAATCTCCGGAATGGACTCGATGGTGACCCAGTGCAGTTGAAGGTTTTGGCGGACCGTGATGTCGGCCAGGCCGCGCGCGTGCTTTTCAGAGAGGTCGGCCAGAGTTCTGACCTGATCGCTGACTAGGATCCCGTTGGGGATGCGAATGCGCACCATGAAAAATTCCGTGGATTTGCCTTCGCCGTTTGCGCCGCCAACAACGCCCGCCCCGTCTCCCTGCGTGTAAATGCCCCAGGAGCGGAAATAGGTGCCGAGCCATTCCGGCGGGACGGAGTTGCGGCCGGTACGGGCGAAGTCGCGAATTTCGTCCAGGTGGTCCCAGGCGAGCTTCTCGCGCTTCAAGCGCTCGACTCGTTGGGCCTTACTTTCCTTGAGTGTTGCCGCGTCTGGCATGAACCGATCGTCCTTTGACTCCCGTTTCCGTTCGTGGCAGCGGGATAAGCCCCGCAACATCCGGCCCCTGTTCGATCCGAGGTGTGGCAATCGCCATCATCGTGAGAATCAGGGGCAAAAACAAAAAGCCCACGTGGACCAGAGTTTCTGGCACGTGGGCTTTGGAATTCTCTTTTTTAGAGCGGTTTTAAGTCCGCTTCACCCTCAAGCCAGAAATGTGTGCTTCGCGACAGCAACAGCAGTCGCAGCAACAACACATGATCTGGCAGGTCATTCGCATTACGTAGAAAGGTTACGCTCGATCACCGGCGGTGTCAACCGAGTTTGCTCATGCAAAATCCCGATGATTGCTAACACTGTTTTCGATGCAGGGCTGCGAGATGAGGTTATGCGACGGGCTCCCGGCTCGAAAGGAATTCACCGCTTCCTCGCCGGCTAGGAGCACACGGCGGCACCCGGCGCTCAGTCGAGGTACATCCAAGAGTCCCAGGAGGCGGCCAGGTCTTGCCGCGGGCGGCGGCATATATAGATGGTGAGGCCGGACTCTTCGGGCAGAGCATAGGCGGGACGAACGGCTTCAAATGGCTGGACATCGGCGAAGGATTGATCGAGGCGGGATTTCGCAAAGCCGATGGCGATGACCACTTCGCCCGTGGCGCCGCGCGGTCCCCAGTAGCCGTATTGGTTGTGGCCGCTGATGGCTTTGGGTAAACCGTACGGTTTACCGAGATAGTCGATCGCTCCGGCTTCGCCGTAATTGTAGGCAAGGAGCGCGGCTCTTGATTGCTCTTCGGCCGAAAGAGAGTGGAATGCGCGGAAAACCGCCTGTACCTGCTCGGGCCAGCCGAACATGTCGCCAAAAAGCTGAGGGAGCGAATCGAGAGGAACGTTTTCGACCTTCACGTCCTGCACCCCGAAAAATCTGCAGTATTTGACGGCGGTCGCGACCGGCAGAATGGGCATGGCCAGCGGAGCGGCTACCATGCCCGAAACCACAAGCGGCGCGACCACGAGCGGTCTCAGCCACGACTTGGCGCGGGAAAAGATTTGTTCGTCCCAAGCAACTGCGCCGGCGGCCAGCAGCACGATGTAGGCCGGTGCCAGGTAGTAGATTTTTCCATGCAGCAGGAGCATCTCGAGCAGAACTACAAGGTACGCAATGCCCGGGACGGCGTATTTGCGGCCTCGCTTGTCGGCCAGAAAAAACCACAGGCCAGCCAGCCAAACGGGCGCAGTCAGCGGATTGACGAGAAGAAATTGCTCGGCGATGAAGGAGAGCGGCGAGACGGTTGTGTATTTGCTTCCGATGACCGTGTGGAGCAGCGCGATGGTGGGATAGCCGTGGCGAATTTCCCATAGAAGGTTGGGGACGAAGATGAGCAACGCGATCGCCGCGCCCAGCCAGATTTCGACTCGAGCGAATTGAGCGCGTGCGGGCGTTAGGAGAAGTCCCACGGCGAGGCCGGAACCGAAAAACAGCATGGAATGCTTGTTGAGCAAGCCAAGCCCGGCCACGGCGCCAAACAAAAGCCAAAGACGCGGGCTTCCGCCGTTCAGGATGCGCAGTACGATGGCGGCGCAGAGCATCCAGAAAACCGGTTCGAAGGCGTTCATGGAGAGGAAGTTGTCGAAGGTGAGGTAGATCGGCGCGAGCAGTACCAGGAGAGCGGCGAAAAATTGCGAGAATTTGCCGCCGCCCACTTCTCGGGCCATCCAGCCAGCCAGTAGCACCTTGGGTGCGGCTGAAAGTGCAGGCAAAAGGCGCAGCGCAAAAAGCGAATCGCCGAAAAGTTTCCGTGTGAACGCGGAAACAAAAGCCACCAGCGGTGCGTGGTCCACATAGCCCCAGGCTAAGTGTTCGCCGCAGGCAGCGTAGTAGAGTTCATCGCGGAAATAACCGTACTGGCGATTGAATAAAAAATGGATGAAAACGGCCAGCACGGCGAGCAAGTAGACGGATTTCGTGACCGCGGTCGCGGACCGTCTCCCCGCTGAAGTCGGGGCCAGCTGATATTCTTCCGTGTTCGCTGAGCTGGCCAACGTTGTGCAGTCTTATGGAACGATTGTCGCGGACTTGATGTAGTCGAGCTTGGGCCAGCCCTTTTTCAGGTACGGGTCGCCCTGCTTTTCGAGCTGGTCCTGGTCCGGGCCGGCGTTGTCACCGTAGCCTTCATACATCATTTCGACGACGTTCATGCCGTTGCCGTCCACTACGCCGAATGGCGAGAAGCCCATGCCGTCGAGACGGCCGTTTTCCTTCAGATTAATGAAGACCTGTGTCGTTCGCGTGTTGGGTCCGGCGGTGGCAAAGGTGACGGAGCCGCGCTTGTTCGACTGGGTAACCGGATCGTCCTTGATGTTGCTGCCCTTCCAGGCGGCCGATACCGCGGGAGTCGGGCTAATACCGAACTGCACGACAAATCCGGGCACCACGCGGAAGAAGGCGGCATTGTCGTAGAAATGATGCTTCACCAGGTTGTAGAAGCGGTCGGCGCCGAGCGGTGCCCATGAGCGCGTGACCGTGACCGTGAACACGCCGCGGGTGGTATCGAATTTCACCTTGTAGGTGGCGGGGGCCTTCTCGGTAAGCTTTTGAGGGGCGAGAAGCAGCTTGGCATCGCCACCCGAAGTTCCAGCCTTGCCCGACGTCTTGGGAGCCTCGGCGGCTGGAGCGGAAGCGCTCGAAGAGGCGGGTTCGGCAGGTGCTGCGGCTTGCGAGGGCGCTTCCGATTTTTGCGGCTCGGCGGGCTTTTCGGCCTGCTGTTCCTTGTTTTTGCAGCCGGCAAGAATGGCCGCTACCACCCATACTGCGACGAGACCGAGAAACTTCGTCTTCCGTTCCATGCTCTTCTCCAGATGAATTCGCAAACCTTACTTTCGCGACCGCAGTTCCCTGCTCTCGCGTTCCACTTGGCTCATAACGCGCAGGGTATTTTCGCCCAGAATCTTTCTCACGTCACCTTCGGAATAGCCTTGGCGCAGCAGAGACTCGCTGATCTTGGGTAGCATCGAGACATCTTCCATGCCGTAGGGCATGTTGGCGCCGTCGAAATCGGAGCCGAGGCCGACATGATCGATGCCGGCGACCGTTACCGCGTGATCGATGTGCTCGATGATTTTCGCGTAGTCCACACGCGGGAGCTTGCCCTGGGCTACCAATTCACGGGTGATTTTGTCCCCCTCGAGCAGCTGACAGGCTTCGTTGCCATCAACGCCGCAGCGCTGCCGGACCTGTAGCGCAATGTCTTCATTGATCTTGGGATCCTTCTTTTCGGCGTCGCGAAATTCCTGGCTGAGAAAGCCGACGTGGTAGTTGATCTGAACGACGCCACCCTTGGCGGCGAGGTCCTTCATCATCTGGTCGGTCATGTTGCGCGGAGCGTCGCAGATGGCGCGGCAGGAGGAATGCGAAGCCAAGAGCGGCACCTTGCTCACTTCGAGCGCGTCGTAGAACGTTTTGTCGCTGACGTGGGAAATGTCGACAATGACGCCCAGGCGGTTCATTTCGCGGACGACCTCCTTGCCAAAATCGCTGAGGCCATTGTGTGCGGTTTTGTCAGTCGAGGAGTCGGCCCATTCCACGTTCAGGCTGTGGGTCAGCGTCATGTAGCGCACACCGGCCTGCGCAAAGGAGCGCAGAACGTCCAGATTGCTGTTGATCATGTGGCCGCCTTCGACGCCCATCAGCACCGCGATTTTGCCGTCCCGTTTGGCCGCCCGCACTTCGCTCGCTGTGGTTGCCAGCACCAGATCCTTGGCATTTCTGCGTACCTGCTCCCGCACCGCCCTGATTTGGGTTTCGGCGCGGTTGACGGCTTCCGGTCCGGTAATCTTTCCGGACATCCAGATGGAAAAGAACACCGCGTTTAGCCCGCCGGCTTTCATGCGCGGTATGTCGATGCTGCCGTCGGAGTGGCGGAGGGCGAGGTCGAACTTTTCGTCAAGCATGCGCTGCGTGGTGTCGTCGTGGGTGTCCACGACGATGGCAGAGAAATGAAGTTTCTTGGCACGCTCGGAAATGCTGTCGCCGGCAACCATCGTGGCCACGAATAGACCTCCCAAGATACAGGCTGCGGCGCGGAAGCCACTGTGCATCGTTGCTGTTCTCCGGAAATGCTTTACTGCTGCGACTGCAGTTCGCGCGCGGTCTTTTCGTTCTGCTCCATGACCCGGAGCAGATTGCCTCCGAGAATCTTGCGAATGTCGTCGTCGGAATATCCCTTGCGCATGAGAGCTTCGGTGATTTTGGGAAGTTGTGTGCAGTCGTCCATTCCCTCGGGCATGGTGGCGCCGTCGAAATCCGAGCCCAGGCCAACGTGATCGGCGCCGGCAAGCTTCACCACGTGGTCGATGTGATCGATAATGCGCTCCCAGGTGACGTGCGGGAGTTTGCCTTCGGCCGTGGCCTGCTTCTCCATTTCCTGCATTTTCCTGCCCACGCACTCTTCGTCGTCGCCACAAGCTTTCTTGAGGTGATCAAACTGCGCGACCACACCGCCAGAAAGCTTGTCCGACGCTTCCTTGTACGCCTGATCGATAAAGCTTTTCTCGTAGTTGATCTGGATGACGCCACCTTTGCCGGCCAGGGCTTTGATCATGTCGTCCGACATGTCACGGGGATGGTTACATATCGCCCGGCAGGACGAGTGTGAGGCGATCAGCGGAGCCCGGCTTACTTCGAGCGCATCGTAGAATGTCTTGTCGCTCACGTGGGAGATGTCCACCATGATGCCCTGGCGGTTCATTTCGCGAACGATGTCCTTGCCGTAGTCGGTAAGCCCGTTGTGCGCGGGCTTGTCCGTGGATGAATCGGCCCATTCGTCGTTATAGAAGTGCGACAGCGTCATGTAGCGCACGCCCAGATCGCCGAAGATGCGCACCATGCGGATGTCGTTACCGATCATGTGGCCGCCTTCAACACCCATGAGAGCGGCAATCTTTCCTTCCTTGTGGGCCTGGCGAACCTCCTCGGCGGTGCGGCAGAAAACCATGTCTTTCGAATTGTGGCGGACATTTTCGTGGACCGCGTCGATCTGATCGAGTGCTTTCTCGATGGCGGGAGGCCCCATGATGCGGCCGTCGATCCAGATGGAAAAGAAGATGGCGTTCATGCCGCCTTCTTTCATGCGCGGAATGTCGATGTGCCCGTCAGGGTTGCGCTTGGCGAGATCGTAGGTCTTGGAGAAGAAGCGCTGCGTGGTGTCGTCATGCGTGTCGAGCACGATGGAGGAGAAATGGAGCTTACGGGCGCGTTGGGCGATGTCGTCGCCGTAAGCCGGCGAAAGCAGCGACGAGGGCAGGAACAGCAGGACACAGGTGGCGGGCACGGCGCGGAAGCAGCGCATCCGGATCTCCTTTGATGGCAGTGAATCGGTCGGCGAAAGTTGCGAAGAGATTCTAACCTATTAACCACCCGAGGAAGGCCTGTTTCCACGCCTGGCGGTTGACTTCGGCGAGCGATTCGGTGAGCGGGATTTCCTTGGGGCAGGCCTTTACGCAGTTTTGCGCGTTGGCGCAGTCCTGAATGCCACCGGGCCCGATGACCGCTTCGATTCGCGCGCGCGCGTGCATCGCACCGGTGGGGTGCATGTTGAACAGACGCACCTGGCTCATGATCGCGGCGCCCATGAAGTCGCCAGAGCCCTTGCCGGTCACTTGCGGGCAGACCTCAAGGCAGCTGCCGCAGGAGATGCAAGTCGATAGCTTGTAGGCTTTTTCCTGGGTTTCCGCAGCCATGCGCGGCCCTTCACCGAGGTCGTAGGTGCCGTCGATGGGAATCCAGGCCTTCACACGCTTGAGGCTGTCGAACATGAATTGCCGGTCTGCGGCCAGATCGCGCACCACCGGGAATTTCGAGAAGGGCTCGAGGCGGATCGGCTGCTCGAGTTGGTCGACCAGCGCCGAACACGCCATGCGGGCTTTGCCGTTGATGAGCATGGCGCAGGACCCGCAAACTTCTTCCAGGCAGTTGGAGTCGTAAGAAATGGGAGTGGTCTTCTTGCCGTCGCGGGTCACGGGATTTTCCGCGATGTCGCGGAGGCAGATGATCACGTTCATCGACGGGCGCCAGTTGAGTGCGAACTCTTCCCAGTACGGTGCGCCTTGCGGACTGACTTGCCGTTTGACTCTTATGATGACTTTCTTTTCAGCCATAAACCCTCTGCCTTGCCTGCCATCGTCCGAGGATGGTCACTTTGCCGCGTCATAGCGGCGCGGCCGCGGTGCGATCATGGAAATATCCACAGGCTCGTAGCTCAGCTGTATATCGCCGTTGACCCATTTGGCTCGCGTGGTTTTGAGCCAGTCTCGGTCGTTCCGGTCCGGGAAATCGGGTTTGTAGTGAGCGCCGCGGGATTCGTTGCGCGCGTGCGCGCCCATGGTGATAACGCGCGCGAGCAGCAGCATGTTGCCCAGCTCGCGGGCGAAATTGAGCGTCTGATTGGACCACTTGCTGCGGTCGCTGAGGTTCACTTTGCCGTAGCGCTGCTGCAGCTCGATCAGCTTTTCGTAAGCGGCTTC
>Ga0126370_10000836_pt1 | contig 13476 bp, 11 predicted proteins | sample PanSoiMetaPlot_3_FD_92586 | JGI IMG/M metagenome (GOLD analysis project Ga0126370, IMG submission 92586) | Tropical forest soil microbial communities from Panama - MetaG Plot_3 | ecosystem: Environmental > Terrestrial > Soil > Tropical forest > Bulk soil | place: Panama | collected 2016-02-17 | reverse complement strand
CGTCACCGCCGATGGCGGCGGGCCGGTGTACTACCAGCAGCAGGTGCTCGCGACCGTGCCGCGCTCGGACTTCGGCGCCGGGTTCTAGCCGGGTCAGTGCCGGACGCCGCGCTTCCGCGTTGCACCGGCTCACGCTGAGCGATACGCGGCCCGCGCACGCTTCCGGCGTGATGCCCGCCTGGTCTGGCATTGCTTTTGTTCCCGTTGCGGGGCAGGGTCGTTGCCCCGTTCCGCAACGGCGCTGGTCTATGGTGCCGCTGTCGCGGCCAAGGTGTCGTTGTTGCCGAAGTTCACCGGGCCGTCCCCAAGCGGCCAGGGTGCCGGGAACAACTGATGACCGGCATTGAACGATGCCTGCCGCCCGCGTCCATGGCCGGGCAGGGTCGGCCGTTCTCTGCACGTCGGTCCACATGCCTACCGGACCGCACACGCCACTCAAGGCCACTTGATAACGATCTTGCCCCCCAAAGCGCCCCCTCGAGCTGACACAAGCTGCCGCGAGCGTTCGCTAGCTGGATTCTGCCCCCCGATCTGCCCCCAGCCTGATCTTCGGAGTCCAAGGCTGAATCCTGCTGTCCGACCAGTCGCTGGCCACCGTCCTGGCCCTAAACACACGGTGACCGTCAGCGATCAATGGTCTACAATCGGTCGCTGCCGAATACGTGCGTGGCCGGCGAAGCTGATGGAGCGGCCTACCGGTAGGCCGACCGCCAGGGAGCTGGCGAATACGGGACCCCGAATCCGGCGCTACGTGGCGCTGGCTGTGTTCGATCGGGCGTCAATTCGCCGCCCGATCTTGCCGGCGTCGACCATGGCGCCGAGGACGTCCATGATCGCACGGCAGCCGAGCTGGGCGGTCATATCACTCACGTCATAGGGGGGGCAGATCTCGACGAGCTCCATGCCGGCTAGGCCTTCCCTGGCGACAAGACGGATGAACTTGAGCATCTCCCTTGGCAGCAAGCCGCCGGGCTCAGGCGATCCTGTCCCGGGTGTGAACCCAATATCGACCACGTCGATGTCGAGGCTAAGGAAAACGGCCCCGCAGTCCCGCCATGCCAGCTCCAGCGCAATTTCTGCGGCCCTTTCGACACCGAGCTGCTCGACGTCGCCGACGGTCAGGACCGTCGTGTTGCGCTCGCGTGCGACCTTCATGCCGGGCCGCGAGCCGTACCAGCCACCGATGCCGACCTGGACCAGGTTTGCAGCGGGCACGTTGGGCAGCATGGTTGCGTGGAACCAGGGTGTGGTGTGCATCCGCTCATCCATGTCCCGTTCCTGGATGTCGATGTGCCGGTCCAGGTGGATGATGCCGATCTTCCCGTCGATGTGCGGGGCCAGGCCGCGGACATCCGGATACCCGATGGAGTGGTCACCCCCGATGATCACCGGGAACACGCCGGCGCCGAAAATCCAGGACACTCCCTGGTGGATCTGGTCGAAGGTCTTTTCGATGTTGGAGGGAATGACGAAGATGTCGCCGACATCGACGATGTCAAGCTCCTCCTTCAAGTCAACCGCGAAGTCGAGTGAGTAGGCATCGTAAAGGGCGGAAATGCGCCGAACGGCCTGGGGCCCGAAGCGCGCACCGGGCCGGTAAGTCGTGCCCATATCGAACGGCGCGCCGACGATCGCTACCTCGTGCCTGCCTACCGCGTGGATGTCCTCCAGATATGGCGCCTTGAGGAAAGTGTTGATGCCGGCAAAGGCCGGCTGCGATCCCCGGACGAAAGTCGAGATCGTGCGGTCAGCAACAGATGGAGCGGCCTCCAGTCCGTACTCGATCACTCGCTCCTGTTCCTCATTGGCCCTGCGCCGCGGCAGTTCCGCCAAGCGCTCGAGGTTGCGCATCCCCTCGAGCGCTGGCCGGGCGCCCCCGTTGCCTTGGTTCTGTGCTCTCATCGCCGTCCTCCGCGTGTGTGGTCGCTGAACGCGCGCGCCAGCAAGCGGCCGCGTTGCTCGGATTTCGTGACAAGGGACGTGCTCATGGTCGGGTCCTTCCTGTGGAGAGCTGGCTGCGGGTATGGCCGGTGAGCCGCGCGATCGCGGAGCATGTGACGCGTCGCAGCAGGGTTCGGGCGTGCTGAAGTTGCCGTCGCGGGTCAGGTTCGAGGTCGGCGACCGAGGTCATCCCGGCGACGCCGAGACGGCGGGTTTCGGCGGCGGTGACGCTGATCCGGCCGGCAGCCAGCAGGACCGGCTTACCCAGTACGGCGGCACGGGCCGCGACTTCGGCCGGTCCCTTACCGGCGAGCGTTTGGGCGTCGACGTGCCCTTCGCCGGTGATGACGAGGTCAGCCGTGCCGAGCGGAACGTTGAAGCCGATCAAGTCAAGGAAGAAGGCGGCGCCGCTGCGGATGCTCGCCCCGAGGAGGGTAACGGCGCTCGCCGCCACGCCGCCTGCGGCACCAGCACCGGGCACGCGCGCGATGTCCACCGCGGCTTCGGTGCGAAGGAGGCGTGCCAGATGGCCGAGGCCTCGGTCGAAATCGAGTACGTCCTCGTCGGTGGCTCCCTTCTGCCGAGCGAACCGGTGGGCCGCACCGTGCGGGCCGGTGAGCGGGGCGGCGACGTCGGTTGCTATGACCAGGCTGGCTTTGCGCAGGCGCGGATCGAGTCGCGTGGTATCGATGCGGGTTATGCGGAGAAGTCCGTCGCCGCCGGGCGGTACGGCAATGCCCGCGCTGTCGAGGAACCGGGCGCCGAGGGCAGCGGCAATGCCGGTCCCGCCGTCGGTAGTGGCCGAGCCGCCGACGGCGAGGACGACGGTCTGCGCCCCGCAGTCCAGAGCGTCGCGGATGAGGATGCCGGTACCCTCGGTGGACCCGTGCCGGGCAACCTGCCGTGACGGACCGGTGACCTGCACCCCGCTGGCTTGGGCGAGTTCGACAACGGCGACGTCGTCGCGTCGCGCATAGCAGGCAATGATCGTATTACCCGCTGGCGAGATGGTGGTGACCGGTACTGCGTGGAAGCCGGCGCTAAGACAAACCGCAAGCGAGCCTTCACCGCCGTCGGCAATAGGGACAGTAATCACTTCCGCCGCAGGGACCGCATCGGTCACGCCGACGGCGATAGCCGCCGCGGCTTCGCTGGCGGTAAGGCTGCCGCGGAACTTGTCCGGTGCCACGAGCACCTTAGGGCGACTGGGCAGGGTGACCGCTGCACGCAAGCGTGTCGCGTGGCGGCGCGCCCTACCGATGCTTCTCGGGCTCACAGTCGCGCCTGCCCGGCGTTCAGTCCCGTAGAGAGGTGATGCCGAGATCTGTATCGGCGAGCTCTTCGAACTCGGTGACGTTGTTCAGCTCCGTTCCCATCGCGATATTGGTGACGCGTTCGAGTACGACCTCGACCACCACGGGGACGTGGAACTCTGACATCAGGAGGGCGGCCTTCTCAAACGCGGACGCAAGATCGTTCGGGTCGGTGACCCGCAACGCCTTGCATCCAAGTCCTTCGGCGACTCGGATGTGGTCAACTCCATAGCCGCCGAGTTCCGGGGTATTGACGTTGTCGAAAGACAGCTGAACCGCGTAGTCCATGTCGAACTGCCGTTGTGCCTGGCGGATGAGGCCGAGGTAGGCGTTGTTCACGACGATGTGCAGGTAGGGGAGGTTGAACTGGGCCCCGACTGCGAGCTCCTCGACCATGAACTGGAAGTCGTAGTCTCCGGACAGGGCAACGACGGTGCCGCCCGGGTCCGCGACGCATACCCCCAGCGCGGCCGGCCCGGTCCAGCCGAGTGGGCCGGCCTGGCCGGCATCAATCCAGTGCCGGGGCCGGTAGACGTGCAGGAACTGCGCGCCGGCGATCTGGGACAGTCCGATGGTGGTGACGTACCGGACGTCGCGGCCGAAGGCCCGGTTCATCTCCTGGTAGACCCGTTGGGGCTTGATCGGGATGTCGTCGAAGTCCGTGCGCCGGTGCATGCTGCGTTTGCGCGCCTGGCAATGGCTGACCCACGCCGACCACTGGGGCATGGTCGCGGGGGCTCGGCGCCGGGTCGCGGCATCGAGCAATCCGGCCAGGGCGGCGCGTGCGTCGGAGACGATCCCCAGATCAGGCGGGAAGATCCTGCCGATCTGGGTGGGCTCGATGTCAATGTGCACGAAGGTCCGGCCGTGACGGTAGGTGCCGAGGCCTCCGGTATGGCGGTTCGCCCACCGGTTGCCGATGCCGAGGACGAAGTCCGAATCCAGGAAGTTGGCGTTGCCGTACCGGTGCGAGGTCTGCAGCCCGACCATGCCCGCCATGAGAGGGTGGTCGTCGGGTACCGCACCCCAGCCCATGAGGGTGGGGATTACAGGCACATTCAGCGTCTCGGCGAGCTGTACGAGCAAGTCGCTGGCGTCGGCACTGATAACCCCACCGCCGGCGATGATGACCGGACGCGCCGCCGAAGCGAGCATGTCGAGAGCGCGATCGAGTTGCTGCGGTGAGGCGGCGGGCTTGTGGACGGGCAGCGGCTGGTACAGGCCGGGCTCGAAGTCGATCTCGGCCAGCTGCACGTCGAGGGGGAGGTCGAGCAGCACCGGGCCGGGCCGGCCGGATCTCATCAAATGGAAGGCCTGCTGCAGCGCGCCGGGCAGTTGACCGGGTTCGCGGACGGTGAGTGCCATCTTGGTGACCGGTGCGGCGATGGCGGCGATGTCGAGCGCTTGGAAGTCTTCCTTGTGCAGTTTGCTGACGGGTGCCTGCCCGGTCAGGCAGAGAATGGGGACAGAGTCGGCAGCCGCGGCGTACAGGCCGGTGATCATGTCGGTGCCGGCTGGGCCGCTGGTCCCGATGCAGACGCCAATGTTGCCGGGCGCGGCGCGGCTGTATCCGTCGGCCATGTGGGCAGCGCCTTCGACATGCCGGGCGAGGAAGTGCTGGATTCCGCCGTGCGCGCGAAGCGCGGAGTACAGCGGGTTAATGGCGGCGCCGGGTAGCCCGAAGGCGTGGCGGACGCCTTCCCGGGCGAGGATTGCCACGGCCGCATCGGCGGCTCTCATCTTCGTCACAGCCTGCCTCCTGGCTGCGCTTCGAGGCCGGAGAGGCGTTCAACCCCGAGGAGGAGGGCACTGTGGTCGAGACCGCCGTTGCCCTGAGCCCTGGCCGAGGCGACCAGCTGGGCGACATGGGCCCCGAGGGGGATGACGACACCCGCCTGGCGGGCTGCTGCGGTAACGATGCCCATGTCTTTGTGGTGAAGGTCCATGCGGAAGCCAGGGGTGAAGTCGCGGGCCAGCATGCTCGGTGCTTTCCGGCTCAGCACAGTGCTGCTGGCGAGACCGCCGGCGAGCACGCGGACGGCGGCGTTGATGTCCACGCTGTGGGCGCGGAGGAAGGTGAGTGCCTCGGCGAGCAATTCAATGTTCCCGGCGACGATGAGCTGGTTGGCTGCCTTCACCGTCTGCCCTGCGCCATGGCCGCCGACGTGCACGACCGTGTTGCCAAGGGCGCCGAGGATGGGCCGGGCACGGGCAAACTCATCCGGCGATCCGCCGGCCATGATGGACAAGGTTGCCTCCCGTGCGCCGCCTTGACCTCCGCTGACGGGGGCATCGACGGCGGCGATTCGGTGGTCGGCAGCCTGCCGGGCCAGTGCGGCGGCAACGTCGGGCCGGATGGTTGAGCAGTCAATGTGCAGCGCGCCGTGGCGAGCATTGCGGTAGATACCGTGCTGCCCGAGAGCGGCCGACTCGACGTCGCTGCTGTCGGGCAGCATGGTGATCACGACGTCGGCGTCAGCCACGGCATCGGCAATGGTGGCGGCGCTCCCGCCGCCTGTGTCGGAGAGGGCGGCCATGGCGGTGACCTTGTGATCGTGGCCGGTTACCACGTACCCGGCCCGGACCAGATGCGCCGCCATTGGTGCCCCCATGATGCCGAGGCCGACGAAGGCGATGTTCTTGTCAGTCATGCGAAGTCCCTCGGTCGGCGATGTCGCTGGCTGGTGCTGGTGAGCGGGGGGATCGCCGTCAGGAGCCGGTGTCGGCGGCGAGCACCCCGGAGCGGGCGATGCTCCCTACGGGGAAGCAGCCGACGCGGCCTCCGTCGACGAGTAGCTGCGTTCCGGTGATGTAGCTGGCCTCGTCCGAGAGCAGGAACAGTGCTACCGCGGCGATCTCGTGGGCATGGCCGATGCGCCCGAGCGCGATGGACTGTTCGTTCTCGGCCCGCTCGGCGGCAGGGTCGGGCGCGAGCTCGAATTCGGCCGCGAGTAGCGGGGTGTCTATGGCACCGGGACAGACGGCGTTGACGCGTATCCCGCTGCGGGCCACCTCGGCTGCGAGGCAGCGGGTCAGCGCGAGGACTCCGCCTTTGGTGGCCGAGTACGCGCTGTATCCGCCTTGCCCGACCAGGGCCAGTTCGCTGCCGGTGTTGACTATCGCACCACGGCGCCGTGGCAGCATTCTTCGCACGGCGGCCCGCTGCACGAAGAAGCTGCCGGAAAGGTTGACGTGAAGCTGGCGCAGCCACTGCTTGTCGCTGGTGTCGGTGATCGGAGCGACAACTGACACGCCTGCATTACTGAATACACCGTCGATCGGTCCGAGTGCTTCTTCGGCCTGGTCAAAGGCTGCTTCGACCTGATGTGGGACGGAGACATCGCAGCCGACGGCGATGGTGCCGTGGCCGAATCGCCGGCACTCGGCGGCGGCCACGTCCAGTTCTGGTCCGCAGAGGTCCAGCAGCGCCACGGCGGCTCCCTCACGGGCGAAGAGGTTCGCAGCCGCTCGGCCGATGCCGGAGCCCGCCCCGGACACAAGGACGGTCTTGCGCTCCAGTCGGTGCATGGATGCCTCGGCTCAGTAGTGCGGGTAGACAGTCGGGTCGGCGTGCAGAGGCTGGTGTTTGCGCTTGGCGACGCTGGGGTCTCCGAAGACGCGTTCAGCCGCTTCGCCCGCCGTCAGGACAGCAACGTCGCCCCAGGCGCGGGCTTGTTCGATGAGGGTGCGGATGGCCGCGACGCGGGACGCTCTTCCGGACAGGAAGGGATGGGCGTTGAGTACCAGCGCGCCACCGTGCTCGCGCAAGGCGTCGAGTTCTTCGGCCCACACTTTAACGGCGGTGCTGGGCGGGACGACGGTCTTGCCGACGTCTGGTTCCCACAGGTAGGCGTACTGGGGGAAGTCATCCCAGCTCCAGTGCGGCGGTATCTCGGCAATGGTGCCCCGGTCGGTCTCGAGGAGGTAGGGACGGTCGTCGTCCATCTGGTTCGACTCGTACTGCAAGCCGAACTCCGCTACCAGGCTGGCTGTGGTCCACTTGGCGGCCCACAGGGCGCTGCGGTGACCGCGTGGCCGGATTCCCAGTTGGTCGAGTGCCTCCAGTCCCTGCTCGAAGTCCCGGCGCTCTTCTTCCTCGGTCAGCAGTTGCGGTGCCCGGTGGCTGTGTGAGTGGTGGCCGATCTCGTGCCCCTCGGCGTCGATGCGCCGGATGAGCTCGGGATACCGGTCGGCGGTAACACCGGGTACAAAGAAGGTGGCCCGCACCCGCTGGGCGTTCAGCATGTCGAGGATGCGGGGCACACCGACGAGCGGGCCGAACGCCTGGTGACTCATTACGTTGGGGTGCTCGGCATACCGGCGTCCCTCGGCCAGCATGCACGATTCGGCATCGATGTCGAAGGTGAGGATGAGGGCTGCGCGGTGTCCACGCAGCCAGTCGCGGCCCGCAGCGGGGGTGCCGGTCATGATGCTCCTAGGTTTCTGAGGCGGTGGGTGGGTTAGTACGGGTGGTCGGTGAGCCAGTCGGCGTAGTCGGCTAGGCCGCGCTCGAGCGTCCACTGCGGGACATAGCCGAGGTCGCGTGCTGCGGCTGAGATATCCCATGGCCCTTGGCGGTCCCAGCCGGTCCAGAACCCCGGGCCGAGGGCGATGTGCGCCTGCGGGTATCGGCTAGTGATCAACGCCGCCAGCTCGCCAAGGGTGACTTGCCGCCCACCGGAGATGTTGTAGACCGGCTGCTTGGGCTGTGCGGCCGTCGCGGCGAGGACGGCGGCGGTGGCCACGTCTTGGACGTGTACGAAGTGGAAGCGGTGCTCTGCTCCCTCTGGCATCGTGAACGCTTCGCCGTGGATGGCGGCGTTCAGCATGTCCTTGAGCACCTCGGGCATGCGCAGCCCCGGCCCGTACACCTCACTGACGCGCAGCGACACGACGTCAAGCCCGTAAAGATCGGTGTAGACGCGGCCGAGATGTTCGGTGGTTACCTTTGTCACCGCATACGGCGTGTTGGGCGCCGGGGTGGCGGCCTCGGTGACCACGGTGTCAAGCGGCTGATGGCCATACGCGCACTCGGAAGAGAAGTTGACGATGCGCCGGAGCCCAGCCATGCGGGCGGCCTCGAAAAGCTTGAGCGTGCCGTCGACGTTGGCGGCGAACGTGGTGATCGGCAGCTCGATGGAGATGCCGGGATGAGACATGGCTGCCGTGTGGATGGCGGCGGTGACGCCGTGGTCTCGGATGGTCCGGATCAGCGCGGGGATGTCGAAAAGCTCGCCTTGTACGCAGTGCACGAGCGGGCTTTCATGCTCGGCGTAGTCACGGTTATAGCTGACGACATCGATGTCAGAACGGGCGAGAGCATGAACAATATGGCGGCCGACGAAGCCTGTGCCGCCAGTGACGAGCACGGTCATGGGAGGTCCCTTCCGTGGCCTGGTCGCGTTCACGGGGTCACGCCGTCCAGGGTCGGACAGCGAATCCAGCCCAGGCCGTCTTCGGTGCGGGCGGCCGGGCGGTACTCAGCCGCGACGACGCCGCGATAGCCATGCCGCTGAAGCTCGGCATAGATCGCCTCGAAGTTGACCCCGCCGCTGCCCGGCTCGTGACGGCCGGGATAGTCGGCCACCTGAAGGTGAGCGATCAAGGGGGCATACACCCCGAGTGCCGTGGCTGGGTCATCGCCACCGGCGGCCCAGTGGTAGACGTCGGCGAGCAGGGCGACGTTGAGTTGACCGCAGGCATGGGCGGTGAGCACGACCTGGGCGGCGTCCGCGGGGCGGGGCAGCAGGTACCTCGGGTTCTCAGCCATATTGAGCGACTCGACGAGGATGGTCCCGCCGATCTTGCCGGCCGCACGGGCGGCGTACGCGAGATTGCTCGCGGCTTGCTCGTGTTGTTGGGCGCTGCTGACGTCGTCGAGCCGGTTGCCGTACAGAGCGTTGAATAGACGGCACCCGGTCCGTTCACCGATCAGGACAGCTATCTCCACGCTTGTGCGAAGCTGTGCGGTCTTGGCCGGGTTGTTGAGCAGGCCGCGATCTCCGGCGGCCATGTCCCCGGCTGCGAAATTAAGCGCGACAAGGGGAATGCTCGCGGCCTCGACGGCGGCGACCAGTTCGCCGATCTCAGAGCTAGCCGGCTCTGCGGAGGCAAATGGCCACCACATCTCGACCGCCGAGAAGCCTTCACGAGCTGCCGCTGCAGGGCGCTGCATGAGCGGCACTTCGTGGAACAGTAGCGAGATGTTGGCTGCGATTGGCCATCTGCTGTTGGGCATGTTTCCCCCGGTCAGTGGCGTCTTGCGACACACGCTAAGGGAAGGCAGACTGTTACACAGCAGGACAATGCGTACAGCAATAGGTTGCTGGCTGTACATGTCGTACATGGGGAGACTGGGTGGTCTGCGTACTGGACCTGGTGGAGCTTGACGAGCTGGCGATCGAGCTGGTGGCCGCCGTGGACGCGGCCGACCGCCCGTTGTCGGGCGCCAGCGTGAACGAGCACGCCGATCCAACGCCGTGGCTTCGCGGTGGGGAACTGCTCATGTTTGACGGGCTGGAGCTTCGCCGGAGCAAGAGGCACATCGATGCTTACGTCGAGCGGATTGTCGCGGCAGGTGTAGCGGCCCTCGCGATAGGAATCGGCGACGAGCTGCCATTTGCGGGCGTGCCTCGCCTCCTGACCAACGCCTGTGAGGTTGCTGGGCTGCCTCTGGTCAAAGTGCCAAGTACCACGCCGTTCGCCCTGGTGTCCGAGGCGGTGTACAGCCGGCTGACGCAGGAGCGCTTCGGCGAGGCGCCGATGCTGGTAGAGACTCAGCGCGCATTGACGCGGGCCGCGGCAAGGCCCGCGAGCAGCCCGTCAGTCGTTACTACTTTGGCCCGCCTGACCGGGCTGCTGGTGATGCTCTGCGACACTGAAGCAAGTCTTATCGCCGCCTCGCCCGGCGTCGCCGCCACACCGCCAGTGGTCGCGGCGGCGATGCGGGAGATGGCGCCCCGCGGCATGCGGGGCACCGCGATGGTGCCCTCCGGTGACGGCTATGTCCGCATTCAGCCGGTGGGTGCCGACTCGCTGCGAGGCTTCCTCGCATACGGCACCGAGCATGGCAGCATCAGCGATTTCCAGGGATCCGCGGCCCGGTTCGCTGTCTGGTTGCTATCCATCGACTTGGAGCGGCAGCACGTTGTCCGGGCGCTGCAACGCCGTCCCCGGGAGGAGGCCGCCGAGCGGCTGGCGCGAGGTGTCACCCCGGCTGCCGCCGAGCAACTGTTGCGTTCCCGAGGAATGCACGCGGACCGGGTCAAGGTGGCGCTCGCCCAACCCCCCTCTGGCGACACCGCCGATGCCGTGAGCAGGCTTGCCGACTTGATTCCGGAGGCCCTGGTAGGCAGGGACCGCTCGGCTGTACTGATCATCGCCCCGGCTGACCTCCCTGACCTCGCCGCGCGGTTGGCGGCAGGTGCCCCCGCGTGGCCCGTCGGCCTAGGCGGGCCGGTGCAGCCGCACCAGTGCCCGATCAGCCTCCGCCAGGCGCAAAGAGGTGTTCAGCTCGCCCAGCAGCGTGGCGGCGGCGTACTGGACGTGATGACGCTGGCCAGCGCCCGGATCCTGCTGGAAGGAGTCCCGACGGACATGCTGCGGTCGTATGCGGATGCGACCCTGCGGCCGGTGGAGTCTGCCGATAGCGGCGAGTTGCTACTGCGCACGCTGCGGGCCTGGCTGGCGGCGTGTGGCGTGGCCGACTCGGCGGCCGCGGCAGCCGGCGTGCACAGACATACGCTCCGGCACCGGTTGCAGCGCGTAGAGCAACTCACCGGCCGACGTCTCGACAACGCCCATGACCGGGGCGAACTATGGCTGGCCTTCGAGGCCCGCGACCTGGCGGCAACCTCGGGCTGAATCCTCTCCGCACTGCTCACTCTGGTACCGCAGCTGGCCGGCTATCCGCCGTCAGCAGCGGTCATCAGCCAGTGCCGTCGCGGCGCGGTCAGGCATCGTCAGCTTCTACGACCGGCGAACTCGCCTCGAGCCTGGCTACTCGGTCGTGCTCGTGCGGAAGCAGGCCTTCGTGGATCGCGGCCTCCTCGCCCATCACGAGCGCCTGCTCGAGATGTGCCGCCGGGACACGTGCGCTTGCCCTGACCTCAGAGTGCGCGATGACGAAGTACACCACGCCGGCGACGACTGGCCCGAGGATCCACGTCAGGTCGGCTCCGTCGAGCGCCTTACTGACCGGCCCGTGCAGAATCGGCGAGTCAATCGTCAGCACGCAGACCACGGCACCGGCCAACATCGCAACGAGACCTTTAACGTTGATCCCCTGCCAGCCCCAGTAACGGCTGCCCGCTCGGATGGTGTGAATATCGACCGGGTCATACGCCCAGCGGCGAAGCGTGCCATCCACTAGCCACACACCCGCGAATGGCCCGATCCAAATCAGCAACAGAGACAGGAAATCGTTGACGTCGGTCAGGAAGCTACTGCTGATGAACACGACGTAGATCACCAGAACCGTCGAGACCGACGTGTCCAGCATCGTCGCCTGGTATCTCCGGAGCGGAATGCCGACTGATTGCAGCGTCAACCCAGAGGCGTAGAAGGTGATTACGTTATTAGCCACTGCTCCGCCGACGGCGGCGATCGCGTAGAGAATAAATAGCCATCTTGGGATCAGCGAAGTCAGGCCCGCCACAGGGTTAGACATGTTCCCCCGCGTTGACAGAATCACGCCCATAAACCCCAGCAGGAGCACGATCCCCATGTTGCTCGACAGTACGGTCCATATGATTGATTTGCTCGGAGTCCGGCTGGGCAAGTAACGGGGCCAGTCAGAGCAGTTGAACATGTAGGACAGCGGACCCGACGCAACGACCGCCGCGCCAGCAAAGAACGCCCCGATCGTCGCTGCCGTGGACAACGGATGGGCAGGCCCTGCACTCCAGTTCACGCCGCCGATCGTGTAGCAGAACACCACCACCAGTACGAGGGTGAGCAGGATCGCGAAGATCCGCTGAACCCACACCATCGTCGCGTGCCCCAGCACTGCGACCAACGCCGAGAGGAAGAACACGACCACGAGCGCGACGATCTTCCCCGCAGTGGCACCATTGTGCCATCCCAGAACCGGCAGAAGCGCCGCCACCGCGAACACGCCAAATACTGTATTCAGCGCCTCGAACCCGACCGAAGTCAGCCAGGCAAACACGCCATTTAGCCGATTGCCCTGAACGCCGAATGCCGCCCGGGTCAACGTCATGGTAGGCAACCCCGACCGGACGCCAGCGATTGACCCCCACGCGACGTATCCGAACAGCGCGTTACCAACCACGACTGCCAGCAGCGCCTGCCAGACATTCAGCCCGAGAGAGAACGCGATCACGCCGACCGAAAAGAAGAACAGATACGCGTTCGCACCCAGCCAGACATAGGCGAGATCCCGAAGCGTCATCTTGCGCTCGGTCTCCGGAATGAAATCAAACCCGTGCTGCTCCAAACCGAAGGTGGGATTGCTATCGCTTGTGGGCGCTGCGCTGGTCATTCCTCGGTTCTCCGTCTCTCTAACCCCGACGTCAGGTGTATTGATGACCTGACGTCCGGCCGACAGCAAGTACCGGCTTGTCGCCGTCCAGGGCGAAGGTCAAGGCGGCAACGCAGGCGTGGTCGCCGGGCTACCGTTGACCCCAGTCAGCGGCATGTTGCGTCACACGCGAGGGTACCGCAGGCGGTTACACACCAGGACAGTGCGTACAGTCACTCCTCGGTGATTGGCCAGTCCGTACATCGCAGACGGAGGGGACTGATCTCGGGCCACGGCGGTGCGGTGCGTGGACGGATCGCGTCACATAGTGGAGTGCCGCGGCCACGGCGGCGGCCGCCTACCGGTACCCGTCTGGGGATGGCTACCTGAGGACCTGGTGTCGATGCCGGCCCGGGTGTGGCGTGGGCGTCCTCTAGCCGGCCGTTGCGGCAAGCGAATCCAGGTTGTACGGGTGTCCGGTGTGGAGAGGCTCGTGTCATTCTGGGCTTGTGTCGCTTGAGGCTGACCGGCCTTTGCTCCACCCGCTGCTGGCGGCCCGCTGGAGCCCGACGACCTTCGACGCGTCCTATGAGCTGGCCGCGTCGGAGGTTGAGGCGCTCCTTGAGGCGGCCCGGTGGGCACCGTCGGCGGGCAACTCCCAGCCGTGGGCGTTCATCGTGGGCCAGCGCGGGGATGCCACCCACGCCCGCCTGGTCCGGTATCTGGCCCGCAGCTCCGGGG
>Ga0126370_10000835_pt1 | contig 13476 bp, 9 predicted proteins | sample PanSoiMetaPlot_3_FD_92586 | JGI IMG/M metagenome (GOLD analysis project Ga0126370, IMG submission 92586) | Tropical forest soil microbial communities from Panama - MetaG Plot_3 | ecosystem: Environmental > Terrestrial > Soil > Tropical forest > Bulk soil | place: Panama | collected 2016-02-17 | reverse complement strand
CGGCTCCGCTCTGCATGACATTGCTGGGCGGCGCAACGGAAGATGAGCCACACCATTTAGCAAACGACGCTCAGGTTCTTACGCTGCGGCTTGTGGCGACCGGTCTTCAGCTGGAATCTCGGTTGTTTCCGACAGTTGCACAGGCAAGCGAACAGTCACGATCGTACCGTTCGATCCCGAGCTTAATTCCATGGTTCCGCCTAATTGCCGGATCCGTTCCTGCATGCCGCGAATTCCCACACCCGGCGTACCCGCGGATGCCATCTCTTCCAGTTTTTTGGATGGAATGCCCTTGCCTTTATCTTCAATCTCGACCTGACAAGTTCCGTCGCGTTCGCGAACGCGAATTCGCGCAACCGGGCTTCCTGAGTGCCGGTGGATATTGGTGAGACATTCCTGTACCACGCGGAAAATCGCGGTCTCCATTTCTGCCGGGAGCCGGACAAAATCTTCGGACATATCGAGATCAACTCTGATGTTACTGCGCTGGGAAAACCCGCCGACATACCAGCGGAGCGCCGAAGCCAGCCCTAGTTCGTCGAGCAGAGGAGGATGCAACAGGTGGGAGATCGTTCGGACCTCAGTCACCATCTCACGGACAAGGCCCTCACTGTCGTTTAGCGCGATAGCGGTCCTGGCCAGCTGTTCGATATCAGCACGGACCGTCGTCAGATTCATGCTAAGCGCCGCCAGAGTTTGGCCGACGCTGTCGTGCAATTCGCGGGCGATACGTCTTCGTTCGTCATCCTGCAACTGCATAAGACGAGCGGAAAGGTCACGCAAATTGCGGTTGACGTTGTCAAGATCCGCAGTGCGCTCCCGCACCTTGAGTTCCAGCTCCTCCTGTGCCTGCCAGAGCGCGGCGTTCTGCCGTCGGCGTGATTCGCCCATCAAAATGATCAGGACAGAACAAACCAGGAACATTGAAAAGCCTATCAAGTCCGGTGCAGTCGAAGCCCGAAAAGCATGGATGCCCGGACCGAATCCAGATCCTACGGCCACTACCGCCAGCACGGCAGTCATAATTGCTGGTGCAACACCGCAGTACCAGGCAGAAAAGGCCACGGCCATGAATAGAACTACGGGTGCAAAACGATCGCCGCCAACGAATGCCATTCCGGCACAAACCGAGACAGCAACCAATAGTGCAGCGCCCGAAAGGAGGTAGCGCAGCAGATTACTTCGTGAGATTCGTGCAGAAAGCGAAGTGTCGCTTCCCATGTTCCCTAGCCTCCGGAATTCTTAAACCGACCGAAGTGGCGGAAGGACGCTGCGCGTGGCAGCGCCGAGGTTAAGGCTCTCCCACAGAATTACTAAGTTAGTAACAATAATAGCAGGATGGGCAAGATCATCGAAGGCTGAGAAGTATTCTTTTTCAAGAAGCCTCCCTGGTGTACCTAAGCAGATATCTCCTGGTTGTCTTGAGGCTGCCGACGGCGCAGATGGGCCAGCACTAACCGGATCTCGTCATACGTTACTTCGGGCGGCAGCACGTCTTTGAGTGGCTTCAGTCGCTCGATTTTCTCCAGTCCAGCCCGATGGCAGGCCGCTTCGATGACTGCCACCTTGTTACGGTCGATCCAGTCTGGGTTGAAATCGACTGCTCCAATCTCGACTAGCGCAGCAACGGCGTTGATTACAGTTCCGAGTTGGCGTTCACGAATTTGAGCAATCTCCTGTAAGGTCTTGCCTTGCGAGATCAGACTGAGTGTCTCGACCGCCGGGGCAGTCTTCTTTTGTGGGACAGCAGATGCTCGGTCACCCTCGCGATAGCGTTGGATTGCCGCCAGAATCTCGCGGCCAAAGAGTTCGGCCTTACGCTCGCCGATGCCGGTTATCGTTCTCAGTTGTTGAATGGAAGTGGGCATCATCCGGCAGATTTCCTCGAGCGTCGTGTCATGCAGGATGACAAATGCGGGAACTCCTTGTTCTTTTGCGGTCAGGCGGCGCCACTCACGCAGATACTCGCGTAGTTCGGCGTCTGCTTCGGCCAGGCGAGATGTGGGCGATGCTGAGCCGACAAAGACCTGGCGCACCGTCGCGCGGCTTGCCGCCAGGCTCAGCCAAGGTGGCAGCGTCCCGCAAACATCGCATGCCTCGCATGAGTTCCACTTCGGGGTTTCGCCAAAGTGCGTGCAGATCTGGCGATGGCGGCATGCTTTCGACTCGGCGAACTCTCGAATCTTGTGGTAGCGCTGCCACGCTCGGTCGCGTTCGGCGGCATCCATGATCTGGTTCGCAAAGAAAGCGAGCAGTCCCGCATCCTGTTTTTGCCAAAGAAGAATGCAATCCGCAGGATTGCCATCGCGCCCGGCCCGTCCGGCCTCCTGATAGAACTGCTCAACCGACTTCGGTAGCGACAAATGAATCACAGCGCGTACGGTAGCTTTATTGATGCCCAGCCCGAACGCGATGGTGCCCACCAAGACGCGGACCTCGTCCGACATCCAGCGTTCCTGGTTGCGGCGCCGTTCGTCGCCTTGCATCCTGGCGTGATAAGGCAGAGCGGGGATGCCTTGATCTTCCAGAAAATCGACGGTCTCTTCCACCTTGGCGATGGTGGGCGAGTAGACAATCACATTGCCTTCGGCATAGTTCCTCAGTGCAGTCACGAGGAGCGCTGTATGTTCCACGCTGTCGCATTCGCGCACCAGATATCGAAGATTCGGCCGATGAAAGCTGGCAATGTATTTGTCGGGATTGCGCAACGCAAGCTGCGCCAGAATGTCGTGCCTGACATGCCGCGTGGCGCTCGCGGTAAAGGCCGCGATCGGGCGATCAGGAAAGTTCCCCCGCAAACGGCTGAGTTGGCGATACTCCGGGCGGAATTCGTGACCCCACTCCGAAATGCAGTGCGCTTCATCGATCGCGAAAAACGAGATTGGCACCTGCTGTAGCCATGCCGTCGTATCGGCACGCTGCAGTCGCTCCGGAGACAGATATAACAGGCGATACGTACCCTGCCGCGCCTTCTGCTGCACACTCTTTTGCTCCTCGTGGCTCAGTGAACTGTTGAGGACGGCCGCCGGAATCCCCATCTGACTGAGCTGAGCTACCTGGTCCTGCATGAGAGCGATCAGCGGAGAAATCACAACCGCGGTTCGCTCGGAAATGACCGCCGGAAGTTGATAGCACAGTGATTTTCCACCGCCGGTCGGCATGACGACGCATGTGTCATGGCCCGCGAGCAGACTTCGGACGACGCGCTCCTGGAGTGGACGGAACTCGGAATATCCCCAGTAACGGCGGAGAGGAGTCACGAGGTCCACTTCAGCAGTCATGGTTTCCAGTATAGGGGCTCAGCAAGACCTTCCAGATGAAATGAGGCCTGCAAACAGGGTGCAATTCCAAATAGGAACTCTAAGTCTGAGGCAAGATTCGCCCTGGTAGCGACGGCCGTGCCGGTGGATAGTATTTGTTAAACAAAACGCAAACCAACGCGACTACGACAAAGCAGAATACGCTACCCTCCGGTCCGACAGAACCTCCACTCAGCCAATCCGGCCCGCGCAGCGACGAACTGAGTAAGTGGCCGGGAGACACCATCCCGCTGTCCGGAACGGAATAGAAGAAGGTTTCACCCCAGTCCCACGCGGCATGAAAACCGACGGCAAACCATAAGTTCCCCGTACGCCGCAGAGTCAGGCAGAAGAAAAATCCGATGAATCCGGCGGCAATCAGTCCTGGCCAGTGCTCACCGTTGTTTCTGAGATGAGTCAATCCGAATGCGAAAGAAAGGGTAATCGCAGCAGGCCAAAATCCCACGCCTCGTGCCAGTGTGAATTGTGAGTACCCGCGGAGCAAGAATTCTTCAAACAGCCCGACCAGCACAAACATCACGGACCAATAAACAGCGAACCTCACGATGCGTGCGCCGTGCAGCGCCAAGTGGCCGAATGAGAAGGAATGCAGGGCGTAAAGAGCGAACATGAGCAGGCTGATTGCGGAGACTCCCCAAATGGCGCCTACCCAGAACCGCCGCCCGAAAGAGTCTTTCAGCGGGAGCCCATAAATTCGCCAGGGCCGTCCCTCAACTCTTGCCAATACAACTGCGGGAATCACGGCCGCAAGAACGTTCCCGAACTCTTCCAGTAGTCCAGACCACAGTCCGCTCGGTCCAAGATCGCGTGCCCATGCCAGTTCGACGGCAAGCCTCTGCGCGGCGTAAAACATTAGTACGTAGAAAGCGAATCCCCAACCGGGACGCAGACCGTCCGGGCCAAGAAACAAAGTGCGGGCATATGAGGGCGCAGTTGCGACTGCGAACTCCGGAGCCTGGGGGGCAGCGGGCACAGCCTGTGCGGGATTGCGCTCTGATTGTGTTTCGACGTTGCTCATTGTAGAACGATTCCGGCGTGTGCCTCCGCCATGGTAAAACACTCTGCTCGGCTCTATGTCTCAATTCTTTACACGCGAGCGCTTCGGGCGCCCTCAACTGTTTGCTGCATTGCTGCTGTTGGCCTTTCTGGGCCAGGCTGGCTGGCTCGTTTATGCTGAAATCGGCTCCGTTCAAAACCTGGATGGCAGTGAAGCTTCACGTATTGGAGAAGGATGGAAGCAGTGGCATGGCCGGGGCATTGCGGCCGCACCCTACATAGAGTCTCAGGGCGGTTCTGCTTTCGATCCGTTCTTGAGTGATCCCAGCGGCTTTGATACCCAGCGCTCACCGCTTGTTTATCTTGCGACGGTCGCCCCTCTACTGGCGTGGCCGCGCGACCTTGGCCCCGATACCGCACCTTACTGGCGATGGTTGGTCAAGCTTCCTTTTCTCGGCTGCGGGCTATTTCTAGGCGCCTCGCTCTGGTATGTGGCGAGGCGATTGTGTGGGAACACCGGCGGTCTGGTCGCGCTGACTTTCTATTGTTTTTCTCCACTTTTTATTCAGGCCAGTGCGGTGTGGCATACCGAGCCGGAGATTGTTGGCGCCTGGGGAGCCTTCGGAACAATCTTCACGGCGATCGCGGTTGCTCACACGCTCTATGCGCCACGGGAAGTTGTTCTGTGGAATTGGCGAAGGATCGTGTTGCTGGGAATCTCGATGGCTATCGCAATCGGATCTCAGTTTTCGCTGATTGTCGTTGTTCCGATGGCTCTCGCCTTCTTACTCTATGTCGCGCCCGTGCGTCGAGGCGCCGCAGTAGTGATTTGGCTTGCTGCCTGTGCTGTGGCTGCCATTTTGCTGTTTGGGATCTACTTCTTTCATCCACATAGTTTTTTGGAGAGCATGCGACACGCGAGTTTCTGGGGAGTTACCTGGCAGGGCTTTGCTGTTCCCGGAGTCTACAAGCAGGTCGCGATACAGATCAGTCGCGCGTGCCCTGCACTCGCATTGGTGTTCCCCGTTTGTCTCGTGACTTACGGCGTGTGGCGACGGACGCGATACTTTGGCAATACTGCTCCATTGCTAGTGGCCTTAATATTTATCGGGCTTGGAATGGCGCATCCGAACATCGCAGCGCCCGGATTTCTTCTCGCATCGGTACCATTCCTCTTCATCTTCGTGTCAGGAGTATTGGCGGATCTCATGGAAACGAGCTATCGCCAGGTCATATTGGCTTGCGTAGTGGCCCTGCTGATTACTTATGTGGCTCGAACCTTGATGGCTCTCGCGCAAGTGGTGCGAGGATAGCGACGCGGCCGCGCTAGGTGTGCGCCACCGCACGATGTTCTGCAAGCCTCTGAGCAAGGAAATCCTGGAAGCCCTGCATCCCCTCACCGGTCTTTGCCGAGAGACGGAAGATCTGCATGCCCGGGCGAACTGCTTCGATGCTCTTTCGGGCAGTCTCCCAGTCAAATTCCACTGCCGCCGCCAACTCGTTCTTGGTGATCACAGCGACATCGGAACTGTTGAAGATTGTCGGATATTTCAGCGGCTTGTCTTCCCCCTCGGTAACGGACATCAATACGAGCCGCAGACTTTCGCCCAGGTCATAAGAAGACGGGCACACGAGGTTGCCCACGTTCTCCATGAATAGATAATCCAACTGATTCAGTTCCCAGCCCTGCAATGCGTTTTGCACCATCGCGGCTTCCAGATGACAAAGTGTTCCCGTCGTAATCTGCTTGACGGGAGCCTTACTCCGCGCCAGGCGAACTGCATCGTTTTCCGTCGCCAGGTCTCCAACCAGAGCTGCAACTCGATAATGCGGCTGCAATTGCGTCAGGACTTTTTCCAGAAATGTGGTCTTCCCTGAGCCGGGACTCGATACCAGGCTGACGACAAATACTCCCGCGGACCGGAATTGCTCGCGCAGAGCGCGGGCAATCACGTCATTCTGCTTCAACACATTGCGTCGTACTTCGACTAGCCGCGGCTCAGTCATTTCGATACCTCCTCATCTTCGACTTCGAGGGCAAACACTTCCAGTTCCTTGCCGCGAACAATATTCATGGTTGGTGTTCCGCAGTCGGGACATGTGAAGGACTGAAGCGAAATTAGCGTCTTATTCTCGTTGCATCTTGGGCACAGGATTACGACCGGCACATCTTCAACGATCAGCTTCGACCCGGCGAGTGGAGTGTCTTCGCGTGCGACCTCATACGAAAACAGTAGTGCATCTTTCACGACCCCCGAAAGTGCGCCCAGCCGCAAATGAACGGCGCTAACGTGGACTCCCCGTCGTTGCGCCTCTTCGGTGGCGGCCTCAACGATTCCCATCGCAATGGAAAGTTCGTGCATGCTGTCCGAATCAGCCCTTCTAGCTGATTCTAGCGCCCGAAGCGGATTTCGACATCTTGCGGCACATAGGATTCGCTCGGTCCGGTGGGCATTTGGATTTCCAGCTTTCCATTCTTTAGGGCCGCCCCTTTCACAGAGGAAATCTGCGCGGGATTCCAAACTGCCATTTCGTAGCTGCTTCCAGCCCGTCCTGAAACCTGTAGCGTTAGCTGCGTCTTGGCCGCATTCCAAGACTGACTGGTCACTCGAAGTCCGCGGCTAGCGCTCCCCAAAGGTGGCAATTCGCTATTAAGTGAGAGTCCGAAATCGTTCTTCAAATGGATGACCAGATTACTTGGGCCGCCGGACACCGGGAAACGCACCAGCACATGCTGATCGTTTGAATTCGGCTGCACCTTGAAGGGCAGGGACCGACCATTCATCTCGACGCTCACGATTTGGGTTCTCACGCTGAACGCCGGAGAGAACTCGATCCAGCAATCGCCAGTTCCGCCACGTTTTGCTTCGAGCGCGACACTATCCATAGTCTTGCGGTACTTGAGATCGACACTCACTTCGCCTACGTGGACATTGTGTATCCCGACTGAGGTCCAGTCCGCAGGAATGTGCGGCGCAAGGTTCATCTCGTGCTTCGCTGCATCGATCTCTACTCCCAACATTCCCCGCAGAATAGGGCTGATGACCATCGCGGCAGACCAGATCTGGTGCGGAGAGCTCGTCGCGAACGATTGGTTGTAATCGCCAGAGAGAACCTCAGTGAAATGCCCCAGCGCACCATCAACTCCGAGCAGAGCGTTCGATCGCAGATTCAAGTAAGCCGGCAACTCTCGGTGATATCGATATTCGCCAACCGATGCCCAACCCGTGAAAAGCGGCCAGACGGAACCATAGTGATATCCGGAGCCATCGTAGATGCTGGATCGATCCGAGATGATCCGCATGCCCCAGTCGCTCTGATGTTCCTCTGCGGCCAGCTTTGTGATGGTCTGGTCGGCCCGGCTGGCATCGGGCAATCCGAACCACATCGGTACAGTGGTAAGAACGCTAAGTTCATCGACGCGCTGGTTGTCCTTGTTCAGGCCGAATGCGTAGATGTTCTTATCCGGCGACCAGAACGCTTGATCCAGCGCAGGCCTGCTCTTCTCAAATTCTGATGTTAACTGTTTGCTGACGTCATCCTTACCAAGCAATGCAGCCAGATTCGAGAGTGAATGGAGCGCCTCAATGCCAAGTCCAGCGTGGTAATACTCATTCTTCACCGGAAGCAGAGGCCCGCCTTCGACCCAGCCATGTCCCACTCCAGCATTTTGGGCAAAGCCGTTGGAGTCGTAGGTCGAGCGCAGGAATTCGTAGGCGCGCCAAACGTTGTCCCACTTCTCGCGCGCAAAGGCCAAGTCACCACTCTGCACCGCGTAGTCATTCATGGCGATGATCAGAAGTGGCGTTGCATCGGCGGAAACGTACGGGTAGGGATAATCCTTGAACCAAGGCACCAGCCCTGCGCTCTGCGAGATCTCGTGCGGGACCTTTCCATCCTGCCGCTGATACTTGCAGATAAAGTCGATCGCCGTCCGGGCTGTCGCGTAGTCCCCTTCGGCGTTCAGCGCGAACGAAGTCCAAAGGGAATCGCGGCCGAAGAACCACGCGAAGCCGGGCCGCTGGCTTGTGCCGGATGTGCGGTATCCGGCTACAAGTCCGGTCCCAAGATACGGATTGGTCACAAGACCCTGAATGGTGCTGATGCGTGCCCAGTCGTAAGCTTCCTGCAGTGCTGCATCGGGCAGGTCGAGAGAGACCGTCTTGGCGACGTAATCGCGATAGTAGTCCCCGGACTGGCGAATCTGATCAGAGTAAGAGGCCAGCAGCCGATGATACGTTTTGGACGCCTCTTCCATACCCGCAGTCGAAGCAGCGATCACGACTGCTTTCGTTTCTTTCCCTTTGGGCGTCACGCCCAAGCGAAAGGAGCTTTCGTCTGACGCGGAGTAATTCGTCTGGTACGCAAGATGAGAGTCGCCCCCCGTCGGCGATCCAACGAACGCCACGAATCTGCGAGTCTCCTCACCGAACACGAATGCGTGGCCCCTGGGATCCCAATTTAAGTAAGTCCCTCCCAGAGCAGCCGGCCATTCGAGTTGAAAGTCCGGGATGAAGGAAGCCTCGATTTCCAGAGGCTGCTCGGTTTCGACCTCAAGCAGAATGATGGCTCCTTGCGCATCCAGCGGAACGCAGAGGGTCTCGCGGACACGGAAGGAATCGCCGGCATAAAGAATTGAAGCCGACTCCGGGCGGACTGTAAGCGTACGTGCCAGGCTTTCGGCAGGAAGTGCGCGGTCATCAACGTGAAAAGTCAGATGAAATTCTCGGAAGATTTTCAGGGGATAGACCCACGCTTCAAATCGTCCGGTTTCATTGCCGAACAATCCGGCGCGAGTGCCGACCACGGGCAAGAACTCCCAGCTTCGAACTGTCCTAGTGAGTTCGGGACCTTGCACTTGTTGCGCTGGCGCAATCGACGAACAAAAAACGAGATAAATTGCGAATCCAAAAAGAACTGTCGAAACGGCTCGCAAGAGGCTCGGAACGCAGGATTTCATCATTCTCTTCTTCGGGATTGGGGACTTCGTGTGCTGGAAGCTTGCAAAGTGCCGGTTACCTTGCATATAAGAGGGAAAGGGCGAATATTAGCACGACCCGAGCGGGCCAGGTAGCGACCTCTTGTTCCCTTCACGCCGAAGTTTTCTCAAATCTCTAAGCCGGTCTGCGCTCGTGCTGTCTCTCGAAAATGTTCTCGCCCTGGCGTGGCCGAGACAATCCGCAGCTCACGCAGTGCTTCAAGAGAAACCATCCCCGAAAGAATCTCCTGTCGACGTCGGAGTCAGCTTCGTGAATGTCGCGCGGGAATCCGGTCTGAATGCGAAAACCACCTTCGGCGGCGAGCACAAGAACAAATATCTGCTCGAGACCACCGGATGTGGAGTGGCTTTCTACGACTACGACAACGACGGATGGCTCGATATTTTCCTGGTGAACGGTTTACGCGTCGAAGGCTTCCCAGCGGGCAGTGAGCCTACATCTCATCTCTTCAAGAACAACCGCGACGGCACATTCACGGATGTAACCCTAAAAGCCGGAGTCGCGCATTCGGGCTGGGGCCAGGCATGCTGCGTAGGCGATTACGACAACGATGGTTGGGACGACCTGTTCGTAACCTACTTTGGCAAGAATGTTCTCTACCACAATAATGGAGACGGAACGTTTACCGATGTAAGCGCAAAGGCCGGCATTGCGGGAAATGGAAAGCGCTGGAATACGGGCTGCGCGTTTGTCGATTACGACCGCGACGGCCGTCTCGACTTGTTCGTCGCGAACTACATCGACATGGATCTCGCCACTGCTCCGGTGCCGGAATCCGGACCATGCCTGTACAAGAGCGTGATGGTCGCATGCGGACCGCCGGGACTCCAAGGCGGGAAGAACATCCTCTATCACAACAATGGCGACGGCACCTTTTCTGACGTGTCGGAAGCATCGGGCATTCTCAGCGCCAACGGAACCTACGGACTTGGAGTGCTTACAGCTGACTTCGACAACGACGGCTGGCCCGACATCTACGTCGCCGACGACTCCACGGCGAGTGCGCTCTATCACAACAAGAAGAATGGCAAGTTCGAGGACATTGCGATAGAAGCGGGATGTGCACTCAGTCCCGATGGCAAGCCCCAGGCAGGAATGGGAGTGTCCGCGGCCGACTACGATATGGACGGCAATCTCGATATCGTGAAGACGAATTTTGCCGGCGATACGCCATCGCTTTATCACAACCAGGGCGGAGGGAACTTCGAAGACGCGACATTTACCGCGGGCCTCGGAGCCCACACCCAATTTCTCGGATGGGGCTGCGGCTTCTTCGATATGGATAACGACGGTTGGCCTGACATTCTGATCTGCAACGGTCACGTCTACCCAGAAGTCGAGCAACTTAAGACCGAAGCCGGCTACGCTCAACGAAAACTGCTTTACCAGAATCTCCACAACGGGCACTTCGCCGACATCTCATACCAAGTTGGGCCGGGTATCTCGGAACCAAGCGCGTCGCGCGGTGCGGCCTTTGGAGATTTTGATAACGATGGCGACATCGACGTCGTGGTCAACAGTGTGAATGGGTATCCCCAGTTGCTCCGTTGCGATTCAAAGCTTGCGAACAACTGGATTAGAATCCGAACGATCGGGACAAAATCGAATCGCAGTGGCATTGGCGCCCGCCTTACCTGCGTCACTACAGTTCCGGGAGAGTCAAAGCCTCACCGGCAGATCGACGAAGTTCGCAGCGGTGGCGGGTATTTCTCGCAGAGTGATTTGCGTGTGCACTTTGGAATTGGCAAGGCAGAGAAGGTCGACTCACTTGAAATCCGCTGGCCTAGTGGACAAGTCGATACCCTGAAAGACGTGAAGCCAAACCAGGTGATCTACGTCAAGGAAGGCGAGGGGATTGCACGCACGATGCAGTTCGAGAAGCCTAAGAAACCGACCCGGTAATTGTCATTCTGAGCGAGGATTTTGTTTCGCCGAAGGCGAAACAAAACCACAGTCGAAGAATCCCTACCCCTGAGATGATGCCCCGCTGCATTGCTGCAGCAGCGATCGAAATGACGATCCCTAAGCCTTCTTGGGATCAGCTGCTACGGGGCTTCCCTTGCCCTCTTCGAGCACGTGTATCTTATCGATTCCAGTTCCCGTAAATCTCTCTGTGAGTCCACTGGGCCAACGAATCTCAACCCACTCCACCTTGTCGGCCTTCCCGAGCCCGAAATGCACTCGCATGTCGTTATTCAAGATATAACTCGATCCGCTACGGACTTCATCCACCAACATGCGTGTCGGAGTTTTCACTCGAATACGAGCACCGATGCCATCCCGGTTCGATTTTGTCCCTACCGTGCGAATCGCGATCCAGTGATTTGAATTGTGAACTTGATTGACCAGCAAGCTCGGCGCGGCATTCATGTTGTTGATCACGGCTGAAATTCTGCCGTCATTCCACAGATCACCTACCGCCAGTCCGCGAGACGAAGCTGAAGTTGTAATCGCCATTCCTGCCGAGCTCGAAATATCCGTAAACGTACCGTCACCGTTGTTATGGAAGAGAATGCGCGGCTCTTTGTAGCTGCTGCCGAGGTGTTGGCTGTCGACCTCAGGGTAAACATGGCCATTTACGAGCAACAGGTCGGGCCAGCCGTCATTGTCGATGTCGAGAAACATCGTGCCCCAACCCAGGTATTGCGTGTAGAGGCCGAGGCCCGCTGCAGTGGTTGCGTCGGTGAACGTGGCATCCCCGTCGTTTTTGTACAGAGTCGACGTGTCGTCGGAGAAATTCGTCTTGAAGATGTCGAGATGGCCGTCGCCGTTGAAGTCGCCGATAGTCGAGCCCATGCCGGCTTGTTCGCGGCCGTCTTCGTTGAATGCGGCGCCTGCGGTTACGGCAACATCCGTGAAAGATCCGTCATGATTGTTGCGATAAAGAATGGAAGGAGTGCTATCGCACGCAATGAAGATGTCGGGCCAACCGTCTTCGTCAAAGTCGAGCGTCGACACGCTGAATGCGTAATGCCCGTCAGTGCGATCGATGCGCGCCTTCTTGGTGGCGTCCTCGAAAGTTCCGTCGCCCCGGTTGTGGTAAAGAATGTTCTTCGCTCCCGCCAACCCGCGCGGCCCACACATCACCGGAACGCCTTTCCATATACAAGTCGGCCGCTCGCCCGGAGCGGGGGCCGTGGCCAGATCGAAGTCGACATAGTTCGCAACGACGAGATCGAGATGCCCATCCCGATCGTAGTCAATGAAGGCGCACCCTGTTCCCCATGCCTTGCCGGATCCGCCGACTCCCGACTTCTCTGCGACTTCGGTGAACGCGCCGTGATCGTTGTGATAAAGCTTGTTCTTGCCGTAATAGGTGACGTAGAGATCTTCCCACCCGTCGTTGTCGTAGTCCCCGACGCAGACGCCTTGTCCCCAGCCCGTTGCGGTGAGACCAGCTTTAGCGGTCACTTCGGTAAAGGTGCCGTCATGATTGTTGTGGTAAAGACGGTTCGTTGCGCCTTTTCCGGCCGGAAAATCTTCCAGTCGAGTGCCATTCACCAGGAAAATATCCGGCCAGCCATCGTTGTCGTAATCGAATATGGCCACTCCGTTGCCGGTCGTTTCGATGATGTACTTCTTGGTGTCAATTCCGCCGAAAATGTTCTGGGCGGTGAGTCCGGACTTTTCGGCAAGATCCGTAAAATTCGCGATGGGCGCGGTAGCAGAAACGGTGGGCTTGGCTTGCTGTGCGATTGCGATCGGATCGAAGAGCAATGAACTCCCGAACGACAAGCTGAGCGCCAAAAGAAATCGCAGGCAGAAATTGGGATTTTGGTAAACAGGCATGCGGCCTTCGTTGATGTTAGGGGCGCACTGCAAAAGGGTCAAGCAGAAGGGGGGGTTATACCTACCTCGGGGAAAATGCTCCACGTAATCGAAAAGTAAACACGCGAAAGCAGCGAGCATCGAGCGGAAAATGCTCCACCTAATGTCGAGTGATCAATTAGAGATGCCGATGCCACCGGCGCTGTACGAGCGGGACAGCACGAGTCGCGAGATTAACCAGTAGAGCTAGAGAAACAATCTGCGACCGAGAGCTGTACTTGTCAAAAGGAGGTTGCGGAACTAAAGTATCGGCTCGGTCAGCACGAAATTTTCTACAAGCATAATGTCGCTCGTTGCCTCACCAAATTGGGAATATCAAATCCAGCGTCCGT
>Ga0126370_10000834_pt1 | contig 13484 bp, 11 predicted proteins | sample PanSoiMetaPlot_3_FD_92586 | JGI IMG/M metagenome (GOLD analysis project Ga0126370, IMG submission 92586) | Tropical forest soil microbial communities from Panama - MetaG Plot_3 | ecosystem: Environmental > Terrestrial > Soil > Tropical forest > Bulk soil | place: Panama | collected 2016-02-17 | reverse complement strand
TCCAATCCTAGACATAGTGCAGTTAAATTTTTCGAAACAGATGTCAAATTATTAGACATGAATTTGACTTCTTGTCGTCAAACTAATATACTAACTTTAGTATAATTCGATTGTGATTTAGTATTAAACTAGCTTATCGTCCATTTGTGCCGACAACTAAATCATCGCTACATACATCATATTCACAATTCGATCTATGAAAATTATTCAGTAGTGAGATGAAGGGGTAATAACATTGCATGACAAAGTATTCTAGACATTGATATTTCAAAGTTAGCTACAGTCCAGAATCAAAAGATGCGCATTAGAAATCCGAATATAAGAGTTTGTAGTTGCTTCGAAGATTCTATACGAAGATTATGATTGATAATTAGTCAGCTTGAGCCCCATTTAAATTTTTAAAATAAATACATAATTTTTGATGAAATGCCTAACTTGGAAATTAGTCTTAGATAAAATTGCAAACATCTATGCTAGATTTCAAACCAATTCTATGAATACGAAATCAAATGGCACGTTTGTCAATTGCGCGTATATCCAAAATTACAAACAAACAATAAAGTGGAACAGGCCATTAACCATCGAAATTTTGCCATGGTGCTATGTCGAAATCGAGCAATATAATCCGCAAGAATGGTAAAAGACAAGGTTTGCAAAAAAATGGAAGTAGAAACCTTTACAATATTGTGATCTAGTTGAACAACATCACAAACAACCTACCTGTCGGACCTGCTCGAATCTACACACACTCGATTGATTCCAGATTAGTCTTCTTGAGATGGTACACGGTCTAATAAGGAACATATATCATCTAAAAGAATTATTTAATTGATTAAGCATATTTTAAGAATGATTGTGTACAACAAAGATGCCAATGCAAGTTATGAGATAGAACTAAAGCATGTGCCTATAGTGCTTCTCTGATTTATGCGACTTCATAAATACCAAACAAAATAGATTCTCGTTCGGTATTGAATGGTACTAACTCTGGTTCTGCCGTGACTAGATTCATAACTATTTGTACTAGTGAAATTTTGTTCAGTTTCTTATATATTTCTAACTGTGAGTAATGGCATCAATCAAGAGATAATTTCCCATTTAGTGTACAGCAGATTGATACAGGTACCAATTCAGAGATATACTACTAGACTCATGCCAGAGGCATTGTTACCACTTGAAATAGTGATACTCTTGTTAGAGATAGTAGTGTATCCAAAGTCAATGACACTCAAGTATATGTGTTCCTGTCACGTATTAAGATATTAGCCAAAACCTCTTTTGAATAAGACATAGGTCGCTGGCACTGCAATCAACATGACTTGAGCTAGGTATGGTGAGCCAATTGCAGTAATTGCGCAAGCCAGCGACGAGAATTGCATTGCAATTAGGACAAAACAAGTATTTTACCTCGACTTAACTATGTTCCTTAACACATAATATAAGAATGCAGCAGGACAACGTATGCTTTAATCGAAAAGGGATTTTTTTAGACAATCATACATAAATCCAGTAATAATGTCCGGGGATAGAAAAGAATTTGGAGATTCTCAGTTTCACAATCATCGGTTGCTTGGTGTTGTCTATTCTTAATTCTGCCTGTAGCATAAGGCTTGAGATGGCTGCATGTCAGAACCAAATCATGTATCTTTCCTTCTACAAACTAGTATGTGACTATACTTAAGAATGCATATTCAAAATCAACATTAGTCTTTGGTATCCCAATATCCAAGATCACTGTGAACGATAAAACAAGTAAAATGATTGAAATACACTTGGACTATTTAAACCACGTTTAAAAATAGCCGTATATCGTTTAACCTCAATACCAAAACAGACACGTTCTAGTTCGTCACTAATTCTTCTTTTGACGTCCGGAAATGCACTCGAAGTAAACAAATTGTCTTGTGTTATTCAGCGGATCTACAGTATTAACATAGAATCTGTCTCCACATAATTTCATTCATCTTTTTCCTGCAACATCGTATTGGTAGTTCCACGTATGAGGTCTCAATTTTGCTACAAAAAAGAACATAGATAGAGTTGTTTCAGGACTATTTCAATAATTATAGATATATGCAGATTTACCTTCTTCGACTGGTTCGTTCAAAAAAACAAGACAACACTTACATCCATCTGATGTTAAGCCATCCATTAATTATTGTATACGACATTAATTCGAATTTTGGACATGGAGATGTGCTATTTGTTATTTGATTTTGATCAGTCACTAACTCTATGAACTGCTTGCTCGAACTGAGCATTATTTCTGTCAATAAAAATTATTCTACTAAATCACATGTCGGTTGATATAGTCCCAACTAGAACTGAGTACTGACGGTCATTAATTGCCTAAATTTACAAGTAGAGAATGTACCAGAGATAGAAATGGTTCAGCCTATATTAGAATATTGATCTAAATCTCATCTTCTTGACAGACTAATCAGTCAAGACATCCCTAGACTTTTCCTTCTTTGCTTAGTAGGTTTTTGATAGTTTACACTATGTTACGGCAAAACTATGATATCTTCAGTGACCAATTGGTGGTAATTCATAAAGTTTGCAACTTGTCATTTGCCTTAAATCATGACAAGATCATCTACAGGTGAAATCATGACAACTGCTTTCTCGCCTGCCATAGCCCTTTTCATTCTCTCAACGACTTGATCAACACTATCAGAATTAACCACAGTGGCCACAACTTTCCTGGTTGTATAAGCAAGTTCAAACGTGCCACTTCCCCTGCCGGATGCAATTCGTTCCTTCTCCTTCGTAGCCCCCTTTACATCGTAAATTGTTGCTTCTAGCCCCATTTCTTTAAGTGAAGCGATAATTTCCGCGACATGTTCGGGCTTTACGATGACAGCAAGTCTCTTCATATTTTTTGATTTATTGCCAGGCTTTTCGGAGTAAGCCACTTCAAATGGTAGCGTCGGTTCGTCCCCAACCATATCAGTAGTTAGTATAATAGAGATAGAAAAATTTTATGTTAGCTAGATCTTTGAGTATGAGCAGCCATTTAAAACCAGACCTTCGAATTTCCATCATTTTATTTAGATTTTTGAGGGATTTTGTCAACAATAGAGCCTCATCAATCTCCAATTATTCAATTGATTCTAAAAATGATAATAATAACAATTATGAATCATATTCGAATCATCTATTCATTTTAGCTTATGTTTACAGCCTTGACTAATTTTTTTATCTTCTATAGAAGAAAAGGCTAAGTCTATGTTACCCGCGCGGTTACTAACATTTAACTAATCTGCTGAAACTCTTGTTCTACCATCTAGATTAGGTGCAGTTAAATGCACAATTATTTTTTAATGATAGGTCTTAGTCAAGTGTGTTTAATTGCTTTTGGATGCGCGTTTTGTTGTTCTGGTTGTCCGTTTTGGAATCTCATGCCATATGTTCGACTTTTTTGGCATTTGTGGTCTCGAGTTTTCCGTGATAACCAAATCTCAAGTCTGTGCTACCGTAGCTTCTCGTTTCATCTGTAACATCACCAGGGATTGTCTCTCGGTGAATCCTCTCTGGATATTCGATTTTTATATTAGGAATAATCTCTTCTTTGCTCACTTCTAGATTCCTGAATATGCCCTTATTGGAACTGCCAAAGAGTGGTTCCCCTCCGAATAGAAATCGAAGTAAATTCATCATACCAAGTATATACTATAAAACTTAGTTACATGAAACAAGATGTAAAAAATAAACTTCAAATTGGTCAAAAAACCAAGACAAATTTGTAACCCTCATGATTTTTCATCCTTGACGCCAGCATTAGAAATAATCTCGTGGCCGTGACTTCGACGTAAAGGCATTTCGCAACGATCTTTTAGCCAGAATAGTAGATGGAACAACTTCGGTTAATAATAGAATATTAAATAATATAGAATAATACAACAACAACTGATTGTCTCTGCAAAAAATGGGTTGTTACAAGTACGATTGGCTAAATTTGGGGATTATTACGAAAATATTTCTAGGCTCCGAACTTTTGGACTGATAAGGCTATTGGTACTTAACATGTCGATCTGTGTCATGCTTAAATAAAAAAGTTATTCTAGCTTCACAATAAGGGGTTAAGTAATTCGAGGACAGTTATTCAGAATAGACCTATGACTTGTCAAATCTGAAGATCGTATAAATTGATAAGATTATAGATCCGAAAATTAAATGATATTTGATTAATTCTTGTTATGATGAGAATTCTCATCGTTGTTTTTTGAATGACTATCTGATTGTAATTGAGTTGGACCTGATGAGACCGATGAATTATTATCAGTTGTAGGTGTGGAAAGGACAAAAGGAGTTTTAACTTCACTATCCATCGAGTTGTTAGGTCCTGGCATTGATTCATGATTTAGCCTATGATTCTCGGCACCAGTACCAGAGAGGGTAGCATCACGATGACTCTTTTGTTCAATCCTTAATGGTTTACTAGACTCTTTCGTTAAAGCATAAGATGGATTTGATATTGTAGATTCGTGTTGTGTGGGAGATGACAACTGCGTCTTATTCGTATTGCTACTAGTTGAATTTGAGCTATTCTTCAATGCAGACTGCTGGACATGCGAAGTTGAAGAAGTCGATGAGCTAGTGAAATTTACGCTATAATATTTTGTCAAATTCATTGGTTTATCAATGCAAGTTAACTTTGCGGTAGCCTTGTTGCTGGATCCAGCCTTAAGCGTCGCATATTTATCGCCAAGAGGGAATTTCCATGTTGAATAGTCATTTGTACCTTTTTGACCTGTTCCAATAACACGTTGATATGGCTTTATATTATTTACAATTATTGAAACTTGGCAATCTCGATTATCATATGTAGACGTACCAATTAAAGTGAGATTTTTATCACCAGTAACCCTTTGTCCCTGAGCGGGAAACGTGATTTTTACTCCCTGTGGTTTAGACTTTACCACCATGGTTGCTTTAGACCCTTTCTCAATATTGCTACTTTGTGCATACGATAAGCCAATTAATAATTGAGAACCTATCAGCATCAAACAGATGTTAGCTGTCAAGATTAATGAGAACGTCCTAAAATTCAAAGCTAAGGAGATGATGACATCAAGACTATAAAATGTAGGATATGAATAGAAGTTGATAAAAGGGCTTACATGTAACCATCTAATCACGACATGAGAATCAATTGGCATTGCAATTTTAGGAATGAATTACAACCATAAACCCTTATTTTGTCAAGACCTCATTGATTTATCTAGATGCAGCTGCTGTTGGTCTTATATCTTGAATCGCTCATAGTATCATTTGATAGCACTAGACCTTATTTTTAGGACCGATACTTGCTAACATAAAACCTACTTTACTATCATGACAGGGCAAGAAGCGTGAGTTAACACAGAGGAGGCAACACTTCCAAGCAATACTTTCTTAAAGGTAGACCTACCCTTCGTGCCAATCACTATCAAATCAACGTTATTGTTCTCCGCATAGGTTAGGATTTCGTTAGCAACTGATTTGGTACCAACAAGTACTTCGGATTGTATACCAATTTTCTTGGCATCACCTGTCTGCCGTTCCTTAATCTTGTTAAACCATTCTTGAGCTTCCAAACTGGCTAACTCAACCGCACCTCTGACCGGACTTGGGATCTCCGGATCAACTCTGTCCGTTAAATCATCGTATCTGATGTCTTGTGGCAATACATGAATTGCGATAATATTGGAAAGATTCTGTTGTTTGGCAATAGATATTGCCGAATCTGCAGCTCTTAAGGCAATCACAGATCCGTCAATCGCAACTAAAATTTTGGAAAAAAGATGCTTTTCGTTTATTCCTGACATGTTGTCCTCACCATCTTAGCTATTGTAATCTCGAATATAATTGATAATATTATTTAGTTGAATATAGATTACTAATTTATGAAATTGGATTCTACAAAGATGGCTTGTTTTAGACCAAGGAAAACTGTAGATTAAATAATCAACATAGGATCTAAAAATAAACCCGAGTCTTGTTGGACAGAGCATATTCGTTATGAAATCAAGAGAACTCCAGATTGGAATTTATCTAGCAAAGAAAATTATAAAATTTCTTATAATTAGATGAGATTGCTTCATGGCCTATCACAAATCTAAAATCACGAATCAAATCGGCCAGGTTGTATTGGATCATATTTGAAATTCAACATTGGAATCATGTACTATTGGTTTTGTTTCTGATTCCATTTGAGATTGTAGAATTCCTTGCGATTTCAGTACTTCTAATCTTGTAATATTGAGCGACTTTCCCATCGCTGCACGCATCTATAGGCTGGCCAGCGTGGTCCGCACATATCTTATCAACTACGGGTCCTAATTGACCATCACAAGCAGCATATCCTTTTGGCAATGATTTCAAACAAAAGTTGACCACACCATTAAGTCGTGAGTTTATTAATGGTATGTTATTACTATTATTATTGTTACTAGGTGCCCTATTGTAAAATGAAATAGCACCAGCAACTGCCGATGATAAAAGCACTCCCATGAGTATTAGAACTACTAGTTTATTGCCCCGTATCATTACCGATGGCCGCCACATTTAAGCATCAAGTAGCCTCATTAAATACATTTCTTACGAACTGGATGTTCTTACTTTTTTTCTGACTCTAGCATGTAATGGTGGCATTAACTATAATTTGGCAGCAATAGGTCACCTTTAAAAATCAGGACAAGAAACTTTAGAATAATTAGAATTCAATTTTCCCATAATAGATATTGATTAAACTAAACCTAACAGAAATTCATGTTCATATTGAGTATATCATAGTAATTAATCGATTACTAATGGGTTATAATTTTCTACTCGAAAAAGATCATTTTCCAGTGAATCGAATCCTTTCAGATTCATTGGCATTAATAAACAATGTTAACACTCTTTGATGCTTTTTAATTTTATAGACTTAAACAAAAATGGTATATAAATTAGTTAATTTGTTATCCTAATCTCTTCACCTAGAATGCTCTGAATATATTACTCATGCACTTATAATTGGATTTACTTATTATAATCGATGGTGTCATTTTAGCAAGTACTTCATTATCATGAAGGTAGATTTTATGAAATGAATATGTGTTCCTTCATTTGCTATTTCTTTATTATTTCTATCAATGACAATAATTGCTGTTAGACTTGCGTTGGTAATTTTGTTAACCCCTGGTATTATATTAATTGCATAGACAACTTCATTGTCGACATTAATTTTATGAATATCAAAGCAGGACAAGATTCCTTCTGACAATAACATCTCAAATTTTTCATCAAATATATCATAAAATGTATAGGCGAGTTTTATCTCCAATATATATACCACGCTATTTCAGATAATGTCTGAGTTGATTTTTTCCTGGTATAAAATTGATTGAATCAGGTTTATTTAACTAATTCGTTCCTATTAAAGTTCTTGCAAGATTCACTTTTTTGCTTATTCAAGATTAGGTGACTGCTTTGGCATCAAGCATTGTTCACATGTTACAATTAAACACAGGACTTAACTTTGTTAAATATTATTTATATTGATACATTTTATGTAATACTGATAATGAATTTAAGAAAAGCAACCAATTCGACAGCAGTATTAGTAGTAATTGCGTTGATAGCTGCCATGATTGCAGGGAGTACTATGTCCAGTCTTTCCCCCAAGTTGGTTTATGCTCAAGTAAATGAAAAATTTTCTGCGAAATTGTCTAGTAGTAATGAAGTTCCACCCAAAAATACAAAAGGTACTGGAACTGCCGAATTTAACGTAAGCAGCGATCAAAAGAGTATTAAATATACTGTAGATGTTCAGAATATGGATAAAGTAACTATGGCACATATACATCAAGGCAAGCAAGGAGTGAATGGTCCAGTCGTAGTGGTCTTATATAAGGGAACAACACCAACTGGAATAAAGAATGGAGCATTGGCGCAAGGTAGTATCACAGCTAGCCAGTTGGAAGGTCCATTAAAAGGTAAACAAATTTCAGACCTTGTAAACATGATTAAATCCGGTGACGCTTACGCAAATGTTCATACTCAACAGAATCCAAAAGGAGAAATCAGAGGACAGATATCCTAATGGAGGTAACACTGAAAACTTTTTAGCAAATATCTTTATTTGCTAAATAACAAGATATGATTCGTGATTAATTTGAATTCGAAGCTTTGACTTATCTAATATTTGTTGTTACGATCAGTTGACTAAATCTAGAATAGTATTCTATTTTATTGATAACCAAACAAGGATAGCTGTGAAAATTATAATATTTGATAATATTTAATTCTTGAGGATCATGGATTATGTCAAATATTAGAGAAATTCATAACCCGTACATGATATGAGATAGTTCAAATCACTTAGAAAAACAAAACAAGAGTAGACGAGCAGGGGCTACTAAATTTCCATTTTGTCATGATACATTGTTAAATTGTTAATTCATTCTACACAATGTCCTTTACTTAACCTTATTCTATGGAATAGTTACATGTAATGCATGTTACAAACACCTCACCGTCAACGTGACTGAAATGTGTATTGCATGACATGCACGTATGATGCATATCATCAAAACCGTCATCCGCTACAAACTCAAAGCTCTCTAGATTTTGATTCTTGCATTTTATACAACGGCAACCACATGTCACCATCTAGTATTGCTCATTCAACATATGCATTATATATTTTAATCTAATCTCATTCTAAGGAAAGGGAAGCAATGAAAAAGCAATGCTATTTAAGCTATTCTGATTTCCCTTTACCTCAGAATTTGAATTTGAACAGGTAACACTGGATGGTAATATATAATTGCCACAATTATTTACCTGAGTTACTGTCTGTGTTACTGTCTGTGTTTTCTTGTATTCTTTAGCCAATACGTTTAACTGATGTCCAATCCCAACGGTTATTATTAATAACCCTAATGTAATAACCATGATAATAGTCCTTAGCACGAATCCTTTACCTTTCATGTGTATGGCGTTAAATATTATATTGTATGGTTTATCTGCATTAGGAGATATTTTATGTCATGTTAAATCTTATATTTGTTCTATATTTCAAATAGATTATTATCTCTCATAGCATATTCTTGAAATCATGATCATTTCTTTGTTACGCATTTGTGTACTTTGACTGGCATCTATGCAAAATACATATTTTTAGACGACTTTTCTAATGTATCCAACACAGACGCCAATAATTTGACATACTCTATCCAAAAGCAATCTTCAAGGATTAATTTTGTTGTAACAGCAAAGACAGATTATATTATTTGAGATATTATATTATTATTCTTTGACTTTAGCTAGTGAATATAGCGTGGATATTCAACGATGATTTTATGATCAAATTTAATGTACTACCCTATTAAAATAGCATCAAAAAGTCGACTAGAAAACTAAAAGGAAAAGGACGGAACTTAAATAGTAAATCTATCCCTAACATTGAGGTCTTACTTCACAATAAGATGATTATAATAGTAGCGTCAAACTTTTGTGTTTGATTGTGCTGTGTAGAAACTGGGGATATAAATTGAATGAAACTGACAAGAAATATCAATATATTACGCCTGAATTTGCAATATGCAAAATACTTAATGGTATGTGGCAGGTTGCGGGTGGACACGGATATATAGATCAAGAGTTGGCCCTAGCAGACATGATAAAATATCATGATGCAGGTTTAAAAAGCTGGGATCTCGCAGACATTTACGGTCCAGCAGAAGACTTCATAGGTATATTTAGAGGAAGACTATCTACATCGAGAGGCATTAAAGAGATGGATACGATCCAGGCTTTAACAAAATGGGTGCCTCAGCCGATGCATATTACTCGTTCCATAACTAAAGAAAATATACAAAGATCGATTCGTAGAATGAATGTGAGCTCCTTGGACTTGCTTCAGTTCCATTGGTGGGACTATAACAATCCGTATTATATGGATGCACTCAGATATCTATTCGATCTCAAGGATGAACAATTGATAAAGAATATTGGACTTACAAATTTTGATACTGAAAGGCTACAAATCATAACAGATTCAAATCTAAATATTGTCTCTAATCAGATTCAGTATTCAATCATTGATAGGAGACCAGAGGTAAAAATGATACCATTTTGTATTGCACACAGAATCAGTATCCTTGCATACGGAACTATTTGTGGTGGGCTGATCTCCGAACGATATTTGGGAAGGGCAGAGCCGCTAGGCGCAGAGTTAAACACAATGAGCTTGCGTAAATATAAACGTATGATAGACGCTTGGGGTGGATGGAGATTATTTCAAGAGTTACTATCAAATCTCAATAGGATCGCACAAAAGCATAATGTGAGCATATCAAATGTAGCAACTCGCTACATTCTTGATAAGCAGGGAGTGGCGGGGGTTATTATAGGGTCAAGGCTTGGGATAGTCGATCATATAAGTGATAATAAGCAAGTATTTGATCTTGGTTTGGACAAATCGGATCTCGATGCCATAGATCGTGTCTGTAAAAAATCAAACAACTTGTTTGAGAGAATCGGCGATTGTGGAGACGAGTATAGATCGTGATCGTGAATAATTGGGAATACCAAACATGTGATCTGGAATAGTTTGGTGTTATGTATAGGAAACTACAGTTTAGGGTCACCTCATACCCTCTTACCTGCGATGATAAATGACATTGTGTGCGATATCGTGGGTATATTAGATCAGTCTGTTTCTTTAACTACCAATCATCTTATACAAAATCTTTACTGAGGATCAATCGAAGGTCTGATGTCTAGCGATAGTGAGTTCTTCAAATCATCATAAATAACCGCATAATAGCCGATAGATACTTACCTCCCCCTCCCTCCCCAAGCCAGTGTCCATATTATTAATACCAGTACATGGATAAATCAAAATAGAAAAAAATGGTAGAGAAGAAATCACATATTGAAAACGAACTTGATAATAATAATAACGATGTTAATGAGGATATTATAAGAATGAACCCAAGCACAGAAACTCCAATTGATTTAGAGATTCAAGATATTGAAGGAATTGGCCCAACTACGGCAAAAAAATTGAAGGATGCAGGCATTATCTCAGTGATGGATTTAGCCGTGGCAAGTGCAGATGAATTAGCTGTAGAAATCAATGCTTCTAAAGATAGCGCGGCAGCGTTCATTATGGCTGCTCAAAAGCTATTGAGAGACTCTAATGTCTTAGAAAAGGAATTCATAACTGCGGATGCTGCTCTTGAGAAAAGAAGATCTATGTTACGTTGCTCTACAGGTTCCAAAGTTCTAGATGAGCTGCTATTAGGAGGAATTGAGACACAAGCAGTCACAGAATTCTACGGAGAATTTGGCTCAGGTAAATCGCAAATATGTCACACCTTGTGTGCAATAGCTAGGCAACCCACAGAAGCGTCTGGATTAGATAGTAATGTAATCTATATAGATACAGAGGGAACATTTAGGCCAGAAAGACTAAATCAGATAGCTAGAGCGAGAAATTTTGATCCAACGCATGTACTAAAAAGTGTTGCAGTATGTAAAGTATACAATAGTTCACACTTGGAATTGATAATAAAAGATTTGGGTAAATATATCAACGATCTTAAGGCAAAGTTGGGTATAATAGACAGCATAATTTCACTTCATAGAGCAGAGTTTTCTGGGAGGGGAACGTTGGCGGACAGACAACAGAGACTCAATTCAATTTTGCATAAGCTAATCAGACTTTCAGAGATATACAATATTGCCATAGTTATAACTAACCAGGTCCAATCATCACCAGATACCTTTTTTGGAGATCCTACAAAAGCAGCTGGTGGAAATGTTTTAGGGCATGCTTCAACATATAGAATATATCTTCGAAAATCAGGCGAGAACAGAGTAGCAAAGATGATAGATTCACCATACCATCCTTACTCAGACGTAAGATTTACTGTAACTGAAAAAGGCACCGATGACATAGAAGATGTAAAGAAGAATAACAAGAAAACTTCTAAGGACGAAATCTTCGAGTAAAGCGCGTCCGTCGTTATCACAGACAACAAATCAAATCAAAGCATCCAGGATATTAAATTCAATATTAATTAACATGTATAAAAGTTAGCGATATAACTATTATTTGTCATCTGTAGTGTCAAGTACTTTTTATGTGATTAACTAACGAATTGTTTGGTGTTAGAATCTCCAAATATTGATAAACAAGCCGGAATCCAATATTACTGTACTAAATTTAAGGGGATTGGTGGTTCAATAAAAAATAGCAATGAGAATTTCAAGGTGTCTGAAGTAGTAGATAAACGATTTCTAGAAAACTTATCATCTAATCAAGACGGGATATTCAGATATCCAATTTACACGTTAGAGAAAAATAACATAGATTCAAACCACGCCTTAATTGAAATTGAAAGGAAGTTAGGAATTCGGCTAAAAATCATGGGAATTAAAGATGCCAAAGCACACACTATGCAATATGTAAGTTCTGAACAAACAAAAAAGCTCCCAAGGATAGCGAAGACACAAAATACCATGATAACTCTTATAGGTTTCAGTAGAACGCCACTGAAAAAATCTCTACTTGGTGGAAATCATTTTGTTATAACGATCGAAAAACCAAGATCTTCCGATGTCTCATCGTTTATGCAAGAAATCACGAAAGTTGCTAATTTTTATGGATTGCAAAGATTTGGAAGAGAGAGATTGGTGACTCATCTAGTTGGAAAGGAAATTGTCAAGCGAAATTTCAGAAAAGCAATAGAACTATTGCTGGCATATACAACTGAATACGACTCTGAAGTTAGCAAGGAGATTAGAAAAAAGCTGCGGGATCCAGCAAACTTTCCTTACATTTACAAACAACTACCAAAATGGATGGACATAGAATTTATGATGTTATCCGCATTAGTAAAAGGAAAAGAATCAATATCTGTACTCAGATCTATTCCCATATCAATCCGTAGACTCTTCGTTCAAGCATATCAAGCTTATCTTTTCAATAAATGTTTAAGCATTGCAATTATGAATGGGGAAGAGATTTCTGTTCCTAAACACGGAGACTTATGCTTTGAGTTAGAGGAAGATAATATTTTCGGGAAGGTACGAAAATTTAATCAATCTGTTGATCACATGTCAAAACTTGTTCCAGCAATAAGAATGGCAGGTTATACGTTCCAACCGGGCAAAGGAAGATTCGAAATGATTACAAATAATATTCTAAAAGAGGAAGGTATTCAACCAAGGGATTTTTATATTAGAGAAATGGATGAGCTAAGTGCACAAGGAGGATTCAGACAGGCGCCTCTACTTTGCAGAGATTTCCACTATTTCAATTCATTAGTTTTATCGTTTAAACTGTCAGCAGGCTCATATGCTACAATACTACTTAGAGAAATAATGAAGCCGCTTGATCCTATAAAGTCGGGATTTTAGTAAAGTATATTTTTAGTAAAGCGTGCATTTTATATGACAGTTCTTTCTTTGTCTGCTAATAATTCTACTTCTAAACTTTCACTCTC
>Ga0126370_10000833_pt1 | contig 13487 bp, 11 predicted proteins | sample PanSoiMetaPlot_3_FD_92586 | JGI IMG/M metagenome (GOLD analysis project Ga0126370, IMG submission 92586) | Tropical forest soil microbial communities from Panama - MetaG Plot_3 | ecosystem: Environmental > Terrestrial > Soil > Tropical forest > Bulk soil | place: Panama | collected 2016-02-17 | reverse complement strand
GGAGAGAACCAGAGACACTGACCAAGGTTGCGTCAGCTCTCAACGGCTTGCTAAGCATCGTCGAAAGCGCCGACATGCCCCCCACAACAGATGCCGTTACGGCGAAAGGAAAGTGGGACAAGGCTGCCGAAGAGGCGCTGGCGCGCTGGGCCAACTTTCAGAACAAGGACCTGGCCAATGCGAATGCCGCGCTGCAAAAGGCCAATATGAAGCCAATAGCCACTACGGAAACGCCTGTAGACCGGTAGACTTCTGCAACCCTTCACCGAATGCGCGGCGCCTGAGTCCGCCGTCAAAAATTCGTAACTGAAGCACTCAGCAAGTCAGGTGAATCCACCGCTGGATTTGATATGCTGCTCTTTGTGGGAAACTCCCTGCGGCTAAGAATCCTCGCTATTCTTGGAATTGCTTTGCTGTTCCTTGCAGGCGCGATGATAACGCACGCCTTGCAGACTCCTTCGCAACCTCAACCAGCACAAGCGACTGCCAGCACCCCTCCACAGGCAGGTGGAGCACCCGCTGGACAGAGCGCCGTGACAGCTCCTGGTTCTCCATCCATCGCACAAACATCGCAGAGTGGACTGAATATTGTTGTTCTCGATCCGGCACACGGTGGAACTGACTTGGGCGCGCGCGGAACCGGCGGAATTCAGGAAAGTGACATCGTCATGGGATTTGTGGCGGAAGTGCGAAAGGCTTTGGAGCAACAGGGATTTCAAGTCGTGCAAACGCGTCAAGCAAACGATAATCCGTCTTTCGACGACCGCTCGGCGATTGCAAATGCACAGCGAAACGCGGTGTTCATCACGCTTCACATCGCGTCGACCGGGTTGCCGGGAACCGTGCGCGTGTATGTCAATTCGGACCTGCCTCCTGTAACGACGGTGAACGGATTAATCCCCTGGGACCGCGCGCAAGTTCCATTTCTTGGTCTCAGCCGGAAGCTTGGCGATTTGGTGCAAGGAATGCTCACGCAACGCTTTAAGGGTTCGCCAGACACGGCACAAACCGCGACGATTCGCCAGCTTCGGACCACCGCTGCGCCGGCGATTGCCGTGGAAATTTCTAGCGTAGTTGTCAATGACCGCGCCGACCTGGACCACATGGCACCAGGAGTTGCAGATGCAATCACGCGCGGCGTGGCAGCCTTCAAGCCGCTGTACGTGATCCCGACTACGACAGGAGCACTGCCGTGACCGAACCCGGAACGGAACTCCTGACGGGGCCGGCAAGAGAGCGCTGGAAATTCTGGCTGACGGCACTACTCGTGTTCGTCACGGTTGGCGCGGCGATTTCTGTTCCCCTCATTCGCCGGCGTATGAAGCGCGCCGCGCGATTGCAAGAGCAAAGCGAGGAGCAGGCGCGGCGCGAACTAACGCAGCCCGTTCCAGTGAACCCTAGCGACCCGCGTGTGAAGGCCAAGCTTTTCTGGCTTTCCGATGCCGATAACTCCGTGCTTGCACCCGTAACTGTTGAATTGCCACTTTCGAGCGATCCGGTGCTGCGTTCCAAGCAGGTGCTGAACACATTGCTTGCCGGGCCGGTGGACATCGAGTTGCGCACTCTTCCGCCAGATGCGGTGTTGCTTGCGTTTTATATTTTGCCGGATGGCACGGCAATCGCAGATTTCTCGGAGGCGCTGGCCACGTCGATTCCCTCCGGAATCGCCAGCGAGCAATTGGCAGTAGATTCCATGGCGCGAACGTTGGAAGCGAATGTGCCGGAAGTGAAGCGGGTGAAGATCCTGATTCACGGACAGGAAGCAGAAACACTGGCGGGACACGTGGATTTGACAGGAACCTTTATCGTTCACGCGGACGCGAGCCAGGCGCCGGCCAGTCCCGCGGCTGCGGCTGGAAAAGTAGGAGCTTTAGTGGCGCCGCCGTTGACAGCGGCCAGCAGCGTCGTCAAACTGGCTCAGCGGTAGCAAAAAACTGTCACAGAGCGCATGGGTAAATCAGAGCAGGAGGATCGGTGAGAAGCGACGGCCGGGCAGCGGACCAAATGCGCCCCCTCAAGATCACGCCAGATTTCATTTCGACTGCCGAAGGCAGCGTGCTGATCGAGCTGGGAAACACGCGCGTGATTTGCACCGCTACGGTGGATGACGGCGTGCCTCCTTTCCTAAAGGGCAGCGGCAAAGGCTGGGTGACGAGCGAATATGGTATGTTGCCGCGCGCCACGGAAGACCGCACGCCCCGCGAAGCAACCCGGGGAAAGCAGTCGGGGCGCACGCTCGAGATTCAACGCTTGATTGGGCGTTCGCTGCGCGCAGTGACGGACCAGGAAGCGATGGGCGAACGCACGGTCTGGCTTGATTGCGACGTCATTCAAGCCGACGGCGGAACGCGTACCGCCTCCATCACTGGAGCGTTTGTGGCCCTGGCACTGGCGTTTGAACGAATGGTCGCCGCTGGGATTCTGAAGAGCTCTCCGCTGATTGACACCGTGGCGGCCACCAGCGTCGGAATCGTCAATGACCGCGCTTTACTGGACCTTGCCTATGAAGAGGATTCGCACGCGGAAGTCGACATGAACGTGGTCATGACCGGTAGCGGTCACTTCGTGGAAATCCAGGCGACCGCGGAGGGCCGCGCCTTCTCCGGAAGCGAAATGCAGGATTTGCTCGCGCTCGCGGCTGCGGGAATCCGGCGCCTCACCGAAGAACAGCGCGCCGTGCTACCCCTGAAATTCAGTGCGCGCGCCCGTTAAATTGTTTCTCGCCTCGGCGAATCCCGGAAAGTTGAAGGAGTATCGCGTGCTGGCGGAAAACACCGCAGCGTCAGCGCCTGCTTCTATCGAGCTGGAGTTGCTACCGGATTTTGACTCGCTTCCGACCTTTGAGGAAAACGCTGCAACCTTTGCGGAAAATGCGGCGGGCAAGGCGCTGCATTATTCGCGATTGAACGAAGGATTGATTTTCGCCGATGATTCGGGGCTGGTTGTGCCTGCCCTTGGCGACGCGCCGGGAGTGCATTCGGCAAGATACGCCGGAGCAGATGCGCCAAATTCGCGATGCATCGAAAAGCTCCTGAGGGAGATGCAGGGCAAGACTGGGCAGGCGCGCTCCGCTCATTTCGTGTGTGCCATCGCCCTTGTGCGAGCAGGCCGCGCACTTGCAGTCGTTACTGACCGCGTAGACGGAGAACTCTTAGAGTCTCCGCGAGGCGCAGGTGGGTTTGGCTACGATCCACTGTTTTACTTTCCCGCTCTGAAGAGGACTTTTGCCGAGGTCTCGGCTGAAGAGAAAAACCAGCACAGCCACCGCGGCAAGGCTTTTCGCAAATTGCTGGCCGCACTTTCCTCCATGCTATAGTCTTGGCCCCATGGCGATGAAGCTGAAGAAAAAGAAATCCGCGCAAAAGAAAACGGCGCGCGCAAAGGCGAAGGCTGTGAAACCGTCAGCCAAAGCGGCAAAGCCTATGCGCGCAGGGGGAAGCGATCCCAAACGCGTGGCGGCGATTCTCGGAAAGTTAGACGAGGCCTATCCCAACGCAACTTGCGAACTTAATCACAAAAACGCCTTTGAGCTGCTGATTGCGACGATTCTATCCGCACAGTGTACAGATGTGCGGGTGAATCAAGTCACCGAGACGCTGTTCAAGAAATATCCCGATGCGAAAGCGTTCGCATATGCTACACCAAGCGAGCTGGAGCAAGAGATTCGGCCAACGGGATTTTTTCGCAACAAAACCAAGTCCGTAATGGGCGCGGGCAAGGGCGTCCTTGAAAACTTCGCCGGAGAAGTACCACAAACCATGGAGGAAATCCTGACACTTCCTGGTGTGGCGCGAAAAACTGGCAACGTGGTGCTGGGGACGGCTTACGGAATCCCCAGCGGGATCGTCGTAGACACGCATGTTCAGCGCATCTCGAACCGCTTGGACCTGACGCGCAACGAAGATCCGAAGAAGATCGAACAGGACCTGATGCAAGTAATTCCGAAAGACAGGTGGATCCAGTTTTCCCACCAAATCATCTGGCACGGGCGCAGAGTCTGCCAGGCGCGCAAGCCAAAATGCGTGGAATGCAACATGGAATCGCTCTGCTACGCCAAGGACAAAAGCATATAAACCAGATTTGATCCCAGCAAAGGCCGCGTGACGCACTTTCAAGCGAAGATTATTGTGGTTTCTTGGGAGCAGTCTGGGCTTGAGAAGCTGGCGCAGGTGGCGTTGCCGATTGTGGCGAGTTCACCGGCGGATGGCCAGGAGGAAGCGTGCCCTGCGCAGGAGCGCCAGAAGGATTCAAGAGTTCATTGAAATTGGGCATTGAATGGACCGGTTGATTGGCACCCGGGTTCTGACCGGTAGTGGGATGCTGCATTCCCCCAAGCGGCAGACTCTTCAGGACAACCCACGCGGCGCCGCGTTTTTCGAGATCGTAGGCGACTTGCATGCCGCCTCCAGCCGGGCCGCTGTTCTTGGCACGAAACTCAACTTCCGCATGCGCCTGGCTGCCGGTAACCGCAACGCTGCGCATATCCATATCCATCGCGCTCATGTTGAGCGTGCCAATAGACGTAAGGTGTTGAAGGATTCCAGCGCGGATCGCATCGTTATCACTCACCTGCTTTTTGCAGCCGCTTAAACTGCCAAACGCGGCGGCCACACCCAGAGCCAGTGCCAAATGTCTCATATAGGCAATTGTTCCCGAGTAGCGGAAATGAATCAAGGTTTAAGGCGCTCGCAGGCCGTTAGGAACCAACGGCAAATTGTTGAGGCGTACACCGGTCGCATCAAACAGCGCGTTGCCGATGGCCGGCGCAATCGCCATGATAGGAGTTTCGCCCGCGCCTGCGGATGGAATGTCCTTGCGATCCAGAAGCACAGCTTCAATCTCCGGCACATCGCGGAAACGCGGCACGCGATAGGTGGCAAAGTGTGGATTCGTGATTCGCCCATTCTCAAATTCGACGGCTTCAAAGAGCGCTCCGCCCAGCCCTTGGATGATTGCGCCCACCACCTGATTGCGTAGGCCATCGGGATTGATGATAGCGCCACACTCGAAGGCCTCGACCGCGCGAACAACGCGCACGTCACCCGAAGAGCGGTTCACCGTGACCTCGGCGCATGTCGCCACATAGCTTCCCTTCTCGAAGCCGCACGCGAGGCCAAACCCTTGCCCTGGTTGTGTTTTCTTCCGCGGCCAGCCAAAAGATTTGACGGCGGCTTGTAGGACGGCACGCACTCGCTGGTCAGAAAGATTCTTTAAGCGAAATTCGAGAGGATCCATTTGCGCGACGTGCGCCAGCCCGTCCATGTGCGACTCGCGCGCGAAATGGTTGGCGGTAGCGGCCAAGCCGCGATAGGACCCGCTGCGCAAAACTAACGGCACCTGGTGATATTCCGTGTGCTGATTGGCCACGTCGTATGGCGTTTCGATCCCCGACATGCCGGAGTGATAGTTGTGAAATTCCCAAGCTGTCAGTTTTCCGTCCTGGGTGATTCCGCTTTTAACTTCGATCACTCCCGCCGGGCGGAAATAGGCCCAGGTGAACTCCTCCTCGCGCGTCCAGACGACTTTCACGGGCTTTCCCGCCGCTTTCGCCAAACGCGCCGCTTCGATTGCCGCGTCGCTCGTGTGCTTGCCTCCGTAAGCCGCGCCTGTATCCGGAACAATGACGCGAACGCTGCTTTCAGGGAGGTGGAAAACGCTGGCAAGCTCATCGCGATTTGCAAACGGCCGCTGCGTTCCGGTCCACACCGTGAGCTTGCCAGCGATCCATTGCGCCACAGCCGCGCGTGGCTCGAGCGGGGCATGCGCTATGTACGCCACGTTGTGGGTTGTTTCAAGGTGGTGCGCCGCGGCAGCAAGGCCATCTTCCACCGAGCCTTCTTGATGACGGAAACGCTCATTCGAGGAAGGCTCAGCATTTTTCTTGAGATAGGAATAAATTTCCTTGCTCGAGACCTGCGGCACTTCTTTCCACTGCGCGCGAATAGCATCGAGCGCTTTCTGGGCTTCGTGTGCGCTCGGAGCCGTTACGCCTGCGAAATCTCCATCGCGTACGACGGTGACGCCGCTAATGGCTTTTGCTGCGCCGTCATTCAACGAAGCCAATGTCGCGCCAAATGACGGCGGGCGCAGCACTTTGCCAAAAAGCATACCTTCGAGGTGAATGTCGCTTGCGTATCGGTGGCTCCCGGTGACAAACGCGCGCCCGTCCACCTTGGGAAGGGGCTTTCCAGCAACTTTCCATTCTGTTGCGGGAGTGACGGGATCCTCCGCAGGAAGATTCTGTGCTAGCGTTTTCCCACGGGCGAGCTCGGAATAGCTTAACGAACGCTTGGAAACTGGATCCGTAACTTTCGCGTCCGCCGCAACCAATCCCTCGGACGCAACGTTCCATTCTTTGGCTGCTACGCCAATCAGCAGATTGCGCGCCGCTTCAGCGACGCGGCGGAATTGCGGCGTCATCGTCGGCGTGGTGCGGCTGCCAAAAGTGCCAGCATCAAACGGCGTCAGGCTGGTATCCGCCATCACCAGGCGCAGGCTCTCAAAAGGCACGCGCAATTCATCGGCGATAGTTTGCGAAATCGAAGTGCGAATGTTTTGGCCTACTTCGGCTTTGCCAGTGAAGCCTGTGACTACACCGTCTTCGCCAACGTGCAGCCAGGAAGTGATTTCCTTCGGCAGTTCCTCGTTGTGAAATGAGCGTGATCCTGCAGGAGTCTCTTGCTCGGCAAGGGCGTCTTTCGCCACAACAAAAACTGCGACTCCAGCGCCAAGGAGTTTGAAGAAATCGCGGCGCGCCAGGTCGAATTTGTGGATCGGGGAGGAAGCTAACTCGAAGCGTTCCGGTTCGGTGGCGAAATTCTGTTGCAGCGTGTTCATCGCGCACGCTCCTGCATCAGCTTGGCTGCATGTTCCACTGCTTCGATGGCGCGCGGATGCGTTCCGCACCGACAGACGTTACCTTGCAAAAATTGAACAATCTCCTCGCGCTTTGGATTGGCGTTCGTTTGTAGCAAAGCGACGCCGCTCATCACCATCCCGGAAGTGCAGAACGCGCACTGAAATGCGCCAGCATCGAGAAAGGCTTGCTGGACAGGATGAAGCTTGCCTTCTTTTTCCAGCCCTTCAACGGTAGTAATCGGCTTTGCCGCTGCCGCACTAACGGATATCTGACACGAGCGCCTTGGCGATCCTCCAATCAGTACTGTGCAAGCCCCGCACTGGCCCTCTCCGCAGCCATACTTGGTGCCGGTAAGGCCGAGTTCATCGTGCAGGACATACAAGAGCGGCGTGTCGGGAGGGTAGTTGACGGGATAGCGTTTCCCGTTCACTTCAATTTCTAATGTTTTCGGCATAGGCCCTCCTCACTGTAAATCTTCCGTCCGATCCCTGTTTGTCGCAAGTGTTTGTGGCAAGTATCGCGAAGCGAAATCGCCTGTGCGAGGTCGCCCCTTTCCCTGGCTTATTTCTATTCGATCCACACCGTCTTGATGTTGGTGAACTCCCTGATTCCGTGAACTCCCAACTCTCTCCCGTGCCCAGACCATTTCACGCCGCCAAATGGAAGCCGCGGATCGGAAGCCACCATTTTATTAATGAAGACCATCCCCGCTTCGAGCTCGTTGATAAAGCGGTCGCGTTCCCTTTCTTCATTGGTCCACGCGCTCGCTCCCAAACCAAAGCGGCTGTCATTCGCAATGCGAATCGCATCGTCCAAGTCTTTTGCGCGAAACACGCTCGCCACTGGCCCGAACAACTCTTCCTTGTGAGCCGGCGAACCTTTCGGGATGTTGCTTAACACGGTTGGAGCATAGAAATTCCCCGGCCGGTCCAAAGGCTTGCCCCCCGTTAGCACTCTCGCACCCCCGGCGACGGTGGCTCTCACATCACGATCCAACTCTTCCAGGCCCTGCGCGGTCGAGAGCGGCCCCAGCTCCGTCGCTTCGTCGAAAGGATCCCCTACTTTCAACGCCGCCATCTTCTCCGCGAACATTTTCTCGAATTTGTCGGCAACCGCCTCCGCAACGATAAAGCGTTTCGCCGCAATGCACGATTGCCCGTTGTTGACAATGCGCGCCTTCACCGCCGTGGCCGTGACTGCCTCTAGATCAGCGCTGGGCATCACGATAAAGGGATCGCTGCCACCCAGCTCCAAAACGACTTTCTTGATTCTCTTTGCCGCCCCCATGCCAACTTCCACGCCCGCGCCTTCGCTTCCCGTCAGCGTCGCGGCTTGCACGCGCGTATCGCCCAGAACACGGTCCACTTTTTGCGAACTAATCAGCAGCGTCTGAAATGCTCCTTCGGGGAAACCAGCCCTTTGAAAAATCTCTTCGATGAGCAGCGCGGATTGCGGCACGACGGAAGCATGCTTCAGCAGGCCCACGTTCCCCGCCATCAGCGCCGGTGCCGCGAACCGAAACACCTGCCAGAACGGAAAATTCCACGGCATCACCGCCAAAACAGGGCCCAGCGGCAGATATCGAATATAGCTGCGCTTCGCAGTCGTCTCCACGATTTCATCTGCCAGGAACTGTTCCGCACTTCCCGCGTAGTAGCGGCAAACCCACGCGCATTTCACGACCTCATCCACGGCGGAGCGAAACGTTTTCCCCATCTCCGTGGTCATCACGCGCGCACAATGCTCTTTTTCGCTTTCCAAAATGGCTCCGGCTTTCAACATCATCCGCGCTCGTTCGGCAAGCGCCGTTTTGCGATAAGTCGAGAAGGTATCCGCCGCTTTCTGGAGCTTCACCTCGAGCTGCGCATCGGATAGCGATTCAAATGTCTTCAGAACCTGTCCCGTCGCCGGATTCACGGTTGCAATTGCCATTTTCTCTTCTTTCTCCACGCTTCCTTCCCATCACTATACCTCCAACTCTGTTTCGCGGAACAGCTTGCCCGCGACACTCTTTTGCCCTATGGATTTAATTGATGGGCAATCCAAGTGACTTGAAGGCGTTGACCTGATTTAGACTAGAGTGAGACGGCAGGCAGGAGGCCCTTGGATGAGCCAGGATTCCACGTTGCACGCTGGTTCACGCGGAAGAGTGATGTCGATTATCTGGCTTGTCGCGTCCTTGCTTGTCCTATTCACGGCCGAGAACCTTTGGATCGCTCCCTGGTTAAAGAACAAGCTGCCGAGCATTCCAAACCTCGCGCCTGAAGCGTTAAGCGGACTCTGGTTCCTGGCGTTGCTTGCCGTCACCGTGTTTTCTATCCTCCTGATAGTTGCGCAGATCCTGGTCACTTTGGACCGGGGCATCCCTCTCGGAAGGAGAATAGGAACAGGTTTGGCCACTTTTTCTGCGGTCATTCTCTGTGTCCTTTGGGCTCGCGTGACCAGCGGAAGCTCCTCCGCCCCACAATCTTCGCAAAGCAACAGAGGCCATTCCGTGACTCTCATCTGGAAGGCAAGCAAGTCACCCGCAAAAGGATACAATGTCTACCGCGGCACAAGATCTGGGGGCCCCTACTCGAAAATAAATCCCGACCTTGTACAGGGACTCAGCTACAAAGATCAAGATGTGCACGGCGGTATGACCTATTACTACGTGACTCGAGCCGTGGACGCCGACGGCCGGGAAAGCATCAACTCCGCGGAGATTACAGCCACGATTCCGTAGATGCTGCTTGGCGCAGAGATGAAGAAGCAAGTGAAGCCTAGCGAGGGTGCGAGAGTCGCTTCACCGCTGCGTTGCTTGCGTCCCAAAAAGTGCTAGTCCGCGAAATCTGGCTTCGGACCAGCTTATAACTGGCGAGGGCTTCGTCGCGCTGCCCAGCCGCTTCCTCGAGCACCGCGAGATAGTAGACGCGAGACATGCGGTTCGAAGAGTCGCGGTCCGGGCTTGCATCCAAAGAGTCGAAAAGCCAATGAAACGTCGCAACGTGCTCAGCGGGCGGCACGGCGTTAATAAAAGCGAAGCTCTTCGGCGCCTGATGCGCAAGCTCCATGTAATAAAGACCCAGGATGTCGCTGCGTTGTAAGTCGTCAATTGTTCGCTGCTCCTTACGCATAGCGTTGGCAACGCGAACCACTTCCTGATCGGCTTCCTCCGTATTGCAGCCCAGAAACGCATAGAGTTGCAGGCGACGCACGAACTCGCCTTCTCGCTGTGAAGCGATAGCGGCGGCAAAATGCGGTGCCGCTTCTTTCAACCGGTAGCAGTGGTCCCAGATCAGCGAGTAGGCCCACATGGACTCGGCATAAGGATTGTTTGGGTCTTCGGCGACGGCTTCACGAAAAGAGCTCGTGGGATCGACGTCGGTGGTTCCGTCGCGTGCCTCGAGGAAATAAGCCCAGCCCACGCGCGCCCGTAAATCCGCTTGCTCGCGGCCGCTCTTGGCAGCGGCTGCCGCGCGTGATAGGACCGGTTCCAGCTTTTGCGCGACGGCCGAGTATTTTTGATTTTCCTGGAAATAGACGGCGTCCAGCCAGATCACCGCTAGTTTCTCCTGAGCCGCTCGCACCCTGTTGGAATCGGGATCGAGCTTCGCAGCTCTTTCGAACGTCTGCCATGCAGAAGAGTAATCGCGCGATTTTTCCTGCTCGACTTCCGTCGCGAAGAGATCGGACAGATTTCTTCGCGTTTCCGCGCGGCCATAAAGATATTTCCCGACGCCCCAAACCGTGGCACAGAGTGAAAAAATCGCCGTGAGGTAGCCGACCCACTTGAGGGCACGCGAGAACTTGCTGTCTTTTCCTTCTTGCTTCATCTGGAGTGCGGCCATTGTAGCGCTTCATGCAATGAAACGGCGGGATGAAAGCGGCGAACGCAGTTTGAAGACCGCGCGCCCATAAAAGAGGATCAGAACCAGTCGCTGCGGTAAGCGACCCACCAGCTGACGATGCCGATGGGGATAGTGGCAATCAATCCCCAAATCAACGGTAGCGTAACATCGGCGATCAAGCCCAGTGAGACGAAAACCATCCAAAAGACTTTCCGTTGCATTCTTTCATTTTACTGCGTTTGTCGGGCGTACCGAGTTCTTAAAAGGCTTTAGTTCGCACCGCTCAACGCACACTCGAATGCATAGGCGCCTGAACCAACTTCGATCAGTACGGCGTCGCCGTTTTGGCGGGCACCGGCCAGATCCTGGCGCCCGGCTAAGGGCTTTTGGCTTTCTTGTACCTGCCCTAGCTTCGCCTTTGGTATCCGCACCGTAGCTGTTGTGTTGGGAGGCACCTCGACGGTCAGCGTAAATCTGCCGTCCGCAACCTTCCAGTCGGATGCCACGCGCCCATACATACTCTCGACTGACGCCTTCGCGTAGGTCAGGCCACCTCCCGGCTGCGGCTGGATCAAAATATGTTTGTACCCAGGGTGGCCTTCATCTAATTCAATTCCGGCAACCACGCGGTACATCCATTCGCCGATTGCGCCATAAGCGTAATGATTGAAAGAATTCATCCCCGCGTCCTGAAAGCTGCCGTCCGGCTTGATGCCGTCCCAACGTTCCCAGATGGTGGTGGCTCCCTTGGTCACGGGATAGAGCCACGAAGGATACTCGGTCCGGTTAAGTAGCGTGTACGCAACGTCGAGATAGCCATAATCGCTCAAAACCTGGCAAAGAAGCGGCGTCCCAAGAAATCCAGTCGTCAAATGCCCAAATTTCTTTACATCCGCCGCGAGTCTCGCTGCGGCCTGCGCGCGTTCACCCTCCGGTAGAAGATCAAATGCCAGAGCAAGCGCGTATGCGGTCTGGGTGTTCGACGCGAGCCTGCCGTTCGGCGTGACAAACTCTTTCTGAAACGCGCCCTTGATTTTTTCCTCGAGCGCATTGTATTCAGCAGCCTCTTGTTTCTTCCCGAGCACCTCAGCTGTTTTTGCCAGCAACGCAGTCGAACGCCCGAAATACGCAGTCTGAATCAAGTCTTTATCGGTTGTAGCGCCCGGGTAGTCCGAACGCGTGGTGGCAAAAGCGAGCCAATCGCCAAAACTAAAGCCATTGCTCCAGATGTGCTTCTCGCCCGCCTGCCGCCGCATATATTCGACCCAGGCCTTCATGCTCGGATATTGTTCTTCAAGAATCCGCTTGTCACTGAACGTCTGATAAACAACCCACGGAACGACCACGGCCACGTCTGCCCATCCCGCGGAGGCTGCTTCTCCCTTTCGCGTCTCGTGCGACAAAACGTTGGGAATCACAAAAGGCACGGCACCGTCGTCTTCCTGGTCCAGGGTGACATCTTTCAGCCATTTCGTATAAAACGCCGCGGTGTCGTGATTGAATGAAGCCGTCCGCGCGAAGACCTGCGCATCACCCGTCCACCCCAGGCGCTCATCGCGCTGCGGGCAATCCGTGGGCACATCCAGAAAATTCCCTTTCTGGCCCCAGATAATGTTGTGCTGCAACTGATTTAGAAGAGGATTGGAAGTTTCGAACGATCCCGTTCTCTGAATCGCCGAATGCACCACAACGCCGGTAAAGTCCTGTAGCTTCACTTCTCCCGGCCACCCGCTAACCGCCACATAGCGAAAACCCTGAAACGTAAAATGTGGTTGGAACGTCTCGGTTCCTTGTCCTTTGGTCGTGTAGCGAATCGTTTGCTTTGCTGCGCGCAAATTCTCCATATAGAGATTTCCAGTCTTATCTAGAACTTCCGCGTGTCGCAGGGCAATGGTGGTTCCTTCGCGCGCGGTCACACGGAAACGGATCCACCCAACCATGTTTTGCCCCATGTCGAGAATCGTATCGCCACCGGGCGTCTTCAGAACTTTCACTGGCGTGATTTCTTCGATCGCTTTGACCGGGGGCCCGGCGGACGCCACAAGCCTGGCTGTTGCAGGCTCCATGACCGTGACCGATTGCCAGTTCTTCTCGTTGAATCCTGCTTCGTTCCAGCCAGGCTGCTCAAGCCGCGCATCGTAGGCTTCCCCGTCATAAATGTCCGACAGGAGCACCGGCCCGGTCGCGGATTTCCATTGGTCGTCGCTCGTGACGATCTGCTGGGATCCATCTTTATAACGAATGACCAGTTGTGCCAGGAGCGCGAGCTTCTTGCCGTAATGATTCCGGTTGTTCTTCGGATTCCAAGCCAGCCTTCCACGGAACCATCCGTCGCCTAGCATTGCTGCGATACTGTTTGCCCCGGATTTCAGAGAATTGGTCACATCGTAGGTCTGATATTGATACCGGAAATCGTAGGCCGTCCATCCAGGAGTAAAGTAATCGTCGCTCACGCGCTTGCCGTTCAGCGACATTTCATAAAGCCCCATGGCTGTCGCGTATAGACGCGCACGCTCGACTTTCTTGTTTAAGGAAAACTCTCGTCGCAAAAGCGGCGCGGGATTTGACTTGGTTTCGTCTTCCGCAAGATTGGGCGTAATCCATTTCGCTTTCCAATCCGTTGGCTCTAGCAATCCCATCTCCCAACGCGCGGCTTTGCTCCATTCCGACAAATGACCGTGATTGTCCGCCACGCGCACTTGCCAGTAATAAATTCTGCCGCTTTCCAGCGGGGATCCTCCGTATTCGACTTGATTCGACGCCGCTGAGGTCTGCTTGCCGCTTTCCCAAATCGTTTT
>Ga0126370_10000831_pt1 | contig 13514 bp, 4 predicted proteins | sample PanSoiMetaPlot_3_FD_92586 | JGI IMG/M metagenome (GOLD analysis project Ga0126370, IMG submission 92586) | Tropical forest soil microbial communities from Panama - MetaG Plot_3 | ecosystem: Environmental > Terrestrial > Soil > Tropical forest > Bulk soil | place: Panama | collected 2016-02-17 | reverse complement strand
TCCAATTGGTATCATGCTTGCATGGCTAGACATCAGAACACCGAAACAGACTTCTGGTCACGGGTGCAGGTCGGGGAACCGGATGAGTGCTGGCCGTGGGAGGGCAGCCGATTCCAGAATGGGTACGGGGCGGTCAAGTACCAAGGTCGTCAGTGGAAGGCCCACCGACTCGCGTACCACCTCTGCCACGGCGAGATCGCCGACAGCATACTCCACACCTGTGACAACCGGCCATGCTGTAATCCGCTGCACCTCTGGGATGGCACAGCCCTGGAGAACCAGCAGGACATGACCGCAAAGGGTCGCGGCCGCGTGGGCGTGAAGAACGGCATGTACACCCACCCCAACAAGCTCTCCTACGAGGACGTGGTGGCGATTCACGCCTTGAAGGGGAAGCTGACCCAGGACCAGATCGCGGACCTGTTCGGCATCACCCAGTCCATGGTGTCCGCCATCCAGCGAGGCGCCAGATGGCGGATCATCACGGAGATAGAGTTGCCTAGGGAGGGGTGACCTGCAAGAGGACACCGAATGGGTACCGGCTGGCCTCGGTGGCCTGGAGCCGGGAGACCGGGTTCGGGACCTGCCAGGCGTACCGGCACACCACGCGCATCGCCACCAGGTCCTGCTGGGCCAGGTTGTAGATGATCGCCCCGGTGTTGTCCTGGATCACGGACTGGTCGAGCATCTTGAAGGTCATGTCCTGGCGCACGCCCAGGATGCCCTGGGAGAAGTCGCCGACCACGGCCTCCACCTGGCCCGCCTGGCCGCTGGTGGCCGAGACGAACTTGGAGAGCCCGGCGTAGGAGACGTACACCGGCTCGCCGTAGAGGAGCCCGGCGCGGGTGCCGCCGTCCACCGTCCCCCGGGGGGTGGTGGCGAGGGCGTCGTTCTTCGCCAGGCTGGCGTTCGCGGGGCCCTCCGGCAGGAAGAGGAAGTCCTTCTGGGCGTCCCGCAGGCCGCGCAGCGCGGACTTGAACTGGGGCCGCATCCACCAGCCGCTGGGCACGTAGCCGTCCACCTCGATGGTGGTCATCACGTTGTTCAGGTCGTCGGCGATGTCCACGCTGGAGGTGCCCCGGGTCACCGAGTTCCCGGCGGCGATGGCCGCGGGCACGACGGCGGTGGGCCAGGAGGCGGGCTTGCCGTTGCCGAAGAAGACCGCCTCGTCCAGGGCGACGGCGATGGCCTCCTCCAAGAGGGGCTTGATCTCGTCCCAGAGGTCGTAGTCCACGTCGTCCAGGAGCTTCTCGGGGATCGGCACGATCACCGCCAGCTCCTCGGCGACGAGCCACTTGTTCGTCCACTGCACGGCCGTGGTCTGCTTGAGGCCGGTGTCGCCGGACACCCAGTAGGCCGAGGGCAGGGCGGACACCACCGGCATCCGCTGCTGCATCTTCGACATCGTGCGGTGGGGGAACAACTGGAGGGCGGCGGACTTGTTGAGGATCCCCTTGGAGATCTCGCGCGAGAAGTCCTCCGGGATGAGGGCGCCGTACCCGGTCGAGGGGACGGAGACCGTCTCCTGCCTGGTGATGATGCTGTTGTAGGGCATCGCTCGCTACTCCGAGGCGCGGCCATTCCTCCCGGTCATGGCCCGCATCCAGGTGTTCATGTCCCAGGAGCCGTTGGCGCTCGCCCCGTTGGAGGGGGCCAGCTCGGGTTCCTCCTCGTCGCCGCGGAGTTCCGCGAGCAGCTCCCGCCGGAAGGCGGTCGAGCGGCGGAGCGACTTCTGGGCGCTCTCTTTCCCCTTGGCGAATCCCTCGTCGTAGGCCAGCTTCTTCAGCGCCTCGATGCCGCGCTTCATGATCGTCTTCCGCCCGTCGAGTCCGTGTCCCGGGTCCTTCAGGACGGTCTCCCGGGACGCGTCGTCCAGGGCGTTCATGAGCTGCGTCACCGTGGCGTCGTCGAACTGCTTCGACATCAGCATCAAGGCGTCGGACAGGCCCCCGGCCGCCATCTGCTGGGATTCCTGCTGCTCCTTGAGCTGGGCGTACGCCTTAGGGTCCCGCTGCCGGAGTTCGCGCTCCTGCTGCGCCTGCGCCCGTTGGCGGCGGACGGCCTCGCGGCGATCCACCTCCGCTTGCACCCGGCGGTCAAACGCCCCGGCGTCTTCCTCCCGAGGAGACGCTGTACGCTCGTCGGCCTTCGGCTCGGGCTCGGCCCGCTGGGCCTCGGACGGTGACTCCTCCGGGGGCCTGGGCCTGCGGCCACGCCGCAGCTCGGCCCGCGCGTCCTCCCGCTGCTGGCGCAGGGACGAGGTGTCGAGGGTTCGGGAGTAGAGCGACCCCTCAACGCTGTCCCTGAGCCAGTCGTTGCCGTTGGGCGCCTCCTGCCCACCCGCGTCCGCGGGGGCAGGGGAAGGAGCGGATTCCGCCTCGGCCGCGGGTGCGGCCGGTGCTTCCTCTGGCATGGCGCTGATCCTACTACATGTTCATCGGGACGCCCTGGTTGTTGGCGTCCCAGGTGAAGTCCGGCATGGGCGCCTGCGGGACGCCCTGGTTGAAGATCGAGGTCGTGTCGGGCATCGAGTTGGTCATCTGGTTGTACATGTCGGGGGCGCTCTGGTTGCCCATCCCGGCGGTCGCCATGCCCCCGATGTCGATCTGGCCGGGCATCTGGAAGTTCCCCCAGGGGTTCTGGAGGTCGGGGAACGGATTCGCCAGGGAGTTCTTCATCGCGGCGGTGGCCTCGTTGGTGAGGCCCAGCAGGCCGGGCTGCCCCGACTGCGAGCCGCTGAGCGTGGTGTTCACGCCGGGGTTGCCCATCTGGCCCTGCGCCGCGAGGACGCTCTGCGCGTAGGGGGAGACGCCCTGGAGCGCCTCGGCCACCTTGCGCGTGGCGAACTGGTCGAGGCTCTCGGGGACGTTGAAGCTCGCCCCGGCGTGGGGCGTGTAGCCCTTGCCGGTCAGGTTCTGCTGGAAGCCCTCCCCCCACCCCGCCCCGGTGGTGAGGGGGATCATCTGGTTGTAGGCGCTCGCCGCCCCGGCCCAGGCCCGCTGGCCGATGTCGGCCATCCCCCGCTCGTGCTCCGCCTGGGCCGTCGCCCGCTGGGTGACCGCCTGCTGGGCCTGGGTGATCGTCTGGCTGGTGGACTGCTGGGCCTTCAGGATCTCCAGGGGGGCCTCGACGTGCTGCTTGTACCACTCGTTGAACTGCTCCGTGGCCGTCCGCAGGTCGAGGTCGCCCGCCCGGAGCTGGGTGTCCAGGTCCTGGCGCCGCTGCTCCACGGCCTGGGCCAGGGCGGTGGTCACCCGCTGGGTGTTGGCGCTGATCTGCGCCGTGCCCAGCGAGGTCTGCTGGTTGATCTTGGCGACGTTCTGCGCCGACTCGGCCGAGGTCAGGGCGTTCTGCCGGGCGATGTCCGAGCCGTAGCGGGAGGCCCCGGCCGCGATGTTGGACTCCGTGATCGCGGGGTTCTCCTCCGCGCTCGGGTTGTCCAGGTATTGCACCGTCCACTGGCCGTTGACCTTCTTGTAGACGGGGATCTTCTTCATGTAGGGCGTGGCGCCCGGGGCGACCGTGCCCTCCCGCCCGGCCGCCTCGTCGTTCTGCACCTGCGCGACCTGCGGCGCCATCTGCACCATGCGCTGCCGGTCGTTCTGGATGCGGGTGTTGAGCGTCTGGACGCGGGCGTAGTCCTTGGTCGGGTCGAGGCCGGACAGCTCGTCCTGGGCCTGCTGGATGTCGTCCAGGATGCTGTTGGCCTGGCCGATGATCCCCTTGTTCACCGGGTCGGAGATGTCGTCCGGGTTGATCCACCCCTGGGGGTGATCGGGCTTCTTGGCGCCGGACGGGCTGCCGAAGCCGCCCGTGCTCCCGCCTTCGAGTCGGGACACGTCCGCCCCGCCCTGCTGGCCTGGTGCGCCGGGGCCTCCGGGAGGGGCGGGTGGTGCCCCTGGTCCACCTGGTCCTCCGGGACCGGCGGGCGTCGATCCCCACTGGCGCATGGCGTTGAGGATGCCCTGCGCCCCGGTCTGCCCGGCCTGGACGGGTTGGGCCTGCTGGGTCGGAGGCGCCCCTGCGCCCTGCGTCCCCCACCGGCGGGCCGCCTGGAGGGCGTTCTGGGCGGCCGTGCCCGCCCCGCCGAAGAAGCCGCCGATCTGGGAGGCGGCCGAGGGGCCAGAGAGGTACCCGCCCTGCTGGAGCCGGGCGCGGACGGCCGCGTCCTGCGCCGCGGACGCCTGGCCGATGGCCTGCCCGGCGCCGCCGAGCGCCTGGCCCACGGCGGGGCCGGGCCGGGTCTGGCCGAACCCCTGGAGCGCCTGATCGACGTTGAAGCCCATGCCCCGCAGTTGGTCCCACCAGTTGCCGAACGTGGCCTCCAGGTTCTTCTCGCTCGTCCACGGGGGGAGCCGCCCGCCGCCGCCCTGCTGTTGCTGTGCCACGTCTGCTGGCCCTCCCGCCCCCAGGCCCTCGCCGATGGTGTCGGCAGAGGTCATCACCTTGTCCAGGTACGCCCGCGTCTCCGGGTTGTTCCAGTTGCCGTTCGGCCCCGCGTTGTACGCCTGGACCGTCTTCTCCCAGTCCCCGTCGAACCGCTGGTTGAGCTGGGACATGTACTTCGCCCCGCCCTCGATGGACTGGTCGGGGTCGTAGGGGTCGTCCACGCCCAGGCCCCGGGCGGTGCCGGGCATGAGCTGCATCAGGCCCTGGGCGCCCGCCCCGCTGCGGGCCCGCGGGTTGCCGCCGCTCTCGTTGACGAGGACGGCGCCCAGGAGGTTGGCGGGGACACCGTACTTCGCGGCGGCGTCCATGATCTTGCCCGCGTACGGCGCGGCCGCGCCCCAGGCGGCGGCGGCCCACTGCTTCGCCGCGCCCAGCGGGTTGCCGGAGGCGGCCTTGGCCTGGCCCGCGAACTGGGCAGCGCCCTCGATCAGGTCGTTGGTGGCGGGCTGGCCCTGCCACTGCTCCGGCGGGTCGCCGAAGCCGACGAACAGGTTCTTCCAGTAGGGGCTGGTGAGGAAGTTGTCCCGGGTGATGCCCTTGTTCGTGGCGCTGACCATCTCCCCGTTGCCGAGGTAGATCCCGACGTGGCCGTAGCCGCCGTTGCTGGGGTCCGGCTTGAAGAACACGAGGTCGCCCACGTCGGCCTGGGACGGGTCGGTGCCCCAGTCCAGGGCGTTGCCCGCGGCGGCGGCCGAGCCGTAGCGCCCGCTGGTGCCGTAGGCGTTCTCGATGAACCGCTCGCACAGGTTGTAGTAGTCCTGGCTGCCGATCTGGTTGAGCGCCCAGGCGGCGGCCAGGGCCTGCTTGCTGTAGCCGTTCGCCGCCCCGGGGGTGGACCTCGCGGCCATCACTGCACCAACCTCCGCAGGCTCGGCGGCAGGGTCGTCCGCACGAGCCCGCCCGTGAGCGGCCCGATGCTCCGGCTCCCGGCGCCCGAGCCGTAGTCGGGGACGGTCACCGCCTCGGGCGCCTGGTCTTGCACCCCGAGGGCCTGGCGCTCCTGCTGCTCCTGCATCCAGAGGAGGTCCTGCGCCATCGCCGGGTGGTTCAGGGCCAGTTGCAGCGTCTCCGGGGACTGGGTGCCCAGCATCTGGATCGCCATGTTCCGCCCGTAGTACTGGCTGAGCTTCGCCAGGGTGTTCCGCGCGGACTGGATGCGCTGGTTCTGGGCGGCCACGTCGGCGGGGGCGCCGGGCGAGACGCCGTAGAACCTGGGCTGCCCGCCCATGACGTGCTCGACCTGCTTGTCCGGGGCCAGCTTCGCCACGTCCTGGGCCGCCCAGTCGGCGGCGTCCCGGGCGGTGCCGCTGCTCCCCACGATGTCGGTGATCCGCTTCGCCTGCTGCTCGGGGGAGAGCGCCTGGTACTCCTTGGAGAGCAGCACCGGCAGGAGCTGCCGCCCGGCCTCCGTGCCGTACGCCTGCTGGGCGCCGCGGATAGCCTCCGGGGTCTGGCGCTGCCCGGCGAAGTCGGTACCCCGGGCCTGCTCCCCGCGGGAGAAGAAGCGCGGCCCCTGCACGTCCTGGCGCTGCGTCGCCGGGTTGGCCCAGTCCCACGGCCCGGCCAGGGGCCTGCGGGAGAGGGAGGCCACCTGGTTCGCCATCGGGTTCTTCTGGGAGGGGCTGGCGTAGACGTTGCCGGAGATCCCGCCCAGGGCGGTGACCGGGCTGATGCCCTGCTCCACGGCCCTGCCGGTGTAGGGCGACACCTCCGCGGGGAGGAGCTGCCGGGCGCCGGGGACGCCGGTGGCGAGGTCCTGGGCCGGGTTGGCGGTGACGCGCTCGTAGGGGTCGGAGATCGTGGCCGCCGTGCGGAGGGCGCCGCTGGCGGGGACGAAGCGCCCGAGGATCTGGCCGCCCACCTGGAGCGCCTTGCCCACCCCGCCGTTGGCGTTGAGCGCGTCGGAGAGGTTGAGGAAGTCCCGGAAGTAGGTGTTGTCCAGGTAGGAGGGGATGACGCTCTGGGCCATGCGCCCGGCCGTCTCCCCGGGGGTCTCCAGCTTCTTGCCGTCGTAGGCGTACGCCTCGTACATGTTCGCCATGACCGAGGAGACGACGCTCACCGGGCCGGGCATGGAGGTGTACTTCACCCAGAAGTGGCCCCCGTCCGGGGAGGGCACGCGGATGCTGTCCGGCCGCCAGATCGGGTCGCCGTGGTCGTCGGTCGCCTCCATCAGCGCCTGGCGCGTGCTGGCGTCCTGGGGCCCGTGGCCGGTGATGTTGCCGGACATCACGTTGTAGGCCAGGTAGCCGTTGAAGCTGTTCGCCAGGGCGAACTTCTTGGCGACGTAGGCGGCCTCGCCCGTGTCGCCCCGGCGCAGGGCCTGCGCGATCTGGATCGGGTGGCGGATCGGGGATGTCGCCACCTGGTAGCCGGTGCGGATGGCGGGGCGCATGCCGTAGACGAAGGGGAACATGAGGTTCCCGAACAGGCCCCACGCCCGCTCGCCGGAGGTGGCGTTGGGCTTGGTGAGGAGGCCCTTCATCTCCCCGATCTTGCTCTCCAGCCAGTCGGCGTGGCCGCCCTCCGTCATCTGCTTGGAGGCCCGCAGGCCCTCGTCCACGATCTGCTGGGGCAGGTTGCCGAACAACTCCCCGGGGGTCGGGTTCCGGGTGGCCCCGGTGGCGGCGTCGGTGATCTGGGAGAGGCGCTTGCCGCCGGGGAGGAGGCCGGTCTCGCTGGCCTCGTGGGTCAGGCGATTCACCTCCCCGAAGTAGTTGCCGGTCTGGAACGCCTCGGCCATCGCCCGGGAGACCCGGTGCATGGGGGAGAGGACGCGGCCCAGGACGCTCTGGCTGTCCGAGCGCACCATGCCCAGCCCCTTCTCCGCGACGTTCCGCATCTCCAGGGCGGACTGCATCTCCCCCGGGCCGCGCAGGGCCTTGAGCGCGTTCGCCATCGCCGGGGCGCGGATGCCCTCGCCCAGCTTCAGGAGGTCGTCGGTGCCGGGGACGCGCACGCCGAAGGCGCGGGCCATCCCGGCGAGGCGCTGCCCGGCGGCGCCGTAGTTCCCGCGCAGGAAGTCTTGCAGCGGCTGGTTGAGCGCCGTCTGCATGGACTCCAGCAGCGCGGCCTGGACGTAGCGCCCGCTCATCAGCGCGTTGCTCGTGCCGAAGGACATCAGGTCTTGCAGGCCGGAGACGGGCAGGCCGGCGACTTTCTGCTGCTTCTTGATCTCCTGGTCGAACAGGCCGAGCAGCTCGCGCTTGGTCGCCACGTCCTCCATCGCCCCGTTCGCCCCGGCGAGGAGCTTGGGGCGGTCGGCGGGCCACCGCTTCTCGATGGTGTCGCGCACGCTGTCCAGGGCGCGGGAGACGATGGGGTAGGAGTCGGCGGGCCACTGGTCCACGTTGAGCCCCATGCGGGCGTACGCCTCTTTGGCCGTGTCCTCCAGGGCGGAGACCTGCTGCTGGGGGAGCCCCTGGGTGCGGGCCTGGCGCACGGCCAGGGTGGCGTCGTCGGCGTCCTTCTGGAGCTTCTTCGAGAGCAGCGTCTGCATCTGGGACTTGGTGATCGTGTCGGCGGCGCCCAGGTAGCTCTGCCCGGAGACGTTGGGGTTGAACTGGACCAGGGGGTCGCCCTCCGGGCTGTACCCCGCGGCCGCCCGCGCGTCCTTCCAGAACTGCTCCACCGCGTCCTTGTCGCCGTAGTCCAGGGCCATCGCCTTGGGCGTCCAGTCGCGGCGCATCCGCCGCCCGCCCAGCTCCTGCAACCCGGCGAGGGTGCGGAAGCGGTTCACCGTGTCGTCCGGCTCCCGGCGCATCACGTCGGCCCACTCGATGCCCAGGTCGGCCAGGGGGCCTCTGGTGCGCCGCCCGGCCACCCGCGCCTGCGCCCGGCCCAGGGCCTGCTCGCCCGTGGTCTTACCCTGGGAGAGCTGCTTCGCCTTGTCCCGGGCCTTGGAGAGCAGCGTCTCGAACGCCTTCTCCCGGGGGGTCATCTTGGCCTTGTTGGTGGGCTGCCCGAAGTCGCCGCCGCCGACCGGCTGCATGATGCTCTCGGGCAGGTCCTGCATGGAGCGGAAGGTGCGCCCGGCCTCGGAGGGGGCGATCTCCCCGCCGTAGCGGTTGAGGACCTGGGACGCGGCGTCCCAGAGGTCGGCCACCTGCTTCGCGCTGGCCCTGGCCTCCTCGCTGGCGTTGGGGTCGTTCAGGAGGTTCTGGTGGTCCATGTCCGCGAAGATGGACAACTGGATCGCGTTGGCCCTGGCCTGGCGCCCGGCGCGGAGCAGGGCCTGGTTGACCGGCTCGTTGGGCTTCGCCGTCCGCGCGAACTGGAGGATCTCGGGGAGGATCTTCTGCGCGTCCAGCCGGGCCTGCTCCTCCGACGTGTAGCCGTGGGCCTCCACCATGTCCTTCAGCGTCTGGTCGGTCAGCCGCTTGGCGACCTCCTGGGCCTCCGGGGTGAGGTCGGTGAGTTTGGTCAGCGAGGTGATATTGCCCAGGCGCTCGCGCTGCCGGGCGGTGAGCTTCTCCGGGTTCTGGTAGGGGTACGTCGCCGCGGCGTCGGCGTCGTCCATCGCCTGCTTGACGGCGTCCCCGGAGCCCTGCTCCTCCCCCTGGGAGGCCAGCTCGGCGATGCGGTCCCAGCGGGCACCGCCCTCCGGGGGCTGCTCCCCGGCCATGTCCACCAGGCGGGTCGCCCAGGGCACGCGGGACTGCACGCTCTCGGCGAACTGCTGCGCGGCCGCCTTGCCCTCCGGCGTCATCTCGTCCAGGACGCGCTGGAGCACGTCGCCCGCGGGCTCGGCCGGGGGCTCCGGCGTCGTGTCCGGGACGTGCTCGGGCAACTCCGCCTCGACGGCCGCCTGGAGGGAGGCCGACGACCGGGGGCGGGCGCGGTAGGCCCTTCCGGCCTCGGCGGCGTTCCGGGCCGCCCGGCGCTGGCCGGGGGTCATGGGCTCCCACTCCTCCGGCGTGATGGGCCGCCGCACATCGCCGAAGTCGGGGATGCCCTGCCGCGGGGACCGGCGGGCGCCCGCCGGGATGCCCAGGGCGTTCGTCCCCGGCATCGCGCCCTCCGGGGTGGCGTGGCCGATCTCGTGGGCGAACAGGTCGGCCAGCTCGTCGCGGGAGAGGCCCAGGCCGTAGAGGCCGTCGTTGATCTGGAGGAGGTGGCCGCCGTCCGTCGTGGGCAGCATCCAGGCGCCGGGGGCGTCCTGGCCGCTGATGATCTGCACCCGCGGGGCCTCGACGCCCATCCGCCGGGCGATCTCGTCCACCATCGACTGGCCCGGGAGCAGCCCCTCGTAGTCGCCGGGGGCGCGGCCGGGATACACCGCGGCCACGTCGGCGGCGGTCTCCGCGCCGCGCATCCCGCGGGAGGGCGAGCCGGTCACGGTGTCCGCGAACAGCGACTTGATGGTGTCCATCAGGCCCTGGCCGTCCGTGCCCTGCGACACCAGGTCGCGCACCTCGTCGGTGGTCAGGTCCCCGGAGACGAGCCGCTGCACGTCGTCCGGGAGGGTCTCCCCGGTGAGCTTCTGGAGGGCCGAGACCAGGGCGGGGACCGGCACCACCTCGCCGTCCGGGGTGTTGTCCGCGGCCGCCAGCATGATCGCCCGCACCCGGTTCTCCAGGTCGGGGTGCGTGGCGAGGCGCTCGGGGTCGAACAGGCCCCGGTCTACCAGCGCGTGGAGGGCCTTCGTCCCGGCGACGGTGCCCCCGCCGAAGGCGGCCGCCCCGGCGGCGGCGCCGACCAGGGTGTTGCGGATCCGCTCCCCGGGGTCGGCGTTCGGGTCGGAGGCGAACCCGGCCACGCCCCCGCCGGCCGCACCCACCGCCCCCCGGGTGAGGGCCGTGCGCCCGGCCTGCTGGGCGAGGTAGGCCGACTGGGGGTCGTAGGGGCCGGTGGCGTCCACGGCGGAGGTGGCCCCGCCGGGTCGGCCGGACAGGGCGTTGTTCACCTTGTCCAGCTTGTCGGGGAAGATCACGTCCACCTGGTGCAGGATCGGACGGCCCTGGTCGTCCAGGAGGGGGCGGATGTTGCCGCCGCCGTGGGTGATGCCGTCGAAGCCCATGTCGGACAGGGCGGCGTTCACCTTGGCCCGGTCCCCGTTGAACACCGCCTCCAGGGCGTTGTAGTAGTCAGCGCCGAGGATGTCGCTGTTGTTCCGGAGGTGCCGGTACATGGCCCGCCCGGAGCCATTCATCCGGTAGGCGCGGGCCTGCCGGACGGCGGCCGGGAACGCGGCGGCGTCGTCGGGGACGTTCCGACTGAGCCAGTCCTCGATGACGCCGTACTCGTCGTCGCCGAGGTGGTTGTCGATGTCGAGCAGGCGCACCCCGGCCGGGACATCGACGGGGCGGAGGTTGGCCTGCGGGCCGCGGACGTAGGCGCCCCGCAGATCCTGGCGCATCTGCATGAAGTCGTCTGAGGCGTCGCGCAGCGGCTCCATCGCGCTGTAGTCGAGGGAGGTCTGCGGGTTAGCGGCGTAGTACCGGCTCATCCAGTCGGAGGACGCCTGGTCGGCGTGCGAGTCCAGGGCGTCCACGTCGTTCATGTCGAAGGGCAGGTACTCCCCGTTCGGCATCTTCTGGAATTGGGACGGGTCGCCGTACGTCGGGGTGCGCTGGTAGACGTACCCGTTCCGCTCGTAGATGTCGCGCGGGAGGGCGTCCCGCATCGCGGTGTAGTACTCGGCGGCGCGGGGGTCGGTGGCCCGCCCGATCCGCCCGGCGAGCATCTGGTCGAGGGCGTCCACCGCGCCCTGCGCGTCCCGCACCGACCACGGATCGGGGGTGCCGTTGAGGTAATTCCCGGCCCCGCGGGCCTCCTCGGTGTAGCTCTGCGCGATGCGGGGCGAGGAGGTCGTGTAGTAGCCGGGGCCGTAGAGGCCCTCCGGGTCGAACCGGTCGGGGTCTACCCGGTCGTAGGGCGTGGCGCTGCCGTGGTAGCGGCGCTCGGCCTGCTGCCGGACGACGCCCCCGGGCATCCCGGAGAGCATGTTCGTGAGCTTGTCCTGGGACGAGGGGAAGATGGCCGTCTCGGTGTGCGGCACCACGTCGCCGTACTGGTTGAAGCCGGGGGCCGAGAGGCCGCCGGAGTAGCTGATCCCGTCGTAGCCCTGGCGGGCGAACTCCCGGTTCATCATCGAGCGCAGGACGTGCTCGTCGGCGACCGCCGGGGCGCGGTTGGCGAAGTAGCGGGAGAGGTTCGCGGAGAGGGCCTCGTAGATGTCGAAGGTCTGCGGCGCCCGGCCGCGGGCGATGTCGTCGCGCACCTGGGTCACCAGGGCGTCGCGGAAGGCGGACGGGATGCTCTGGCCCACGGGGCGCAGGCCGTAGCGCAGGCCGTTGAGCATCGTGTCCACGAGTTCGGGGGTGACCGGCTCGTTGCTGTCCAGGATGTTCATCCCGGCGGGGAGGTTGATCGGGCGCACCTGGGCGCCGACGCCCGGCGCGGGGACATCGCCGGACTGCTCCATCTGCTGGAGCTGGTCGTCGCTCAGGGTCAGCTCGTCCTGGAGGCGCTGGCGGGCCTGCGCGCGTTCCGCATCGGAGGCGTAATTCGGGCTGGTGTCCAGGCTGGCGAGCTGGTCGCGGATCTGCTGGTTCTCCTCCTTCGTCGCCGACCACAGGTCCTCGGTCCGGTTCCAGGCGAACCCCTCGGCGGGCTCCGGCCGGTCGGCGACGTAGACGCCCTCGCCCAGCATCCCCCCGCCGGGGCGCATCCGGTCGAAGGTCTCCCCGGTGCCGTGGAACACCCGCTGGGCCGTGCGGGTGACGGCGCCCAGGGCGGGCTCCAGGGGCGTGCCGGTGAGGGCGTCCAGCGCCCCCCTGCCGAGGGAGGCGGCGCCCTCGATGGCTGGCTTGGCCGCCCGCTCGGCGGCGCCGAACACGCCACGCTCCAGGGCGGTCTGGGGGATCAGGAGGCCCGGGGCCATCCCGGCCAGCTCCTGCATGTTGTTCAGGCCGCCCAGCACCGGGGTGTCCGGCTGGATGAACGGCAGCATCTGGGTGGGCGCCTGGGCCTCGTGGGCGATGCCCTTGGTCAGCTCTCCCGGGGCGTTGATCGTCGCGCCGGCCGTGCCCAGGAGGCCCATGCCCAACTGGCCCAGGTCCCCCTTGAGCCCCTGGCGGATGGCCTCGTCGGAGCCGCCCAGGCTGTTCATCGTGTTCGCCGCGCCCTGGGCGGCGCCCGTCACCAGGGAGCCGAGGACGGGCGTCTGGGAGAAGCCGCTCTGGCGCTGCTGCTGCGCCCAGGTGTCGAGCCCCTGGCCGATGTCGGAGAAGATGTTCTCCTCCGGCTTGGGGGCCTGCTGGGGCTGGGCTTGCGGCTGCTTGTAGTTGGGCAGGCCGTCGTGGCCGTCGTCCCCGAACGAGGTCAACTCGTCGTAGAGGTGCGTCGGGTCGGTCTGCTGGCCGCCGAAGTAGGGCATCGAGTCCTGGGGCTGGGTCACGCCGTCCAGGCCGGAGTCGTAGGCCGACGCGGGGGGCTGCTGGCGCGGGGAGGTGCCCAGGGTCGTCCCGCCGGTCAGGCCGCTGCCGGACTGCATCTGTTGCTGGGCGAGCGCCTGCTGCCGGAGCGCGTCGATCTGGCCGTAGGCGGACTGCGCCATCGGCTCCGTCATCTGGAGGAAGGCGCTGCTGTCGGCGAGGGGCTGGGTCGCCCGGCGGAACTCGTCCGCCTGGTACGCGCTCCACTCGTCGTCCGAGATGTCTGGTAGATCAGACAGCACCATCGCGGAGCCTCCAGATGAGCGAACGACCGAACGAACGAACGAACGGCTATAGGGGTTCGTTCGTTCGTTCGGTGTCTGGTCTGCTTTACCGTCCGAACAGGTTCACCCGTCCGGCCTGCTGCTGGCTGGCGTACTGGGGGAGCGAGTTCTTGAAGATCGCCATCACGTCCTGGGGGTTGTAGCCCGCCTGCTCGTAGGCACCCATCAGCATCTGGAGCTGGGAGGGGGACATGCGCTGGACGGCCAGGGCGTTGAGCTGGTTCGGCGGCGGGAGGTTCAGGTTCTGCCCCTCCTGGCCGAAGTTCGGGTTGTTCATCTGCGAGAGCAGGGTGGAGATGTCGCTCGGGTTCTGGTAGTTCACCTGCGCCCCGCCGCCGGTCAT
>Ga0126370_10000829_pt1 | contig 13539 bp, 8 predicted proteins | sample PanSoiMetaPlot_3_FD_92586 | JGI IMG/M metagenome (GOLD analysis project Ga0126370, IMG submission 92586) | Tropical forest soil microbial communities from Panama - MetaG Plot_3 | ecosystem: Environmental > Terrestrial > Soil > Tropical forest > Bulk soil | place: Panama | collected 2016-02-17 | reverse complement strand
GAAGAATTACGATGGCGCGCTGCTGGAATACAAAAAAGCCGTGGAGGTGGCGCCGCTGCAAGCCGGCACGCACTACCATCTGGGGAATGCCTACTGGTCGCTGAATATGTGGGACGCGGCGACGGACCAGTTTCACGCGGAACTGGCGAACGATCCTTCGAACTGCATGGCGCAATGGAAGCTCGGGAACATTATTCTCGAGCAGCACGGGGATTCCGCGGCGGCGCTGGCGGAAACTCAGAAGGCCCTGGAGATGTGCCCGGATCTCATGGCGGCCCGCGTGGATCGCGCTCGCGCGCTGATCAAACTCGATCGGCATGCCGAAGCCGTGAAGGATTTGGAAGCAGCGGCAAAAGCCGATCCGGGAGAATCTTCGGCGCATTTCCTTCTGGCGCAGGCTTACCGCGCGCTCGGGCGGACACAAGAAGCGCAAGCCGAAATGAAAGTGTTCAGTAAACTGGAAGAGAGCGCGCGAGCGAAGACCGCAGAGAGAGCCAAGGAAGTGCTCCAGGAAAAAAGCAAGGACCCGTAAGGCCAGGCGAGGCGTTCTATTCCGGCGTCAGGGTGTTTGGGGCGTGGAGCGGTTGCCGGTAAGGGCCGCACACCGGTCGTATTGGGCTTTGGCTTTTTCCGCAAGTCCCTGTTTGCGATAGACCGGGGCAAGCATGCAATGCAGATTCGGACTCTCGGGAGAAAGCTCGACGGCCTTTTCTAATTCCCCCTGCGCTTTAGGGAATTCTTCCAGTCGAGTGTAAGCCTTGCCAAGAAGTTCGTGTGTCTTGGAATCTCCAGCGTCAATTTCAATTGCTTGAAGAAGAAACCTGACGGCGTCCTTCGAGCGGTTTTCGTCAATCAAAAGACTACCTAAGTCGATGTACGGACGGGGATTTTTTGCGAGAGATTGTGCTTGCCAGGCGATGGCCTCCTGGTATGCCGCGCCCGCTTCTTCGTTACGCCCCATCCCTGCAAACGACAACCCGAGATTGTCTTGAGCTTTTGCATTCCGGGGATCGAGCTTCAAGCATTGCTGGAAAGCGCTGATGGCTTCAGCAAAGCGGTTCTCGTTGTACTTGGTGCGGCCGAGGTTGTACCAGCCGTCGGAATCGTTGGGAGTCCACTCGAGCATCTTGGTCAGCCACTTGTCGGCGTCGGCGTAATCCCCGAGCACGATATAGTCGAACGCAACGATTTTTAGATCGCTGGCGGAGGGGTCATGGTATTTAGCGCCAGCGGTAAATTCTTCGAGTGAGGCTTTGGCCTTTTCTATGCGGTCTTTTGGGAGCATTTGCTCGGGAGTCGGCGCCATCCCTCCGCCCATGGGACCCTGTGCTTGAAGGGCGAGTTGACGGTCCAGAATCGCTTCTGCCTGAATTTCGCGGAAAAGGATGTGGCCGAGCAGGAAATGGCCATCGGGGGAGTTCGGGTGCCTTTCCAGGTATTGACGAACGGCGCGGCCGGCCTCCGCGAACTTTGTTTGGCGGTAAAGGGTTTTGGCGTCGGAAAGAAGCGACTCCGCTTGATCGGAAGACTGGGCACAATCTGCGGCGCTCATCGAGTCCATGGGCAGGAAAAGGCAAAGGTGTACGAGAAGGAAGACCCGGTAAAACCTTTTTGTGTATAAAAAGTTTTGCATCAGAGTCGTGAGGGACATTAGCGGCGGGCCATCACCGCTTCGGTCAAATCCCCGAGTTGCTTCGCCGTGTATTCGTTGCCCTCTAGGTTCGCGGCGATTCGGCCCTGGCGATCTACGATCACAGTATGCAGTGAGTGCGTCAAGAAACCTTCGTCTTGCCACGAATTCACACCGAATTGGCTGCAGAGATTCTTCACCTCGGCGGACGGCCCCGTCAGAAAGTGCCAGCCTATGGCGTCCTTGGTCCAAGTGCGCGCATAGTCGGCAAGAGTCTCCGGCTGATCGTGGTCGGGATCGAAACTAATGCTGAGAAGTACGAGGTCTTTTCCCATCCGGCCTGAAAAACGGCGATGCAGAACGCCAAAATTGTTGGACGCGCGAAAGCAGAAGTTGGGGAGAGGGCATCTGGTGTACATAAATGTCATCGCAACGACTTTGCCCTTCAACCCGGAAAGGCTGATGCGATCGCGTTGCTGGTCAATGAGAGTGAAATCCGGCACCGGCTGGCCCACTTGCAACGCCTGCGCACTCCGCGAAGGCGCAGAAGTAGCGGCATCGAGAATTTCCAATTGGCGCGCAGCCATCGGCTCCTGGGCTGTGCTTTCGTAAGCACGGACGTGGATCTGCTCGGCATAGGCCGCGTCCTGACGCACGTCCAGCTTGAAATCGATCAACATGCCCGGTTTCAGGCCGTGGAGAGCCTTGGCGTTATGCACAGGAAACGTCATCACCATGGCGTCCATGTAACCGGGAATCTCTTTACAAGAGACTTTCAAAGAGAGCTCGTCGCGATTGACGAGCAACACCAAACCGGATGCCGAATAAGTTTCCCCGCAAATGCGGGGAGCCGCAAAAAGCAAAGAAAGTAAGAATAAACATCCGGCGCGCCGCATCTTTCAACTCCCGTTTCTGATCCCCTGAATCCACTCATTTTAGCGCGAATCCAACTCGGATGATTGGGAAGCGCCGTTGTTGGCGTGACTCGGAGATCCGAGCTGAAACGGCTTTCGCGAAAGCTTGGTGTAGATTTTCGCAAACTCTCTAATCTCGATGAACTGGTTCTTGTCTAGATGGGTGAAACTCTGGCGCGAGTAGGAGACCGGCCACCAGACTTCCAACTTCAAAATTTTCGCTGATTTTCCGAGGCCAATGTGTTGCTGAATAGGATTGGCACCGAAAGAGCCGCCGCTGCCGACCGTACGGTAAATCGAGCGTGACCCCTGACCTTCATTTTCCACGGTTACTTGGATGCGCGCCCCGATTCCCGCGCGGTTCGACTTGACACCCACAAGCTTCACGGTAATCCAGTCGTTGCCGTTTCCGGGGTTTTCGTACACGCGGAATTGATGCGCGTCTCCCGGAGTCGGGCCGCCAATCGATACCAATAGATCCTCGACCCCGTTGTTGCCCAGGTCAGCGAAAGAGACTGCGTGGCCCTTGTGCAAATCGCCCGTTCCGGAAGATGCCGTAATGTCCACGAAATCTTTCCCATCACGATTGCGTAGAAGCATTTTCGGAGCCATCGCGCCGTACTCAGGGCCACCAGTGGCCAAATAAATGTCCGGATAGCCGTCGTTGTCCACGTCGCCGAAATTCGCGCCCATCGGCACATTGATCTTGTTCAATCCAGCTTCCACCGTGACGTCCTTGAAAGTTCCGTTCCCTAGGTTTTTGTAAAGCTTAAACGTCTCCGCGTTCGTGGGCAGCCCCATGTAACTCCGCATCGTTTCATCCAGCGAAAAGAAGTAAGAGGTGACAAAAATATCGGGCCAGCCATCGTTGTCGTAATCGAAGAACCAGGTTGCAAAACTCTGCGATTGCGGCTGATGAACGCCAGCCTGCTGCGAAACCTCCGTGAAAGTATTGTTGTGATTGTTGTGATAGAGAAAGTTGCCGCCGTAAAGGTTCGAGACGTAGAAATCAACGTAACCGTCGTTGTCATAGTCGGCGGCGGTGACACCCTTCGTAAAAGCGATTTTATTGATGCCGGAAGTCGTGGAAATATCTTGAAACGTCCCGTCTCCCTTGTTGAGGAACAGCTGGCTCGGACCATTTTCGTTGCCGACAAGGAGATCGAGGAGGCCATCGTTGTTAATGTCCGCCCACAGAGCGGCTTGTGTGCGCGTGGCAGGCTCGGCCAAACCCGCCTCGCGGGTTACGTCCGTGAATGTTCCGTTACAATTGTTGCGCAAAAGCGACTTGCGCACCGGGAATTCCCACGCGCCTCGCAAAACGAGGATGTCCATGCATCCGTCGTTGTTGTAATCAGCCTGAATCATGTTCAGGCCGCCGAGTTGGCCAGACAGCCCCGCCTGCTCGGTGCGGTCCGTAAATGTGCCGTCACCATTATTGTGAAAAAACCGTAGCGGCTGGCACACATCGTAACTGGACACCACGATATCCAGCAGGCCCTGGTTTTCGAAATCGTCGACTACTACGCCGCCCGCCATCGAAGTGAAATTCAATCCCGCGGCGGGTGCCACATCGAAAAACCTTGCCGATTCTTCTTTGCTCCCAAAAACCGATGTTGGAATCGGATAATTGTGAGGCACCGACGCCGGATATTTTCCCAAGGTCATATACGCCAGATTCAGCAGCCACTTTACCTGTACCGCGTCCGGCCGTTCCGGTTTAAGTTCCAGATATTTCGTCAAGTACTCGATAGCTTTTTCGGAATCGCTGGTCTGCTGATAACAGGAGTTTGTTCGCGGCGGAAAAGTACACCGGTCGAGCGGGTTTCGATAAACTTCGTTTTCCATTTCCGATTTGTGCAAGTAAGCCACGCCGAGCACTTCGGTCAATTGCGGAATTCCCGCCGGCACATTGGTTGCCGCAGTCTTGTAAGCCGCTTCCCACTCCCGAATCGCTGCATCCATGTGCCCCTGGTAGGCTTCGAGTTGCGCCAGCCCATAGTGCGTTTGAATCACATCGTAAGGGGTCGTCGCCGCAATCTTCGCCGTATCGGCCAGCGTTTTTCCCAACGACTTGATTCCCTCTGCCAGCGACTGCCTGCGAACCGCGCAAACCTCCTGCAAATCCTGCTCCCACCCAGGCGGCTTGGGAAACTTCTGAAAAAGCATATCGGCCAACACTTGCCCTGCGACGTCGGCTGGAAACTGAATTGCGCCCTTGCCGGCCAGATGAAGATCGCGATTTGGCCCCATCCCCTGCCCTGGGGCGACCTTATCCGCGGCGCCAAGCGCAACACGGCTGCGTTGAGTCTTTTCCTCCACCTTCCTGCTCAACAACTTGACAATGACAAACCCTGTGGGCACCTTCACGACGCCGCTGATTTGCCCCGGCTGAAGCGATTCGACCGCCACTCGCAATTCCGGGCGCAGCGACACAACATCAGCTTCGCCAACGTAGCCGCCGCCGCTCGCGTTGGGATCAAGCGACATTTCCCTCGCCACGCTCCCGAACATTTCGCCTTTTTTTAGTCGCTCCAGAGCCTCCTGCGCCTTGGATTCCGCGTCGACTACGATCACCTGCAAGTCCACTGCGATGCGCCGTGCCCTTTCCTGGGCGCGCAAAGAGTGCAATCCTGCGTAGGAAAAAAGCAGAACGCCAAGACAAATCATCAAGCGGGTCAACGGCGCTGATTTTTCCGGACGGTCGGGTATCGTAATCATTCTTCTGCGGTGAAAGACCAAAGGCCCCGGTAGTTCTTCTCATTCGTATCCGGCATTTAAGGCTTCGTCAACTGTGCAAGCCCTTCCAGCGCCGCCTTCACCTGCGCCGCGTAAGGCCCGTTCGGCTCCAATTGCAAGTATCTCTGATACGCTTCGATAGTCCCAGGTGGGATCACATAGACGATCTTGCCGCCTTCTGACTTGCTCGCAACAGTGTTGGTCAGAGCATCGCCCAAAAGTTTCCAAGCCAACGCATCTTGAGGGTTGAGCTGTGTGGCCTTCTGCAAGGGCGCAACGGCATCACCCAACCTCCCTTTGTTTGTCAGCACAATGGCGACGTTCTTGTAGCAGCCGGCCTGCATGTTCTTGGCCGCGGGATCCACGGTCAAAATTTTGTCGCAGGTCGCCGCCGCTTCCGGCATCTTCCCCACTTGCGCGAAGTCTGTTCCAAGTTCCATGTACGTCCCGGCAGCCGGTTTCATCATCGCGGCCTGTTGCAGCATGGTAATCGCCTCTTGATACTCTCCCACTCCGCCGTGGGCCAAACCCAGATTGCTCAAAATGACGGGAAGGTCTTTATCTTGCACCAGCATCTCCACAGCCTTCTGCTGACTCACTAAGCCATTGCGGATGACGCCAATCAAGCCGATCGCATGGACCCCATCTTCATCCCTGACTTGCGTCTCTTCCAGCGCCTGCTCATATTCCGTAATCGCGGTGCGATAGTCCATATTCATTTTGGCAAGTAACGGAGGTTTTTGATCGTTGGGCGCGGCTTGAAGTTGCTGCCGGATCGCTTGCGCATCCTGCATCGCCTGATTTCCGTTCGCGAAATGCGGCTTCATCAAATCGGATCTTTTCATCCCCTCTGCTTGGGTTCTCTTTGCAGATTTGATGTCAGTTTCGAGCGGCGCGGACTGCGGCACCTGCCCTAAGAGTGGAGTTGACAGAATTAGGAACAGCGCGAATTTGCCGGAAATCAAAAGCAATCGGCCCAATACAACCATGACAATTCCCCTTCGTTTTGCAGTAAGGCCCCCGCGCGCATTATGTCGCAACGTAACTGCATCGGCCAGAGGGAACTGCATTCGTTTTTGACGCGCGTGAGCTAGATAAATGTCCCAGCTCTAAACGCCCTGCTTTGGAGCGCACCCTTTAAAAACCCGTCATCCAAATCCCCGCTGTCTTTGTGGGTGAGGCCTGCTTGCCGCAAGCGGGGTCTTCTCCGTTCTTTGCTGTTGGATGTCATCCCGAACCCAGCCCCGGTCCGTAGGGATGGGGGTTGAGGGATTTGCTTTTCGGTTTTCGCGGTGGCCTGCTCGTAGACGTCGGCAGACCCTGCATGGTGTCCGAAATTGTGATTAGCGCAAGAAACCCGCCTTGTAACATTGATTCATCACACCCCATTTATGAGGGAACACCCCCGCCTATCTCCTCTCTTTTCATTCAATTAAGCGGGAAGGTGGAGATGACACACCGGTGCATTGACTCTTCGGCGTCACGTATCTAACACTCCGCGCCAAGGTTTGGGGATACCACGAGGGGTGTCCTTCTCAGTTTGTCTTTGCTGGAGCTCGTTTTTGCACCGGGATTGGGCCTGATGCACCCGATCAACTGACTTTATTGAGGGGGCGAGTGATGATGAGTTTCTCTTTTTTCCGCAATTGCATTTCCCGTCTGACTTCCCGCCGCGGATTGGCTCTTGCCTGCGGGATGGCCCTTCTGCTGCTCGTGTTGCCTGCGAGCATCCACGGCCAAGCTGTCAGCAGAATCAACGGCACGGTCGTCGACCAAGCTGAGGCTGCCGTTCCCGACGCGAAGGTTACAGTGAGGAACGTAGACACGAATGTGTCCCAAACGACTACGACAACTTCCGCGGGCACCTATTTGGTCATCGACCTCATTCCAGGTACATACTCAGTCAAGGTGGAAAAAACAGGGTTCAAGACTTTCGTTAGCACGAGCGTCACTGTCGTCGGTGGGGCGACATCCACTGTGAACGCCACGCTAGCCCCTGGTACTGTCACAGAAACCGTGGAAGTCGTGGCTCCGGCAGTCACCTTGCAAACAGAACAACCGGAAATTGGTACTACGATCAGCGAAGCGCTCTCGCAAGACCTTCCTCAGTTGATCAGTGGAAATAACCGCCAGATCGACAATTTTATCTTTCTGACGCCCGGTGTCACTGGCGGTGGTTTTAGTCACCGGATTAATGGTGGTGTCGACCAGCAGACAGAAGTCATGTTCAACGGGGTTCCTGAAGCCTTCTCAGAAACCGCGGGCTTCACATTCTGGAATCAGCCGCCCTATGACTCGATCAAAGACGTGGACATCCTGACCGGCACGTTTTCGGCGCAGTACGGTCTGGGTCAAGGCGTCGAGCAGTATCGCGTGAAGTCCGGAACCAACGCCGTTCATGGCGACGCGTTCTACTTTTACCGCGACGATAAACTTTTTGGAGCGCCGGGCGCCTTTTTGGACGTGAATCCAAACAACAATAACGTCGTGGATCAACCCAACACCAATATCCAAACCGACTGGGGCTTTTCCGTGGGCGGGCCGGTGTGGATCCCCAAAGTCTATGACGGGCGCAACAAAACGTTCTGGTTCGTAAGCTACGACAGGTACAGGCAATCCTTCGCCCCCAGCAACGTTACTGTTCCCACGCAAGCGGAACTCGGGGGTGACTTCAGCGGATTGGTCGACCCGGTCTCGAAGGTTTCCACACCCATTTTTGTTCCCACCGCTTGGGCGTCCAATCCCGCTCTCAAACCGTCCGGCTGCGTCGTCCCCGCCAGCGGTCCAGGTAGCCCGGGAACCCAGTGGCCCGGAAACAAGATTCCAACGAGTTGCTTCAGTTCGGTGGCGGCGGCTTTGCTAAAGCAATTCCCTGTCCCCGCACCGAGCAATTCGAATGTAATTAACAACCTTAGCCCGGCAACCATCACTCTGAATTTGCAGACAGACGTGAGCGTTAATATCGACCACAACCTTACCTCAAAACAGGCGATCCATGGTCTCTATTGGCGGCAATACTACCCCGCGCCGAGCAACATCAATTGGGTCAACAGCCCCCTGAGCAACGAATTCATCAATACCGTGCTGGGGCGGGCAGTAGACATCACCTATTCCAACGCGATTAGTTCGCGCATGGTTCTGACGGGCGGTTTTCTATATGTTTACCAGGGGAATGACTTTTTCCCCACGCACTTGCTGTCAAGCCCGCTCGCCGTCGCTCCCGCCTCAGGCCTCACGGGGCAGCCAAATGCCTTCCCAAGCATCAATTTCAACAACCTGAGTAGCAGCACCCTGTGGGAACCGCAAAACTGGGGACCAGGAAACGGTCTGTCATCCACTATCAATCACAAAACAGGCTATACCCTCCTGGGTAATCTGCTCTACATCATGGGCCGGCACAACATGAACATCGGTGTTGATATCCGGAAGACCCACCAGGATGACTTCGAGGCGGGCGGTTCCGGAGGCCAGCCGGGTGCGGCAGGCGTGTTCAACTTTACTCCCGACATAACAGCAGATCCCAACGAAGCCACAGGTCCCTTTGGCACTCCGTCCGGGACAAATACCGGAAATGCTTTCGCAAGCTTTTTGCTCGGTAACGTCACTTCGGAGGGCCGCGGTGGCGCGGGCAACACCAACCTGAGGAACAGCTACGTTGCGCCTTACTTCCAGGATGATATGCAAATTAAGCCCAAGCTTAAGGTGAATTGGGGCATCCGCTGGGATATAGCGTTTCCCTTCACGAACGATTTCGGTACCAACCAGCTCACGTTCTTCGACCCCAAGGTGGCCAACTCCACAGAGATCAACCCCAAAACTGGCCAACCGCTCCTGGGCGCAATGGCCAAGCTGGGAACATGCTCTGGCTGCAGTGGCTGGAGCACCATGGACATGACCTGGCACCATTTCAGCCCTCGCATCGGGGCGACCTATCAGTTGAACAGCAAGACCGTGCTGTTGGGCGGCATCTCTTGGTACTGGCTGGACACCGGTGCCTTCGAATATGGCGTGAACAAGGTAGCTGTAAACTACGGGAACAACCTGAATGGCATCGTCTCCATTGGTCAAACCACGCCCCAGCTCCCTGGTGGGGGTCAATGGGATAATAATCCCCTTCCACCGCTGCCAAGCCTTCCTTTCAGTCCGGAATTCTTCAACGGTACTTCTATTTTGGGCGGCGCCCAGGTTCACGAGTTGCCCAGACACGTAAACCAAGCTTATGACGAGCAATTTGTGATTGGTGTTCAGCGTGAACTGCCCTGGAACATGTTCCTTTCCGTTACGGGAATACACACGCATGACATCCATTTGCCTTCCACGATCCACTCGGGCGTCCAATCACTTGACTATAATTTCGTGAAAAACACCTGTCCGCAAGGCCCAACGGTCACAGACACCACGCAATGCGTCCTCGCCCAGCCCTGGACCTCCGCGGCTGCTCAGACCTTCCTTGCAGCGCAGGGGACATTCGGCACGTTTACTTACGCCCCAGGCACCTGCGGGGGGAATGCGACCGCGAAGACGTACTTTGTTCCCTATACCAACTTCTGCCAGGACCAAGGCGCAGGATCCCAGCTATTCATCGCAGAACTTCCCTTTCCGCAGATGCCGTTTGTCACCAACAACTTCGACACCAATGGGGCGGATAAATACAACGCCCTTCAGGTGAGCCTGCAGAAGCGCGCGGGGAGCGGGTTAACCTACTTAGTGTCCTATAGTCTTTCCAGATATCTGACCAACACGGACAGCGGCTTCTCCACATTTAATTTCAGAGGCTTGAACCCGAACAACCCGAACGCAGAGTGGTCCGTGGGAAGCAATGACCAGACTCACGTGCTCACCATGGCCGGTACCTACGAGTTGCCTTTGGGCCCCGGAAGGAAATACCTAAACCGCGGCGGTATGGCCATGAAGAATCTGGTCGGTGGCTGGAAGCTTGCCATGGTCAACTGGTATGAGAGCGGCACGCCGCTGGGATTGAACTCCTGCGGCGGCCACCAGTTCAACTGCGACCCACTGATTGGCAACATCTTTGTAGGCAACCGGCCGAATTTTGTGTCGGGCAATTTCAACATCAACTGGAACAATTTTTACAAAGGGCTGCCGGTGTTTAATACCGCGGCCTTCTCCGCGCCGGGAGTTTGGACGATTGGCAACGCAGCTCCGCTCTACAACGCCCTGCGGGCGCCGCCTTATCTGGATGAAGATCTCGCACTCTCAAAGAAGTTCTTCTTTGGCGAGCGCTTCAGCGGCGAATTGACCATGCAATGGTACAACTTGCTCAACCGCATGCTGATAAGTACCGGGCCCGGGGGTGGTCCGGCTTGCTTTAACGGCGACGTTCTATCCTCACATTTTGGCAGAGCCGATTCACCCGGAAGCAATTGCCAGGGCAATCAGCCAAGGAGAGGGCAGGCCCAGTTTAAAATCTACTTCTAACCATGGTCAGTACCTAAGACTATGACCTTTTTCCTGGTGCTGCTTGGCGCGGCACCTACACCCCAAAAAGCCGGGGCCTTCGGGTCCCGGCTCTTTTTGTTTTGTAATGACGCGTTCTCAGACGCGTGTTTGGGTCTATCATTGTAGCGAGCAGTTCTTGACGGGCGGTTTTTGGAACCTGACATGAAAAAACTATCTTTTGATTCGAATCACAATCGCGCTTCTCATAGAACGCTGTTTGGCGGACTAAAACCGGTCGCTACATTTTTCCTGGCGGCCCTTACTTTCGCGGCCCTAGCGTGGGCTAGCGATCCTCCCTGGAAAGGCAAGCCTTACGACCAATGGACAGACAAAGACTTGGAGAAAATCTTTACCGACTCGCCCTGGTCCCGTATAGGCATGGTTACACGGTCGTGGAATGCTCCTTCAGGGCAAGCCGGCGCGGCGGGCGGGTCTCAATCCAACAATCCCATGTCACCCGGAAGGCCTGGCGGGCCCGGAGGCGCCGCGGCTTCTCAGGACGGTGGAGCTGGCGGTGTCGGCGACGAGTTAAGGATCAATGTGTATTGGGCTTCGTCTCGCGTCATGCGCGCCGCATCAGCCCGCAAATCGGCCCTGCATGGCGGAAAGCAGGATGTGGACGTGACGAAGTATGCCAATGAGCCGCAGGAAGAGTATCAAATCGTGGTGCAATCAGAGGACATGTCTCCATTCGTGCGCCATGACGAAAACTTCTACCAAGCGAATTCCTACATCGAAGCGAAAAAAAACAAGCAGAAACTCTCCCCCAGCAAGGTCCGTTATGAGCGCGATGAGAAAGGACAGGTTGGCGCGGCGGTGTTCCTCTTTCCCAAAAAGACTGCTGCTGGCGAACCCACCGTGGCCAGTGACGAAAAGACCGTCGAATTCAACTGCAAGATCGAGGGCTCCAGGTTGCGCGTGACGTTCGATCCTCAAAAAATGGTGGACTCGTCCGGCCCCACCCTCTGATTCGCGTCTCATTTGGAGTGCGGCAGCCTTGCTGGCGCTTTTCGCCCTTACCGGTTTTGCGCAGCGGGACAACCAAACCTATTTGAAACGGTTCTAAATACCCAGAATCCAAAAAGCGACCCGTGTATAATTGGCTGGCGTCTATGTTGGGGCTCCGCAGGGAGAGCCAGAACCAGGCCAGCATCCCTGGTAAGCAAAGCACACATACTCCACGACGTTTTATCTTGATTAGTTTTTGGTAACGTTCCGCAGTGAAGGCCAGCCGCCATACCGACTTCTTCTCCCGCCTCCTCTCAGGCTTTTGCCCTCTGCGGTCACTCCGTAAGTCCTTTACAATCAACACTGGTGAGACCCCTCGTAAGTGTTCATTCCAAAGGACTTATGCAAACGCTAACTCTTTTGGAATCAACACTTACGCAAAACCCCAGGGGGGGACTTCTTTCCCTGGGTTTCAGAAATTCCTACTTCCTATTCCTGTCCTGTTCTGGCTTTTACTGGCGGTCGCATTACCGCCTGCGGTGGCCTCTCAGTCTGCGGACCGGCCAAACGCTGGTTCAGTTGCCAAAAACGAAGCCAAGCCTCGGGAACCTCTGGCTCCGGAGCCCGCGCTCGCTCCGGCTAGGTTGCTGCTCCAACAAAACAAGCTGAGCGAAGCCGAAGCCACCACTCGAAACTTTTTGCAAGCACACGCGGACTCCGCCGACGCGCATTTCCTGCTGGGCTTCATCTTGTTCCGGGAGGTTCAGGGGAAATGGCTCGAAACCGGGAAAGGAGAAGGCGAGGCCCTGCTCTACAACAGCGGCGATTTGAACGGCTCGATGGTCGCCTATCGCGACGCGAAAGTTAAAGAATCGCTGTCCGAGTTTACCGCCGGCGCAAAATACCACGTCCCGAGCGCCTTTGACCTAAAAATCGTGGCCCTCGACTATCTCCTGATCAAAGACTACGCGGACGCCGAGCACTGGCTTACACGATCCCTCCAGGAGGATCGCCACGACGTGCAAGCCTGGTATTACCTGGGGCGCACGAAATACGGCAAGGGCCAGTTTCTTGAAGCCATTGAAGCTTTTGAGCAGTGCTTAAGGCTCGATCCGCGGAACGTCAAAGCGGAAACCAACGTCGGATTGTCTTACGAAGCACTCGAGCGGCCTGGCGAAGCCGTGCAAGCCTTTGAGAACGCCATCGCCTGGCAGACCGACCATCCCGCCAAGGATCCCGAGCCGTTCATTGAGCTCGGGCACCTCTACGTGAACCAGAACCAGGCGGAAAAAGCCGTTCCCTACTTGTCGCAGTCCATCGCCATTTACCCAAATGTCTCCAAAGCGCACGAAGAACTCGGAAAGGCTTATTCCCTTCTGAAACGCCTTCCGGAGGCGCAGGCGGAACTCGAAAAAGCGATTGAGCTTACGCCGCAAGCACCCAATCTCCATTGTTTGCTCGCTCCCGTTTACCGGAAACAGGGCCTCGCCGATAAAGCCCAAGCCGAATCCGACCGCTGCGCCGCCCTCTCGGGCTCGCACTCCACTTCCTAAGGCTCGAAGCGCGCGACAACAGAGAATGGTTGGCTACCGCCCGCGGCAAGTGGAAGGAAGAAGAAAAAGAAAAGCTTCGCAACGACTTCTGCGGCGCCTCGGCTTTGTAAAATTCATTGTCGGTAACAAGCGCTTTTTGCATTAATGGTGGAGCAAAAGTACCGGGCAAACACAGAGAATTGTGCTAAGCTGAAAACGATCGCCGGAGAGGTGGCAGAGTGGCTGAATGCGGCGGTTTGCTAAACCGTTGTACGAGCTAAAACTTGTACCGGGGGTTCGAATCCCCCCCTCTCCG
>Ga0126370_10000828_pt1 | contig 13540 bp, 10 predicted proteins | sample PanSoiMetaPlot_3_FD_92586 | JGI IMG/M metagenome (GOLD analysis project Ga0126370, IMG submission 92586) | Tropical forest soil microbial communities from Panama - MetaG Plot_3 | ecosystem: Environmental > Terrestrial > Soil > Tropical forest > Bulk soil | place: Panama | collected 2016-02-17 | reverse complement strand
ATTGCTCCCGCGAGCGATACCGGCGAAAAGCCAAAACGCATCAGCGGTGGCCGTGTCGAAGTCAGCCTCTTGAAGAATGATCTCGAGCAACTCTCCAGCTCGCAGACTGGTGCCCCGGCGGGCGCGCCGCAGCAGCAGCAATAGTTCTTGAAATGGGACTCTCAAGGGAGTCCATCCTCCCCCAAAAGCCCCTCGGACTTCGAGGGGCTTTTTCTTTGAATCTTTAAGTGGCTTTTTCTCTGAGGAAAATGTGCCTTGGCTTGGTCTTTTGAGCAGCTTCCCCTAGCTTAACCTTTACTGTCTGTTTGCCAACCATTTAGTGCGAATCACTCACGGGAGCTGTCTCCTAGTAACCTGCTTACCTGCTTATTCACATTGACTTGCAACCTAGGACAAGCTAACTTTCGGCTCATCTCTAAGGACAGATTGTTTGGCCCGCAAACTACTGCTTGCCGATGACAGCGTTACTGCCCAGAACATGGGGCGGAAGATCCTCACCGACGCCGGTTACGAGGTGGTTACCGTTAATAATGGCTCGGCCGCGCTGCAGCAAATTGCCGAATCGAAGCCGACTGTCGTTGTCCTCGACGTATACATGCCGGGCTACAGCGGACTGGAAGTCTGCGCCCGCATCAAAGAGGGTCGCGATACGTCGGCGATTCCAGTCCTTCTCACTGTTGGAAAGCTGGAACCATTTCGGCAGGAAGAAGCCCGCAAGGTTCACGCCGACGCATTTATCATTAAGCCCTTCGAAGCCTCCGAATTACTCGCAGCTCTAGGTAAGCTGGAGTCGAAAACCGGCCCGACCGTGGAGGAGAAGTCCGCAGGTCAAGCAAAAATTTCGGCAGAGTCCAAGACCAAAAAGCATGTGGCTCCGACTATGGCCCGCTACGAGAGAGAGGTAGCGGACGGCGCCGCGCGATTTGGCGATCAGCTGTCAGGTTGGAAAGCTCGCCTGACCGTGCCTTCACCCGGATCCAAGCGGGAGCACGCCGAGGAGGAGCCGAAGGCGGCAATCTCCAGCAGCCCTCGCCACTTCGATTGGGACTTGAGCGACAGTCCGGCATTTTCCGTGACTCCGGAGTCTCCTGCATTGGAGTCCTCGAATTCTCTCGAAAGAAGTCTTAACGATGTGACTCCGGATACACTTGCTGCCATTGCCACTGGGGCAGCGGCTGTCGGCGATGGGAATGTCAAGCCGGACCTCGAGCGGCCTTCCGAGTCCGAGTCGCACCTTCGAGAACCAATCACCTTCGCGGGCGAATCCGCACCAGTTCAGCACGAGACCGCTTGTCCCGGAGCGGGCGCGGTTTCGGCGCGAGTGGCTTCGTCTAGCTCGGCAGAGGCGCGCAAGTCGATTTTGCCTGCACCTAAGAGTACCGCCGCCGAGATCGCCGCTCGCGATTCGGTCTCGCTGGCGGTCGGAGCGCGTTGGGTGGCGGAGGAGATTCCTGTTGAGCCTGCCGAATCAGCGCTCGTGCTGGAGCGGGAGATGCAGAATGCGTTCGCCGCATTTGCCGCGGCCGGACTTGCCGGCTCGTATGAGCCAGGTCCTGTAAACAAGAACAATGAACTGGCATCCGCCAGCATCGCGCCGCCTGCAATCGGAGGGCGGAGCCTATCTGCCGAATCAACCTCGACCGGCAGCGGACTGGAACCTGATGCCGAACCCGCCGTAGCACCCCGCGCTGAGGAATCAGCTTCTACCGCCGGAGCATCATCCTCATCGGATATTTCAAGACCGCCAGTCGCGTCCGCTCCAATCGTAGGCAACGAAGCGAATGTGGTATTCGGCGAGCCACATCCGTTGGGAACAGCAAAAACTGTACAGGAGGCGCCGCCGAAATCGGGACGCCCAGTAGAATCAACGTTAGAAGGTGGTCCGAGCGTCGGTCGCCTTCCGGAGACGGCCGCGTCTCAGGATGGCTGGCGCGAGCTCCATCAGCGCGTGTCGAATTCGCCCAATTCAGGCGGCACGGGCAACGACCGTTGTTTCGAAGATGGCAACTCCGGCACGGAGACCGCCAATACTCGCGAAGTTGAGAACAATCACGATTCGGTCGCCATGGCAGCCGCTGCTCCCGGCGATTCCTCCGTTTCCTCTTCCTCTGATGCGAGCCTCTCTAGCATCGTCGACAATATGCTAGCTGAACTCAAACCCAAGCTCCTGGCCGAGCTAGCGAAGAAGCTGGAAAAGAAGTAGCTAGCTCTCCCATTCCGATATCTCGAAAGGCGCAGCTTGGAATGCTCCATATCCATACCGCGGTTGGGAGGCAAAGACTGCACCTGGGGAAAGCTCCTCATAAGCTGGCGCCCAACGTATTGTTCCGCGGACCGGTTCGGGAATTTCCTTTAGTTTCGTGCTTCGAAGCTCGCATGGCGACAATTTTTTCGCCCTCGCCTGTCAATTCCACCAATACCGAATGTCCTCATAGACGCTTATCCTTGGCATGTGTGGAGTAATCTTATCGCACCCGCGACGATCGCTAATGCCAGGGGCACACGGTGCCAAAAATGTAAGTGGCGAGTAATCGAACGTACTCGGAACGGTTGGACGGCCGTGGCAACTCGATCTCAACGGGCGCACACTTCGATATCCGTCTGTTTGCTGCTCCTCGTCTGGGTACTCTGCTTCGGAGAAAGCCAAAGGCTTGCGGCTCAGTCCCTGCCAGCATGCCAGGAGCCAATTAAGCTATCGTTGTCGTTGATGCCCTTAGTCAAGTCGAAGGCAAAGGCTGGCGACAAAAGTGCCGCGTGCCTGTTGGGCATTGCCTACCATCATGGCTTCGGCGTCGACAAAAGTGATCTTGAATCAGCCAAATGGCTGCTCAAGGCCGCCGAAACCGGTATTGCGCTTGCTCAAAACCAGTTGGGATATCTCTACGAGCACGGTAGTGGAGTTCCTCAGAGTTACTCAGATGCCGCCAAGTGGTACCGCGCGGGCGCCTCTCAAGGCCTGGCTGTGGCCGAGAACAATCTAGGTTACATGTATTTCACAGGGCGCGGAGTAGAGGCGCAGAGCTTTCAAGAAGCGGCGAATTGGTTTCGCAAGGCGGCAGAACAAGGCCTGCCCACCGCCGAAGTTAATATCGGCAATCTGTATCAGACGGGCAGAGGAGTCTCTCGCGAGTATGCGCAGGCGGTTCAGTGGTACCAGAAAGCTGCCGACCAGGGTGATCCCACTGCTGCCACGAAATTGGGGTTAATGTACCTGCGCGGCGAAGGAGTTGGGCGCGACTATACCCGAGCTGTCAACTTTTTTCAGAGCGGCGCCAGCCGAGGCGATCTCTCTGCGGAGACTTGCCTGGGATATATGTATTCCAGGGGATATGGAGTACGACGAGACTACGCCAGTGCTTACAAGTGGACGCGAGCTGCAGCGGAAAAAGGAGTTCCGGCCGCAGAACAGAACCTAGCCTACCTCTATGATGAGGGTCTAGGCATAAAACGTGACTTAGGGGAGGCCTTCAAGTGGTACTATGCCGCAGCCTTGCAAGGGGTAGCCGAGTCGCAGAACACAATAGGCTATTACCTCGCAACTGGTTTGACCGGGTCCCCCGACTATTGGCAAGCCGCCACGTGGTATCGTTTAGCTGCCGAGCAAGGCCACCCCGCGGCGCAGGCAAATCTTGGGGCCCTCTATGCCAGCGGCCGGGGAGTGCGGCTCGATTATATACAGGCTTATGTTTGGTTCCGTCTGTCCACCGAATCGGGTAGCCACGAGGCTGCCAAAGCCCTTAAGGAATTGAGCAGCATAATGACGCCGGATCAGTTGCGAGATGCGAGAATCTACTCGGCGCTCCAGCCTGTAGGCATACCCACCTTTCTGGCAACTACTCCTCACAGATAAGATTTCGACATTCGGTTCGCACACCTTCACATTCTACCGGTGGGTGGTTCTGCCCGCGCCGGGCGTCGCGAGCGCACAGGCGAGCCGCGTCTTATCTATTCAACAGTTTCGCCCGAACACAATCGAGTAACTGACGTTGTCAACCGCTCGAACGTCGTGAAACCCTGGTCAGTGGCGAATTTCCGAATTTTTAACATACCCATGGTTGAAGACCGCACGTCCATAATTCCCAGTCCACGGTCAGAGACAACGAAGGATCTTCTGATTCGGCGAACAAAGACGCGTAGTCGTATAGCACATCTCAGTGCCTGCCCGCCTTGTTCACAGACTCCCAATTGCGCCTCAAATTTGTACCTTAAATGGGTGCTAAATGAAGCTTGTTGCAAGTCCATTTATTGTTTATAAAAAGGCAGGTAGTCGATCTGTTCCGAACCTGTGCGCCAACAGGTGACTACGGCAGCAACTTGGCTTTATATGTCGCGCATATAAGGGGGCCAATGGGATCGTTAGAAATCCGCCGCGTAGGTTTTCTCACTATTTACAGCAGCAACTTGGCCGCTTCCAGGAAATTCTACGTGGACCTTCTCGAGTTTCCCTTAACGCGCGAGGTTTCGAACGAATTTTTCCAGATCGACATCGCGGGAGTACCAATTTGCGTCGATTTAAATGAGGGAGAACCAAGACAAAACAACATTGGGCTCGAAGTTGATGATCTGGGCGCTACAGTGGCTGTTCTGCGGAATAAAGGCTTAGCTGTGCACCCCGGCCGCAATCCAGCATTAATGGAAGAATGGGTAGGAGTGAAGGATCCTGATGGGAATGAAATCATTTTTCTAACTCGCAAACCCGCCGGCAAAGAGAAAGAGTAATCCGACTGCATCATAACAAGTTCTCATGGTGACGATGCGTCGCGACCGCGACCCCAGGCCAGACTCGAGCTAATTAGCCCAGAGTCAGGGTTGTCACACCAAAGGCGATCAAAAATGTTCGAACCATATACGCCCTGAACTCCATAACTCGCTCTCAGAAACTCGGTTCTCCGAGTAGGCACCAGTCGTCGATCTGTTACTGTTTACTGACAAGAGTAAATGAAGTGCTTCGAGAAGAGCAAATATCGAGAGGCCTATCTAGCACAACTTAGTCCATGTACCATCTCGGTTGCCGCCCTGCTAACCTTCACTATCCTTAACCGATCTTTCTGTACAAAGTAGAACAAGTTTAATACGGGAGCTAATCCCCAAGCTTGCGATTGGCAAATCGAAGTAAAGCTACCAGCCCACCAATAGAACAGCGTACTCCGGAAATCCGGATTCGACACTTACTCGGAGTGGTGCTACTCACCGCACATGCCCGCGGGTCGCTCTCTAGGACAATCCGGCTCCGCCGGACAAAACTACTTGCCACATTCGACCATACAAAAGTTTTACATTATCTTGACAATCGAAACTGCAACCCGCTCGCCTTCAGACACTCTCTACAGAGGTCGCGAATCGCGCGACTATGAAGCCTCAAGTTCCGGCCACGAGGACCCGGTATAACAACTTGGTTTTTCATTGAAACCAGAAATTGGGCTGGGCCGATCCAAGCGTAACTTAGCACGCGTGAAAGCGTGTCCCATTCCTGTCTTAGCAAAGGCATTAGGAGATCACTATGTCCCGACCGAGACTTCGAACAGCTTTGTTCGTAACTGGCGCGGTCTTAATGATCGTAGCCATATTTAGCATCAGTCGTTCAGCAGCGGGCAGTGCGCATAGTTCTAGACAGAACCCGGTAGCACAGAATGCAGTCAACAAAGTGTTGCAAGGAGAGCAGACCTTCCGCTTCGACACGTTTGGCGACGAGTCTTTCTGGGGTGGCACACTCAGGCTACACCAGGCAATTGAAGGAGCTGGCCTCGGCGGAGTCGGCCCAGGAGTAAGCCCAAAAACCGCCTTGGCCGTTGGCCTCAAGGTAGACATCGATGCGCTGTCCAGCAATTTAGTGCAGCAAATCGAGAAAGGTCGAGTCAATCTTAACGATCCCGCGGTCACCCTAGCGCTTCTAAAACTGAATGCTGTCGTCGGACTCACCGGAGTTTTTAACTCTTCCGGCACGTTAAGCTCGATTGGCATTCAGTGCGCCCTCTGTCACTCTACCGTCGACAACTCCGTACCTGCGCTCTGTGCAGGCCAAATCACACCGAATCCCGGAACAGGCTGTATCGGCCATCGCCTAGACGGCTGGCCGAACCGGGATCTAAACGTCGGAGGAATCGTTGCACTCGCTCCCGACCTCAGTGCGATTGCCAATCTGCTGAACACGAGCCAAAGCACGGTAAGAACCGTACTAAACGGCTGGGGGCCCGGAAAATTCGATGCCGAGCTGCTCCTGGATGGAAAAGCCTTCAACCCGCAGCAAATCACGGACGGTGTGGTCACTGGCACAAATGTGTCCGGGGCCTCGCTAATCCCCCCAGCGTTTGGTCTGGGAGGAGTGAACCTCCATACGTGGATCGGCTGGGGTTCCGTACCCCACTGGAACGCCTTCGTGGCAAACCTCGAGATGCACGGAATTGGTAGATTTTTTGATCCGCGCCTGAATAACGCTATGCAGTTCCCGATTGCAGCGGCACACGGCTTCGCGGATCTGCCCCACATCAATCCCGATAATGACCTGATCACTTCCAAGCTTGCCGCCCTGCAACTCTATCAACTCTCCATTCCGTCACCGAACCCGACGGTAGCGTTTGACCAAGCGGCTGCGGCCCGAGGGGATGGACTGTTCAGCGGTAAGGCAGGATGCAACAACTGTCATGCGGAGCCACTCTGGACCGAGCCGGGCTGGAATTTGCATCAACCCAGCGACATCTGTATTGACAGCTTCCAGGCAGATCGCGGTCCAGATATGCGCTATCGAACTTCACCGATTGGCGCTCTCTCCACCCACTTTAAAGGTGGTTTCTATCACGACGGGCGTTTTGCCGACTTGAATGCCGTGGTCGACCACTACAACACCTGCATGAGCTTGGGACTCACAGATGGCGAGAAGAATGACCTGATCCAATATCTGTTGAGTCTGAAATTTTAACAACGAACTCAATATGTGAAAGAAAGAGAGGATGATATGACCCGTTTGCGATCTGTATCGCGGTCCTTAATGACCATTCTCGAGTTCGGGCTTGCCCTTTGTGCAAGCATTACGCTCGTTTGTGGCAGCCTTTCGGCGCAGCTTGGTCCTAATCAGACCAACGGCTTTGGCAACAATCGACTGATTACCTTCACTTACCTACAGAATTTCGACTGTGTCGATCAGCCGACTTTAGACCTCGATTTCAACGGAATACTGGCGCAGTCCGATCCCAATGAAATGCAGACACCAATTTGTCAGCCCGTTACGGAACCAACCGAGGACCCAACCGGCGGAAACATCAAGCACACGGCGCACCTCTATGTGTTCCTTCCGATGTTCTCCGTTGACAATGACCAAAATCCAAACGACGCGATGCCATGCCCGAATGGTGGCCGACCTGGGGAACTCTGCGGCCCAACGTTGGGAGCTGCACTGATCAAGTTTTTCGGCTTTGTGCCCGAAGCCTGGAAAATGCATCCCGCTGTCGCAACTCAGTGCCCTGATCCGAATCACCCGGTGCCCGGTACCTGTACCATGCACGCTTCGTCCGTCGACTTATCAGTGACACTGTCTGCGCTCGGGAAGACTGGCCCACCGACAGGGCCGATATTTGTGCCCACGCCTAATCACGACCACGTCGTGGACAACAGTCGCGTAAACACTACGCCGATCTGGTGGGAAGTCAGGCCGGTCCTGATACTCCATCAGAGCGACTGGCCCGCTCCTGATGGAAGCAGCGGTATCACCAACGCGATGGCAATGGACGATGCGGAAGCGGCTGGTAGAGCAATCGAAGTTGGCTCGAACTTTTTCCTGTTTTTCAAATCCAGAATGAGTTCGATGAGCGCAATGAATACAAGGTAGGTGGGTTTTTTGAAGTCTTGGGTCCAGGAGCGCACAAAAAAAAGCCTCCTGGATCCGGGCTTGGGAATACTGGTCCGGCGCACATGGCCGAGCGTCCATCCGCCCCGCCTCCGGGCACACCCTCACATCCAAGATCACGACCGCCTTAGCAAGGCCACCCGTCAAAAGGTGAAATTGCGGTCTGCCGTGAAGAATCCCCTCCCGCAGTCAGCCAGAAAGCGTATTTGACTTGGGCTGCCGATAGCGTTGGGTTGATTATTGGCCCGCATGTTGCTTGATCATTTGCTGGATTTGGCGTTTGACGGCATCCAAATTAAAGCTAGCCGGCTCCTGCATCGGTGGATATTCGATGGCAGATTGTGCCGCCTTGGCGACTACTTGTTGGACGACCACGAAGCGCCAGAACTCGCGCGCATAGAATTCGTTTCCATAGCCGAAAGCCCCAGTAAGGGGAGTCTCGCCGCGAAGCGTTGAGGTACGCTCGAAAGGATCTTGCCGAATGTTAGTAATCGACGGCATGTCGGTCGTGACCTTCTCCCCCGGCCAGCCGTAGGGCTGCTGGATAAACTGGAACTTGAAATCGTCAAGACGAATTGCGCCCAGCTGGGCACCACTGAAGTAGAAGAGTTCGTGGCGAACTGAGGGTCCTTTACCCTCTAGCAGAGCTAACTGGTTGTAGCCGTCGAGGTGATTTTTATAGGAGCGGTCGCCAAGCTTTACACCCTTCAGGAGTTGATCGGTAATGTCCGGATTTCCGGCAGCGGCTGCCAGAGTAGGCAACCAGTCTAGGCCGGAGACGATGCCATTCTCAACCGATCCCGGTTTGACATGTCCGGGCCAACAGATGATCGCAGGCACGCGGAATCCACCTTCAAAACTGGTGCCCTTGGTACCTTTGAACGGCGTCTGGCCACCATCCGGCCAGGTGAACACCTCTGCCCCGTTGTCCGTGGTGAAGATGACAATCGTATTCTCAGCCTCGCCGATGTCCTGCAGGTGCTTTAGGATCTCGCCGATGCAGTCGTCCATCTGCGCCATGCCCGCCTCTTCCACGTTGTAGTTACTCCCGTAATTCATCATTGCCTGGTACTTGGGCGGGATGTAGGTGAAGACGTGCATGCGGGTGGTGTTGTGCCAGATGAAGAATGGTTTGCCTTCCTTCTTGGCCTTGTCCATGAAGCCGTTGGTGTGCTGGACCAGAACCTCGTCAAAGGTTTGCATGTCGTACTTGGCTGGACGACCCTTTTGCCAGTTCTGTTGGTCCGTCATGTTAGGGAATGGTGCCAGCGGGCCCTCGTCAACAATCTTCTGTTTTCCTACGGCACCCCAGCGAGGCTGGACGGTTGGGTCGTCGGTGTCGGTTGCCCAACAATGCGTCAGATTACGCGGCCCCGTTTTGTCGATCCAGTCCTGCGGATAGTCGAACCAATAGGGGTCTGACATGGCGTCGAGGTGATAGAGGTAACCGAAGTACTCGTCAAACCCGTGTACGCAGGGCAAGAACTTGTTCTGATCGCCGAGATGGTTTTTCCCGAACTGGGCGGTCTCATAGCCCAGCGACTTTAAGACGGTGGCGAGCGTGACGGCCTGCGCAGGTATTCCTACGTCAGCCCCAGCCTGGCCGACGGTCGTCATACCCGTGCGGATGGGTAGCTCTCCGGTAATGAAGTTAGCGCGCCCTGCCGTGCAGCTTGCCTCAGCGTAATAATCGGTAAAAATCATGCCGTTAGCGGCAAGCTTGTCGAGGTTCGGAGTTTTGCCTGACATAATTCCACGGTGGTAGGCGCCAATGTTAAACCAGCCAACGTCGTCGCCCATGATCACCAGGATATTGGGTTTTTTCGCCGCATCAGGTTGCGCTTTCGCAGTTACACCGCTTGCAAGGAGGAAACTGATGATGCTCAGTGTTGCCACAGTTGCTTTTTGAAGAAGCGCTATCATATTCATGCACTTATTGCCCGCCTTCATGCACTTATTCCCTGCCGAAAATTCCCAAGTATCCTTTCTTCTAAGCGAATCACGACCACTAAATAACTCGTAGAAATACCTATTCTGTGTAGCGGAAAGTTACTGTTCGGCCTAGTTCGAACAGATTGACCAATGGGTCGAAGTGCGGGGCCCAAGTGTAAACAAACCCAATTCTGCTCTTTCACGGGGGCCAGGTATCAGTTTCATTCCTCTCGCACGCGACTTCCAAGGCAGATGGAAGAAATACTTTACTGTGGTGCAATGGGATCAGCGGGCATCTGGAAAAACATGCTCACCCGGACTGCGGCTACCACCCGGGAACTGTCACTTGCGACAGGTGTATGTGGGTTCAAGATTGACAACAATCTTTTTGTACGTGCGTGGAATGGAGGCTTCTTTCGTAAGTTTGACCGATGCCCAGACACGTGGACTCCCGCGAAGCAATTCGCATCTCTGCTTTAACTCGATCAGGAACGCGCATCTGAGCGCCGCGTCTTCGATTTTCGAACCCCGGTTGTGTCTTCTTGTGGTCTTCACTGGCCGCTTCGACCAGTTACCGGCCTTTGCTCGCATCGCGGTTTACGTCTAGTCACTGGGCAATCGAGATGGTCCCGAAGGGCGCTACGAAGATCGCGTTGCTGACGTACATGGCCGCAACCTTAGCAGTGATGTGTGGGGTGGCGGGCGCTCAGGACCTGGAGCCTCGTGCCTATTCGCCTGCCCCTGTAGGCACGAATTTTGTGATCTTCACCTATGCTCACTCGAGCGGCAATTTCCTACCCGACCCAACGCTCCCCATTCAACACGCCAACGTTCAGTTCAACAACGTGGCCTTTGGCTATTACCATTCCTTCGGCCTGCTCGGACGCCAAACTACCGTCTCAGTGGGCCTGCCCTACGTCTGGGGTTCAGGGGACGCCCTGGTGAAGGGAGCTCAAACCCACATTAACCGCTCAGGTCTAGGCGACCCGGTATTGAGGATTTCCTACATCCTGTACGGCTCGCCGGCTTTGAGCCCGGAAGACTTTAAAAAGCAGACTCACAAATCGATTGTCGGCGCGAGCGTACTCATCACGGCTCCCTTCGGGCAGTACGATCCCAAACTCCTGGTCAATATCGGTGCCAACCGTTGGTCCTTCAGGCCTCAAATTGGCTTTTCCCGGCAAGTGTATAAATGGACGTTCGACCTTTACTTGGGCGGGTACTTCTTTACCGAAAACTCAAACTTTTTCGGAGGGCACGTTCGCGACCAAGCTCCAATTGCCGCGACCCAGGTGCACCTCAGCTACACCTTCCGCCGTGGCATGTGGGCGGCCCTGGACGGCATCTATTACACCGGGGGCAGAACCACCGTCAACGGAGTGCTGAACTCTGATCTGCAGCAGAATGTGCGTGTGGGGCTCACGTTCGCCGTGCCAATCGAGCGTGCTCAGTCTCTCAAGTTTCAATATACGCGAGGCGCGATCACCCGTGTCGGTGGCGACTTTACAACCCTGGCGCTTACTTACCAATATCGATTCACGACTCGAAAGTGAAATCCATCATTCAAACAAAGCGGCAAACGTGCGGATTTTCCCCGACTCTATAGCGACTCCCTCTGCGGTGGGAACGAATAGGAGGCAGGGCGATCTGAAGCGGGCCAAGCCAATAACCACCTGGTAAATTCAGGCCGGACTTCCCACCCTGGGGGTGGTGCGGAGTGTGATAACTTCGCGGGGCCGAGGAACTGGATCGGGCCCAAGCCCTTTTTCCCACCGCTTCGGGAATTGAGCGATCTACCAGTGATCGACCGAGTGATTATTTGGCACAATCATTACGATCACCTGGCCGCAGTCGAGAGGGCCCGATGGGCTATGCCGCTCGGAGTAGACGTAGCAAACTGGAGGCTGACGCATCGGATTCGTTGTGGGCGAAGATAAACGTCGGACGGGAAGGCTAGGAAAAATACCGAACTTAGCTATCTTCTATCCGTCAACCCGATTTGCTGGATAAGACCATCTGAGAACAGGCTGCGCCGTGCGCTCTTGATTTTAAAACGCTCAGCGCGGCAAACTCGACTCGGCCTGGTACTGTTGAGCTGGCTCGAGAACAATAGTCGCTGACGGAATGGTCTCGACGACACCGACTAGGCTTTGGCGGTGAACAAGAAGTATCCGACTGTGGCAAAGAGCTTGCCGTCATGAAAGAGTGCCTCAATTCCTGAGGTCCAGTCAAGCAGTTCCGATTCGGAAATTAGGCCGTCGACCGCGGCGGAATGACCGCATTGTGCGAAGTAACTGGCTGCCAAGTCCTGCGCGAAGACAAGAACGCGGGTAGCAAGTTGAATATTGTTGAACCCAACGGACTCGAGTATCGCGTGAAGCTGACCGGGTAACCAACCGTGGACAACGTTGGTGTCCGCTTCATGTCCCATCACACGCCGTACCAGCGATCGATTCTTCAGGTTAAGCGTCGAGGTGCTGATGTCCGGCTCGATGCTGGCGATGTGGCCTCCGGGACAAAGAACCCGTCGCACCTCGGAAACAGCTTGTCGCAGGTCGGGAACATAGACGAGCAAGCGCTCCGCCCAGACCGTCCCAAACGAGCGGTCCGGGTAAGGCAACGCCTCAACACGCGCCTGCTCGAAAGCGATATTCGCCCGCTCTGCTTCGGCTCGGCGTCGAGCTTCGGCCAGGAAATCAGAACTTAAGTCGCATCCCGACACAAAACCACCAGGACTTGCCAAGCGAGCCAGGCGCAACGTCTCCAGGCCGAAGCCACATCCCACGTCGAGGACGCGAGCCGCGGGGCCGATGCCAGTGCGCTCGCGCCCCAATGCCTTGAGTTCCTGCAATTGCGCGATCTGATCGAACTTTTCTAGGGCAGAAATGTAGGCCGCCGATTCGCTTCCGTGTGAGGCAAGTGTGAAATCTTTAAGAGAAATACCCCCACGGTGAGGCTGATCGGACATGCGGATCCTCTTTGCGCCCCTCCGCCGGAGACTGACTCAATCGCACACCGGCAACTCGGCGCGCTTGCAAACCGGAGACGGAACCATGATCTCATGCATGCGAGAATGAAAAAAGACTTGAGCGGATTTCTTATGAATGTATCCAATTGCACTCTCGTTTGGCGGTAATCTTGTGAGCCAAGGGACCATCGCGCCCATACCACTCGCGGGATTGCCAGAAGTGTCTTTAAAATATATCGCCATGCAGTGGTTAACTGCTAGGAGAGAGCAGCGGTTTAGCCAACTGTCAGTTGTGCCAGCGAGAGGGAAGCTGTCTTACTCAAAATGAGGGAAACGCCATGTAGCTGAGCAGTATCAAAAGTATAGTGACTGAAAAAAAGCTGCCGGCTATATCCGAAGATAGGAACCGGGCCGGGCCCGCTACTAAATGGTTTTGATAGCAGCCAGTGCGGGGAATGCTGAGAATTGCGGGCCGCTTCATGGCGGCCCTCGGTTACGGGAGCGGCGCCTCTTCTCGCAGCCTGCAAAACGTCTCCAAGCAACCGCCAATCACTCCTCTCGCGTCCTAGGCGGGCGGACGTGAGCAGTTAGTCGTGACATGCAGGACAGGAACCTCGGAAAGTGGCGTCTTTGCCAAAGCTTCGGCCCGAAACGCTTAAGTCCATTCTCGACAGTGTAGGTGTGGCAATTGCCGTCATTGACCATGAGGGAAGATGGGTCTTCAGTAATCAGGCTGCAATCGATCTGTTGGGAGCGACTGAGAACCTCCCGTTTACAGAGTGGCGCCGCGATCACAAATT
>Ga0126370_10000827_pt1 | contig 13545 bp, 29 predicted proteins | sample PanSoiMetaPlot_3_FD_92586 | JGI IMG/M metagenome (GOLD analysis project Ga0126370, IMG submission 92586) | Tropical forest soil microbial communities from Panama - MetaG Plot_3 | ecosystem: Environmental > Terrestrial > Soil > Tropical forest > Bulk soil | place: Panama | collected 2016-02-17 | reverse complement strand
TTTTTTTGTTTATGTTTGTTTTTTTTTTTTTTTTTTTTTTTTTTTTTTTTTTTTTTTATCAGGAAAAGGGGGGGGGGGGGGGGGGGGGAGCCACCTATATACCACACCCAGTAATGACATCATCATAGGTAGGGTGCTATAATGATTATTGACAATGACCATCATTAATGATACCATTTGATGATTGCAGCCATCGTCCATCGAATGGACACATCCTCTTAGTCTAAGATCACCGTTAGCCCCCAGCCAACCGCGTTAGGAGCTTAGTCATGGCCATCAAGAAAGAACGCCTCGCCTCCCTTATCAATGCCGCAACAGACTACCGCGATAAGCTATACGAGCTATACGAACACTTCACTGAGGACCGCAATAACAACCGTCTGACAGGCGACCAGTATGCGCTGATGGGCGTGCAAATATCGCAGATCATCCTTGAACTGGGTAACAAATACAACGCAGTCATCTCTGAAGAACAGCGGACATTTGCCAAGAACTACTCACGCAATGTATATATGCAGCGAGTGCAAGAGAAGGCCAGGCGCGAAGCAGGTGTACAGCCGCGTCCGTACATTCCCTCTATCTTAAACACAATGACAGTCCTCAGAACCGCTGACATCCGCGTTGACCATACTCCACGTGTGGATACAGAATTGCCATTGCCAAAGCTTACAGATGAGCAGGTTGCACAGCTTGTCGAGGAGATAAACAACCCAGACAAGACGCATCGTAATGAGGCAGTGCGTAAAACTTTGTACCTTGAAGATGATGAGGAAGTCGAGACTGGCAACCCATCATCCTTGTTTGTAGGCGATGAGGAGGTCGACGATGAGTGAGTACATCATAGTCTCAGTCGTACGCACAACGCGCGGTAGCAGACACCTGACTGTGATAGGCCCATATGGGACATTGGAGTCAGCTAAAAACGAACGGAAGCGACTACATATGTTTGGGGCCGAAGTCGTTCCATACCACGAAATGTATTACAAGAGACTGTTCGAGATCCTAGAAGGAGTTGAGGAATGACTGAATTAACCCCACAGGACATCAAGTCAGCAATCATCGCGCAGCGGCAGTTCAATGACTTCGTATCATTCTATACCTGGATTGGGCGTCTGATAGGCGAGGTTATAATCGAGGCCGTGCCAGCAAACGAGAAGCGGCAGGAACAACTGATGCGCGCGACATACCTTGTGTGCGCGTTGACGGTTAGGACTGCGATGGTCAGCACATCAACTAGATGGATGAGGGAATTAAAGGCGCGATTGAATAGTATAATACATACCTGAGAACTAAGGGGGTGCGACAATATGTCGCATTGACCGTGTGCCGCACCCAAGGTATAATTCGCGTGCGACGGTGGACTATAGGGGTCCATTAGTTAGCTAGAACCGGAGTCCTTCGATGGCACGCAGGTCCAAAGCCCTCTCGGTGCAGCCTAAGAAGCCTGCACCGAGTAAAATCGGGATCGATTTCTACAATGATCCCAAGCCTAAGATGATCCCACAGTCATACGTGTTCTGTACTCTCAACCCGGAGACTGAGGAAGTCTTCGTCGAGTTGCACGACCCTAGCCAAGGCATCCGCCACACAGTCAAATGTGAGTCCATAGACACCATCAAGCGTGTTCTGTTGTGGCGCAAAGACCTGATCCGCACAGGGTCAGATATGGTCATGGGCGAGGATGGGAACCCGACCGAGGCGCAGATCCAGCATTGGGAGAACCACTCCAAGCGCACCCAGTCAACCAAGCTCAACTCAACTTGCCCATTCTGCATAGCTGAAGCCCGTGCGGAGTCCAACGCTCCCAAGGCCCGCAAGTTCGACACTAGGGGCAATCTCATACAGATCGTCAATTCCGCTTCTGAGATGGGCTTCAAAAAGGTATCTAAACCAGCCCCTGCGGGAGAGTCCAAATGAACCCAGATGAAGAAGCAATCGCCGTGCGCGATACCAGGTACTGCAAAATCGTTCCTCTCTCGAATGGGGATCTGGCTGTATTCGATGCAGACAATAATCTGATCTGCATCGCAGACATCCGCCCCATATCCTTTCATGGGCTCGGACTGGGCGGTCTGGTCAACGCGATCGAGATCGCAGTCAATAAAGGGTTGCCCACTGGGCAACCCTTTAGAATCCCCATCAAGGGTGCTAGGCGTCCAGGTGAGTATTGGGAAACCCATCAGCGCACACCTACTACTGGCCAAGCCAAGTACGTTCCACCAACACCTGTCATGGCCCCCAAAGCCCAGACCGTGACAAGTGCTTCTCAAATGGGCTTCGTCAAAGTCAAGCGATAGGAGTACACGCAATGGCAATCAAGATCAACATCACCCTGAACACCCATGATGACTACAAGCTCCTCGTGGAGTCAGTCAAGAACTACCGTGCCTACATCCTGCACGAGTCTCAGAAGGATGGTATCACTGCTCAGGAGAATGCCGAACTGATACACACGGCTCGCCAGCTCTATAACCTGGCAGACCAAATAACCAAATAACCAAATAACTAGGGCTGACGCCCAATGCCCATCCGACCCATCTGACTGACTAGGGTGGGCATTCAGCGTCTGCAATAGTGCAACGCAAACCAGCATGGAGTTCACGCAATGGCACAGATCGATGTCTATCAGTCCATAACGGACAAGATAATTCATCAGCTCGATAGAGCTGATGAATTAGGACAGTGGAAGTGCCCGTGGTATCAGACCCAACTCGGGATGATGCCTCGGTCCGCAGTCGGCCGTTACTACAAGGGCGTTAACGTCCTAGTGTTGTGGTGTGAGCAGATGGATAAGAACTATCTTAATCCTATCTGGGCTACCTACCGCCAGTGGAAGTCGCTGAACCATCAAGTCCGTCGCGGTGAGCACGGCACGATGATCTGCTTCTGGAAGTCCATGGACAAGTACAATCATGAGACAGGCAAGGATGAGAAAGTCCTGTACGCTCGCGCATACTGGGTGTTCAACATCCAACAGCTTGAGAACTGGGAGAAGATTCCAGTCTCCGTCACCCCAACCGACCACCTGACTGCTCAGGAACGCCTGATTGAGGCTGAGGAGTGGTTCAAGAACATCGAAGCTGATGTCCGTCACGGTGGAGACCGTGCCTTCTACTCCCCCACCCAGGACTTCATCGCGGTGCCTAAGTTCGAGCAGTTCAAAGGCGAGAGCGAATACTATTCCACCCTCGCCCACGAGCATATCCATTGGACCGGACACAAGTCGCGCCTGGATCGCGAACTGCAAACCACCCGATTTGGGAACGAAGCATATGCGTTTGAGGAACTGGTCGCCGAGCTTGGGGCCGCGTTCGTCTGTGGGGCACTAGACATAGACAATGAGCCGAGGCCAGACCATGCGAAGTACCTCAACAGCTGGTTGACGGTACTTCGGCAGGACAAGAAGGCTATCTTCACGGCCGCGTCTAAGGCCCAGAAGGCTGTTGAGTACTTGGTAGCGTTTCAACCTGGCGGAGTAGAAGAAGATGAGGCAACAGAAGATTGCTAGAAAGAAGGGTGCGTGCCTCGTGATCGTCCGCACTGACGGACGGCGTGAGGCTTATTACAAGAGCCCAGTTAACACGGAGGTGGCTATCGGAGATGTCACAACTATAGAGAACCTGGAGTTGTTTGATGAGGATGGTAAACTCGTGACATCATGGAGACCTCGACATGTCTAGCAGACGTGATAGGAACGGTGAGTACGTGAACCGTACTCACATCAAGCGCTGGATGTTAAATAATGCTAGGCCAGCAGCAGTTCGTGATCTGTATGAAACTATAAAGGACAGCCATGAAGACCTGATGATGAGGACTGACGAGCTTGAACTCGAGATGTTGGCGAGTGTTTACCTCCAATTAACTGGAAAGGACATTGAGTATGTCATCCAATCCGAACGAGAAGCTGATGGATGCGATCAAGGAGTTGATAGCAACGCACGGTTCGTGGAGTGAGAAGAAAGATGCGCTTGTGAACTACGCTGTTGAATACGAGGTGGCTGATGACCTGTCAGAGTTCCTCGGATGGTGGGACGTGGAGTTGTTTGGTCCTGATCCTGAAGCAGCGTAATCGGTAGTCGCTTAAAGTGCATGGGCCTTTGCCCATGCACTTTTGGCGGGGACTGGCCCTGCACACCGGAGTAGATATCATGGGGAAGCGTGTTAAACATATAGATAGGCACACGAGGAGTCTAGGAGGGCGAAACCGTACCCTCATGGAGAAAGCGTACACAGATAAGGGCACAGATAGGGGCACAGATAAGGGAGACTCACATAAGGTTAGGGTTGAGTTGTTGCCCCGGCCTGAGCTGTTCTTGCTGCCACGCGAGACAATCTTCGCGATGGCAGACAATGAGGTGTCAGCAACCTACGGAGACATGCTCAAGTTAGACATCCATCACATGCCCTACGAGCATTGTATCATCGGAGTCCCTGGTGACATCGTAGTGCGGTGCAATTTGAGTGTGGACGAAGACACACAAGAGATCGGAATTGCGTATCCAACTGAGGATGGGGATATTAGTAAGTACCACCACCCATCGTTCTCAGTCACTGTCCCGAAAGGCACCCCAATAGATGAAGCCAACGCGATGTTCGAGAGGGCAGCAGCGAACTATGCGATGAATGGTTGGGATGGAGACATGAGCCAGTATAGGGAATGGGAGTTCCGCTTCTATTACTTCAACGGCGAAATGTACATGCCAACTGCCAGATCGAACAGGCTAGGAAGTAACTTCAAGAACCTGTTCGAATTCCAGTTGGAAGGTCCATCTGGGATGCCAAAGTCGGAACGGGTCAAGGCTGACTCATCTCTCAAGATCAGGTGGAAAGCCCTTGGCGAAACGTTACGCATGAGGCTGGTAGTCCTGTTGGCTACCCGCAATGCAGTCAAGACGAGGACTAAGGATAAGCTGCTGGGGTTAGGGATTGGCAAGCGCAAGGTCAGGAACAATCACAAGCCCTTGTACACTACAACAATCACAGTCCCTAAGATCAGCAACGGCCCGCAGGGGCAGCCAACGGGTAGGACCGTTAGTCCACATCTAAGACGCGGCCACGTGCGGCAGCAAGCCTGGGGTCCCCGGTATCAGTTCAAGCGTGAGGTTTGGATTGAGCCAGTGTTTGTGAATGCTGATGAGAACTATGTGTCGACCCGCGTAGCTTATAACACCTCGAAGGAGTACAGGCCCCATGACCAACCCAACCAACCCAACTGATCTACCAAATGCGTACGCTACGCTTAAGGCTGTTGAGGCTGCCATTGATGTTGAGACTGCCATTGATGTTGAGGCTGCCATTGACTGGAAAGCCAAGTTCGAGGCTGCCCGCGAGGCGTTCTTGAATATGATAGCTGACTCCCATCAATGGGAGATCGAGTACGATGCAGACACCAACTCCAATGGGATGCAGGTGGATTGCAGTTCGTATTCGATAGATGGGCCAATCGAGAACCTCAGAGACATCTGTGAGGCTTTCGGTATTAGGCAGAAATACGAGCAGTCCCTTGACGACGCAATCTTGGAGGCTGTCGAGAAGGAGCCAGAGTCATGAGCATGAGCAAGGCTGCTAAAGATGCTATGATGGAGGAGATTAGTATAGAGAGACTCCGCATAGCTTACGAGACTATAGCTCAGAGCCCAACTGAGGTTAGGATCGCTGTCGAGACAATAAAAAAGCGGTTCTACACAGAGGTGAGAGTTGCTAGAAAACAAACCGGCCAAGTGAGGGTGGAGGTTGAGAAGCTGGAACGGACAATCCGTGACCAGCAACTCGAAATCAACCGCCTCAAGTTCCGGGTAGCTGAGCTTGAGACTAAACCAATGCAGTCTCGACTTGTCGAGCTTGCAAGATGATTATCCATATAGCTCTGGTGATGGCCGCGTTTATCGCGGTCGTCTACATGATCCCAGCCTTTATCAAGGCGATTGCTTATCTGGTAGTGTACGGAGCAGTCGCCCTTGGAATAGGTTGGTTGGTTGTAACAGTTGCGAACCATCGGGCTGCAGAACAGGAGTTATTGAAGCAACAGGCAGTTCAACAGCAGTCCCTGCCACAAGTACCCAACTTCCAAAACGACAAACCAAAGATCTATCAACAGTAGGAGCAAGAGATGCCTGGTTTCAAAGTGACTATTAAGCGGACTACCACTGAGACTGTTGAGGTTGAGGGAGTCCGTGCGAAGGATGAAGATGCAGCAGTTGAGAAGACCCTCAAGGCTGTTGAAGAAGATCCTAACAACAAGAAGTATGACTGGTCTGTGACCGACGTTGAGTATGACTATGATGATTGCGAGGAGGAGGACGACTAATGCCTAAGATCGAGGCGAGCGTCAGCGAGACTCGATATGACTCCAAGCCGCACCCGTCCCTTCCTCCTATAGAACGGCTGGAGTACCTGCTTATTGAAGCCAACGAGATCATGAAACGGATCACACTTGATCCGCATGGAGAGTTAGAGAATAAGAAAAGTGTGTTCCGTCTAACCCAGTCAGAGCGGATCATCTACTTGGTATGTGATCTTATCAAGCAGATGTCCGACGCAACCAAACGGAGTATAAAATGACTAAGACTGCTTTCACTCTAACAGATCTGCTAGACCTGGCTGAGAAATCAGCCGTGGACGGCCTAGTAGATAGGCAGATGAAGTCCATCATGCCTACCTTCCATCTTATCTCACCAGACCGCAAGCATGATACACTGGTTGCAACCCCCTGGGATGGGGACATGGAGAAACGCCTCGCTGTTACTAAGGTTAGGCAGATGGCCCGCGAGATGAAAGCGACGGCAGTCTGTTTCTCGTCGGAAGTCTGGATGCTGGTGTTGCCTCCTGGGGTTGACTACGCACCGGACCGCCCATCTCAGTCTCCAAACCGGATTGAGGGAGTCATCATTGTTGCCACTGATGGGAAGGAGACAAAGGCTCGGTCCTTGCTGACGATCCGAGACAAGCCAGGTGGCAAGGTGCTTAGGCTTGACCGGGACCCCAAAGTCCCAGACGATGACGGCTCTCAATACGACAGTTGGATGCTTGAAGACATCATAATGTTGGCAAAGAGGCCAAAGCCCTATATCCCTGATGGAGACAAGTATCCATAGCCGACTGAGGTAGCGTGGGTGACGCGACCAGGCGTGTAGGTCAATCACCTAGGACAAGTCAGTAAGTGTCCTCTCTCTGTGTAGCCTTCGGGTCTGTGGTTCCGGAGGGTTAAAAACACTGACAGGCGGCGGAGTCTCCCCTACTCCATGATTGGCTCGCGGCCGCCATTTCTAGTGCAATCGGGGTTTGCGCAGCAGCTCTGGAGGCAGGTATGACGAGGATCACCTATATTAAAGTCCCGCTTAAAGGGAAACCGAGTGGCCCTTGGTATCTCTCCACAGACAGGAGATTTGAGAAACATACTTCTGATGAAGCTGGGCCTTATAAAGAAGTAAGACAGTATCTTTCTCAGCTCAATGCAGAGATTACTGAACGAGGCTTTGATGTGTTGGAGGTAACAGAGTCGTGATTTCGATCCGAGGGGTAGGATATGAAAGATTATACCTGGGCTTTCCTAGCATTCATTTTTGGGATTATGGTAGTGCTGTTTGTTCTCTCTAACTGTGCAACATCCTGAAGTGCAACATCCTGAAGTGGAGTATGACATGCCGATCATCGGGCCAATCGAGCCGGAGTTTGTAATAAATACGGATGAGAATGTACGTTTGCTTGAGAAGCACCTGACACGTAAGTGTGGTGACTGCTATGCGTGCTGTGTGCATCTCGGGATCGAAGAGTTGAGGAAGTGGCCAGGGCAGACCTGTAAACACCTGGACGGGACGATAGCTGATAAGAGATGTACTGTGTATGAGAACAGGCCAAAGGCCTGTTCTAGTTACTATTGTGGCTGGATCGCGAATATGGGTCCGGAAGATCTGCGGCCAGATAAGTCAGGCGTGCTGGTGACACTTTATCCGCCACATGACTATAGCGATGAACAGATCAACTACGATCCGAACGAGATGTCTAGCCCGTTCAGCGCCACGATCCATGTGACTGACGATGATCTGGCTGGTGATTTGGCTGACCCAGATAGCAAGATTGGGGTCATGTTGAACGTAATAGTCGGGTTGGGATGCAATGACATCCGGATCATGGACTCACCAGCCCGTGCAGGTCAGCGGGTTGTCCACATGCACAACGGCAATGTGAGACTGGGAAGGTTGAGGCGGTCCAGCAAGTATGGGTATGAGGAGTTAGTGTTCCATACTGAGGAGCCGCCAATCGGCCGATATATAACTGTTGAGAGGGGGTCAGATGAAGAAAAGAAGTGGGCGGAAATCCTCGGGCACCGTGTTTCTGGGGAAGCCACATGAGATGAAGCCGATGTCCTGTCCGCAGTGCGGAAGCATGAATGACAGGTCATCTGGCATGAGCAATGATGACAGGCCAAGTGAAGGAGACATAGCAATATGTATCCACTGCGCTTGCATCATGATCTATCAAAAGAATGGACTGAGGAGGATAACAGATGATGAACTAGCAAAGGTAGGTATAAACCAATATTTGCAAATCACGGCTGCGGTCATCGCAGTTCGTGCAACAATCCAACAGAACCTCGATAAGGGAAGGACACTCCACTAATGAACAGCACCCAGGTTGCCATCATCATCGATTTGATCCCAGCAAAGATCGATGGCAAGCATCTAAGGGTAGCAACCCACTACCAGCAGTTCGAAGGGTATGTTGATCTGGATGAACCCATCAATGGTATCTTAGTGCTTTACACCCACGATGATCTGAGATGCGCTTTCATTGATGTCTCTGAAATCGTGGCAATCGAGGGAGACGCAAAAGACAAAAACTCAAATGAGAAGGAGGAGTAATGGCACGTACAAGAAAGACTGCCGAGATCATCAACCTAACCAGAGCCCTGCTCGACCGGAGTTATCGGTGGAAGGACCGCGATCCAGATTTGGAGGAGGTCTGCAACATGATAACTGCCAGCGGGATGAGCACCTATAACATAAGCCAGCGGATCTCCAAAGAGACTGGTGGGGCGTTTAGTGTTAGCCCAGCTACTATGGATAGGTGGTTGGGAGGTCAGGTTAAGAAGCCGCAGAACTTCACCATGACCTGGGTCGCGTTCGCACTCGGCTATGAAAGGGCTTGGACCAAAATTCGCTGATGGAGTCAACCATGTCTGAGGCAACACACCGGAGAGCACTGCAATTCCACATGCTTAATGCGGAGCCACCAGTGCAAACGCTCACGCCGCTAGGACTTAGGAATGAAAGGAGGGGCAAGGTGGCTAGGCAGATCATCATAGCTGTCGCAGGATTTGTCATCTTGATGTTCCTGTTGAACTGGATGGGGTTTCTTAATTGATTCTCCATCTTAAAGCTCTGGCCACAGCAGCGACGTTAGTCGCTGCTGTGTGCTACCCTCCGGACACCTTTGAGGGGAAGGTTGCCAGGCGTCACTTCAATCCAGCTCCTGCGTATAGCACTGAGAATGGGATCTTTGGCGGGAGAAATTTCTGGAGTTCGGACGGATGTTATCTGGGTTCGACCTATATAGATAAGGATGGGAAGCATGTATTCTACGACGGAACTATCATCCCTAAATGAGTTGAGCAAGCGAAGCGCAGCGAGAGGTGAAAAGGTATTCTTCGGAGTAGTTAAGAGGTTCGGGGTTGAGGAACCGCAACTATATTATGATATAGTCCCACCGTCGCTGACCGGTAAGAACTCCCCATTGGTTTACTGTACTCGGCTCGACACATTACCTGGCGCTGAGGATTTGGTGAGGCAACCGCTGTGGAAACTGTTCTCGGTTTATCAGCACCTTAAACGGGCCGGGAAGTTGCCTCCAGATAACCGGGGCATCAAAGCTACAGGAGCGTGACATGGCTCAAACTTCTTTGGTTGTTGAATCGCTGGTCAGGGCGATGGACAAGTGTGGTATCTCTGATCCTGTGGTTAGAAATGGGATCATGGCCATAGCTGCTCATGAAGGTGGACTGGGTGTTTTGAAGCCCGAGTTGGGGTACTCAAAGACTGGCAACGCTAGGATCAGACAGGTATTCGGGAGCAGAGTAGCTGGTCTGTCAGAGAACAGACTGAGCATGTTGAAGGCGGATGATAAGGATTTCTTCAACTTCGTCTACAATGGGAGTAATAGCGTTGGAAGACAACTCGGAAACATCCCAAATACAGACGACGGATATAATTTTAGGGGCCGTGGCCCTATTCAGTGTACTGGTCGCTATAACTATGAGCATTATAGTAGTATGGCCGGGTTTCCCGAGGTTATGGAAGACCTTGATCTCGTCAATGATCCCGTAGTAGGTGCAGGGATAACAGTCGCCTATATAATGGAAAGGTATAAGGGCGACGGGTTTGAAGGACTGTTGCGGTGTGTAGGCAATAATACTCCTGACATCGCAGCCCGGAAGCGTAGCACATTTGCCCAGTACTCTAGAGAGCATCGCTATGACATTTCTAGTGTCTGAGCGAAGCGAAGTGAAAGGGGGTGATGCCACGTGAGCGAACTCGGACCTGATCCGGAGATAGAGGAAGACGCAGAAGAAGAGAACATAAGTCCTCGGCCCCTTAGTTAGGGGCCGACCCACCTACCCAACTTAGTGCGACCCTTGTCGCACTAAGTTGGGATTGGAATGTGCTTGACAATGGGACAAAGCCATGATACAATGTACGCGTTTAGTGGAACTCTAGCAACGGAGTAGGTAATGGAAATGCCAGTTCAACAAGGCTCGAACGTGGTCAGCCATGAGACACTGATAAAGGACTTCGGAGATCTGCTCTCTTTAGCTCTTCGGATCAATGACCATATAGGTATCGCGCCAGACCAGCACGTTATCTATGATGGCAGCACAAACGATGTTGATGACCTGAGAGTAATGGTGAACAACCTACACTACAAGTACCATCGTATTCTGGATGAAAAGGGAGAGTAGAGTGCGAGGGCTAATGCTAATATTACTGATGTTAGTGGTAGTTATACTACTAGCGTTCCAGGTGAAACTATTACACTCCTAATTAGAAAGGAGAAAGTATTCATGAGTGAAAAGATCAACTTTAGTGGCGGTGAGATTAGAAGCGGAACCGCTTCTAATGCTGTATTCGGGACGGAGGTTTGGAACCGTGATCCTCTGCCGAAACCGCCACCGCCTAAAGTTTGGACCTATAAGTTGACGGTCCAGCAAGGTGACAGCAAGGCCCAAGCAACTGCAACCACGATGGAGGCGCTAATCAGCTTTGAACTTCAGATGAGAGAGCTTGGTTACGAGTTCATCAAGCTAGAAAGGCTAGACGATGGTCAACACTAACGAACTCATCAAGTCGATAAAGACCTTCGGAGAAGAGGCCGCTGAGCATGTTCAGTCTTGGGATGACGGTCTCATCTCTGACAAAGAGTTCCGCAACATCATCACCATCAAGCTCCATAAGTTGCTTCAGCAAGCCATGGAGGAATAGGAGTCACGCCATGGACTACAAGCCTGATACTAAGTACATATCGCCATGCGACCTAGAAGACACCTTCAATACCAATACCTTCCCCGGAGAGACTACCATGAACATCTTTCTATGCCCGATCGTTGGTGCCTTCTATCGGCCACCAGCCAAGACCATTATCGGCCTGTTGGACGCGGGTCACGAGCTGATTCTCGATCCTGAGCCCGATAACCCTTACGACTCGGACGCGATCAAGGTGGGGGTCAATCTGAACTCCATCATGATCCCGGAGTCTGATTTTGAACGGGTACAAGATGAACTGATGCGGTACGGGGCCACCTGGGAAGACCTCCAAAAGGACGAGTTCGGAGAGATGTTAGACGAGCCTGTTCTGCACCTGGGTTACGTACCGCGGTCGGGTGCGAAGACTGCCAAGATCGATGGGGAGCCGAGTTTCGGCAACAAGGAGATCGGCAGTGTCATTCAACAGCCAGACTGGAAAGCTACCCTCACGTTCAGCCCAGCTGGTCAACCGTTGGTGCAGATCGTCACGCCAACCCAATGAGTCCATAACCAACCTGGGCGCAAGCCCAGGTTGGTTCATGATTTGTTCCCTCTTATGGAGTAGAAAAAATGTCAGAGCATAAGTTAACAGACGAGCAGGTGGAGATCTGTGATGCCACCGCCCGTGGCACCAAATCGATCATGGTCAATGCCTATGCAGGCACTGGCAAGACTAGTACGATTGAAGAGTCGGCGAAGCGGGTTAAAGAACCTGCACTAGCGTTGGCCTTCAATAAGAAGATCACCGATGAGTTGAGTGGGCGGTTGCCACCTAATTTTATGGTGAAGTCATTGAATGGTTGTGGCCATCTGGCTTGGTTGAAGACCCTGAATGGGGCGTCTATCAAGTTGGATAAGATGAAGCTTGGTAAGCTGGTAACCAGTGTGGCTCAAGAGAACCGAGTTCATCTGACCTCGTGGCAGTGGGATGCGGTACGCGGAGCGGTGACTGCTGCGATGCAAGCCGGTATTAGCCCAGCCAACGAAGGACGCCCACTGACTCAGGACACCTATGAGAACTGGGCTGAGATCATAGACGTTCCGTCAGCTGATGAAGTTCCGATGGTGTATGACCTGGCTCGTCAGGTGTTACAGGCAGACATCGCGTTGGCCAAGCAGGGTCACATATCATTTGACGATCAGATCTATTGCCCAACCATACTGGGAGGGCGATGGGTTCGGTATCCGAGGGTCTTCATTGATGAGTCTCAGGACTTGAACATACTCAACCATCGCGAATTGGAGTTGTGTACCCGCGATGATGGGTTGATTACTGCGGTGGGTGATCCAAAGCAAGCCATCTATCAGTTCCGTGGCGCTGATGCCAACTCGATGGAGAAGATCAGACGGATACGGGACGGATGGGAAGACCTGAGACTGACGCTGACATTCAGGTGTCCTAAGAAGGTGGTTGCCCGCCAGCAGGAACATGCTCCAGGTTACAGAGCATACGAACTGAACCATGAAGGGCATGTAACCCACCCGACTGAGATCGTTGACGGTCAGCAGGTCTGGGGTTGGGAATGGATGAAGAAACTGTTGGGAGATATTCCAAGCGACTTGATGCCTGGGAAGTTCAGCCCAGCGGCTGCAATCCTATGCAGAAACAACGCCCCGTTGCTGACGTTGGCGTTCCGGTTGATTAGGTCTGGTGTCGGGTGCCAGATGCAAGGTCGTGACATTGGCCGTGGACTGATTCAGCTGACTAAGAAACTGTGCGGTGATGACTCGATAGAGATCACGAAATTTGCTACTATTCTGGAAGAATGGCTGCAAAGGGAGACAGACCTTGCGAACATCAACCAGAAACCCGAGCGGGCGGACAAGATTGCCGATCAAGCTGAATGCTTACGTGCGACAATGGAAGGAGCGTCACCCAAGACGGTGGGCGATCTCCGTGCTGTATTGGAAAAGCTATTCTCAAGAGAGGGCAATCCTATACTACTATCTTCGGCCCATCGCTCGAAGGGATTGGAGTGGCCGCTGGTCGTACATCTCGATCCGTGGCGTGTACCAAGTAAACAATCGG
>Ga0126370_10000826_pt1 | contig 13548 bp, 6 predicted proteins | sample PanSoiMetaPlot_3_FD_92586 | JGI IMG/M metagenome (GOLD analysis project Ga0126370, IMG submission 92586) | Tropical forest soil microbial communities from Panama - MetaG Plot_3 | ecosystem: Environmental > Terrestrial > Soil > Tropical forest > Bulk soil | place: Panama | collected 2016-02-17 | reverse complement strand
TTCTATTGAAGCGTGAAGCCATGTTCGTTTGGAGGAAGGCACATCACGAATCCGTTTGCTGCTTCGGCATTGCCGGAGACTTCCTGCCCGCTGCCGGACTATCGCCAACCGGCGACGAGACCTGGCTCGGACAGGCCGAGCTGCTGGCTTCGCTTTTCCGTCACCTCGAATTCAGCGTTGTCAACCTGGAATGCCCTATTGGCGTCGGGGGAATGCCGCCGCGAGTGAAAGCGTCGCTAGGCGGTAGCTTCGCCGCCGAGACCTCGTCGCTCGACTATCTTTCTGGGCTCGGCGTTTCCGTCGTCGGACTGGCAAACAACCATCTTTACGATTACGGAAAGAGCGGCGCGGAGCGCACGCTAGAAAATGTGCGAAAGCAATTCTCCGCCAGCGGGTTCGGGAGCACACTCGGTGAAGTTCCTTCGGTTTCGATCCGGGAAGCTTCGCGGGACCTGCGCATCGGCATCTGGGCGGCCGGCAGAAATCTTCCGGATTCCGCGGCCCCCGGCTCGGTCGGCCTCGAACCTGCGACGCCTGAGCGTGCGGCGCAGGCCCTGGCGCATATGGAAACGCGCGGGGTGCGGTGCCGCTTAGCCTTTCTTCACGCCGGAGCCGAGGGAACGAACTATCCCGATCCGGACGACGTCGGGTTTATGGAAGAGCTCGCGAAGATGGGCTTCGACGTCGTCGCCGCTTGCCACTCGCACCGCATCAGCGGATACCAAACGGTTCGCGGCAAAAGCGGACCCGCTCACTGCTTCTACGGACTCGGAAGCCTGTCTTCAGGCGTTCTCTATTCGCCGCTCGAGCATGAGGGCATTCTCGCTAGAATTTCACTCGATGCCGCGGGAGCCGTCTCCCTAGTCGAGGCGCAACCGATCTATCTTGACGAGCGCGGCTGGGGCAGGGTTCCTTCACCGCAACAAGGCGATATGATTCTGCGCCGCTTCTGGGCTATTTCCGCGTGCATGGAGGATGGCAGTTATCGCCAGCAGTTTTACCGAGACATCTCGCGCGACATGATGGGCGCGCAATGGCGCGACGTTCGCATCGCCTTTGAGCGCGCCGGCCTTCGCGGCATTTTGAAGAAGCTCACCCGCATGCGGCCCGCGCACGTTCGCCGGCTCTATCACAAGAGCCTGCGCAGCATCGGGCTTAGCTAGCCTCCGCTCTCTCCGCCGTTTGCCCTACTTCCGTGCCTGCGCTCCAGTCCCGTGCTGGACCGCACCCAGATCCCACCGCTGCTGTTGTTTCGCCACACGAACTATCTGAGGCCACTTCAAGTCCGCAGCCAGGCATTCAGAAAACTCCGTCTGCGCGCCCCTGCCAATCGCCGGTGATCCGTCCTGCAAGCGAAAATCGTTCGGCCCCGCTGGAGCGGAAGCGACAAAACGCGGGTCGGCCGAGAAGGAATTCGCGTCTTGTACGGTCTTTGCCTTCCACCCGGCCAGGTCGGAAAGGGAATCACGCAGGTTGAAGCGTTGCGCGTCATCTGGAAAATATTCGTTGCTGGCAAGCTCGACCGGGCCCTCGACGCCCGGCTCGATTACCACGTGCTGCCGCGCCGAACCCGAAATGATGTTGTTCTTGATCGAGATATTTCCGGTCTGCGGCGTGGTCTTGCTCACGTAGAGGTAGATTCCAAAGCGGTTGTTATAGCAAGTGTTGTTGAAAAACATGTGGCCAGTATTGTTTGCGAAAATGCAGCTTCCGTTCGGATGGTTGTAGACGATGTTGTACAGGAACTTGTTGTTTTCAGAGGGATGATAGTCGGTCATCAGCCCGTTCGAACCGTTGTCGTGCACCACGTTGTAGCGAATGATGTTGTTGCTCGAACCCACCGCCGGCTTGCTGATATCGATGGAAAGCTCGATGCCGGCGTGCGCCGCCTGGTAGCATTCGTTCTTCTCGACAATATTGGAACTCGAACCGGAAAGCCCCACGCAATAGCCTTCGCCCTTGCGTGAAGTGTCAAGATTGGCGTAGGAAACATTCCCGCTGACCAGCGAATCCGTGGTCTGATGCAGGTAGATCCCCGCCCCGTTGTTGTAGGAACGATTCCCGGTGATGCGCACTTTGCTCACGCCGATCTGCTGGTCGTTCTTCACAGTGCGACAACTCGTGGCGGCCGGGCAGCCGGCCATGTTGATGCCGATGAATTTGTTGTGGTGCACTTCGTTGTTGCTCACCACGACGTCCGAGACCGGAAAGTCCGGCAAGCTGCGGTAGATCTGAATGCCCACGTTCTCATTGTTCGCCACCAGGTTGGCGTCCACCCGGGAACCCGATGCTCCCTCCAGGTGGATTCCGTCGCCGGCGCTATTTACCACCACGCAGTGACTTATTTCGAGATGACCTGGCGGGGGCCCTTTGCGCGTAGCAGCGATCGCCCAGATGTTGGAGCCTAGCGCGTAAGGAGCGGCGTTTGCTCCCGACGCTTCGATATTTCGCACCGCAACGTAGCTTTTGCCGCTCAGGTTGATCGCGCTCATGCGCGCGCCCGCTTCGACGCCTGACTTGGCGAAAGCCTGGCCGGGATTGGCAGGTGCCTGCACATAAAGTGTCCCGGCGCTCCAAAACCAATCCATGCCTTGTTTCAGATTGTCGAGCGCCTGCTGCCGGTTTCCCTTGGCGCCGTCGAAAATCACCACGTTGGTCTCGCTAGCGACTTTGGCCTGCCAGATGTTGGGCGTTGGGCTTGCGCTCCATGCGCTGGGCGCAATGGCATCGGCTCCGCTGATGACCGGTAGAGCGCCTTCGCCGTAAGCGTCTAGGACAATGAGGCGGCCTTCGGCGCCAGAGGAAGGAAAATTCAGCGGTTCGTGCCAGATTTCGCCGCGCTTGAACAGGACCTGATCGCCCGGCTCGAACTGATAGCCGTTCACTTTCTCTAACGACTTCCAGGCGCTGTTTGGTGAGGTACCGCTATTGCCGTCGTTGCCGCTCTTCGCGTCTACATAATAGGTTGCCGATTGGGCTGGGAAGAAAGGCAGGATGCAGATCGCGAAGACCAGTAGGTGTCTTCGCATAGGCTCCTCAAGCTTTCCTATCCATTTTAGCATTCCTGGCGGCGGCTTTTGGTCGAAACGTCTGACCGCCGCTAAGGACGGAAGGGGTGCGCGCGTTATGCAAGTACGGCTGCTCTCAGCGGTGCGGCCACACCGACACTACCCAGCGCACCGCCACCAGCGCGGCCAGGAGGAAGAAGGCAATTAGAAGCGCCCTCTCGCCCGAAGAGGAATTGGAGTTTCTCACCGCCATGGGGATGGACCTCGACTGCTTAAGGCAAAACGAGAGGGGGGGACCTTGATTCTAGCGCAGACACCACGCGAAAAAACGCGCATATAGGAATTTCTATACGGACCCAGGTCGCCTGCCGGTGTGGGAGAAAAGATCGCAGGTGAAAGACCGACCCAGACTCTTACGCAAACAAAAAGACGGGCGGCGGAAGTCTTCTCAATTTGTCTGTAAATTGAGCGCCGCGCCGCAACTTCCGCTGCCCGACGTCCAGTGTTATCTCAAACCCGAAAAGGCTGCGTAACTGTCAAAATTACCAGCGCAGCGAATATTTACGCCATAGCAACAGGTGCAACCGACCCAGGACGGCCGCTGACTAGCAGAAAAGTACTACTGCAGGGTTCCCGCACTCAGATTCTTGAACGGCAGATGGTCTTGGCTGGGCGTCGGGAAGGCCACGGTGGCGTGAATCTTCGTGCCGGCGCCGGGCGCAGTGATAATCTGAAAATCTCCCAGTACCGCGCGCATCCGTTCCCGCATGCCAATGAGGCCGATTCCGCTGGTCTTACCGCAAGGATCAAATCCGCAACCGTCGTCGCAGACTAGCAGGCGCACTTCGTTCGCGGTGTAATTGAGCGCGATGCGAACGCCCGTCGCGCGACTATGCCGCACCACGTTGTTCAAGGCTTCCTGCGTTACGCGGAATAGCGCCAGTGCCTCCTCTTCGGGCAACGACAGCTTTTGTTCCTCACAATCGAGCTGGATAGCCAGCGAGTGCTTGTCCGCCATCCGCTTGCACAGTTCACGCAATGCCGCCGGCAATCCCAGGTACTTCAGCTTGGAAGAATGCAGGGCATGCGACAGCTGGTGGAGGTCGGTACCGAGTTCACCTGTGGCCAGTTGCGCCCGCTCCACTCGTTCGCGCAGGACATCGTGCTCGTGCAGAAGCTGACGCAGCAAATCCAGCTCGATGCCCAGCAGCGCCACGCGTTGCCCGATATCGTCATGCAGCTCCCGGCTGATGCGGCGCCGCTCCTCTTCGTGCGCTTCCATCAAGTGCTTGGCCAGTTCCTGCAACTCCACCTGGGTGCGCTTTAGCTCGGAAACGTCCAGAGTCACGCCGGCGATTTTGCCGGGACCGGATTCGCCGGTGCGAAGCAATTCGCCCTTCCCCAGCATCCATCGTATGGACCCGTTTCTTGCGAACATGCGAAATTCCGCGGCGAACGAACCACCTTCGTTGATAATGCGATTTGCCAATTCAAGCAGCATGGTTCGTTCATCGGGATGTACGTGCTTGAGCACATCCGAAAAACGTACCGGGCCCATCGGTTCGTTTCCTCTTTCGCGAAGGCTGTTGCGGTCGACCCAGGCGATCGTTTCGGTCGCGGGATCGTACTCCCAAGCCGTCATGCGCGATGCTTCAAGGGCCATGGTCAGCCGTCTACGGCCCTGTTCCAGCTGTTTGCGGGTGTGGATGGCCTCGGTCACGTCCTCGATCATCGCCAGCACAAACTGCCCCTGTGCGGCCCGCGCGCCCAGGACAGAAACCGTAAGCCGTCCCCAGATGACGGCCCCGTCTTTTTTCAAATAGCGCTTTTCGATCTGGTAGTAGTCGCGCACTCCGGCGATCAGCTCTTGAAAATTCACGAGCGAACGAGCGACGTCCTGGGTTTCGGTGATTTCCCAAAAGCCCTTTTGGATAAGCTCTTCCGGGTTGTAGCCGAGCATTCGGGCGAAAGCGGTGTTGGTGGTGCAAATGCGCCCCTCCGAGTCCACCAGGCAGCAGCCGATCGGCGCTTCCTCGAACAGGTGCCGGAAGCGCAGCTCGCTTTCCGTGCCGGCCTCCTGCGCCAGCTTGCGCGCGTGGGCGTTTGCAAAGACCGCGGCCAGCACCGACAGCTGCGCGACCACCTCGGGATCCCATTCGATTTCATTCGTGAACGACGTCAACATCATCGCGTTTGCTGTACCTGTTCCTGCGATCGAAGGCACCAGCGCGAACGACCGCATTCCGGAGGGCTCCAGTTGTTGCCGATCGACCTCGGAGCCGGCCGGCATGTCGCCGAGACTCTTCATCAGTATCGGGACGCCCTCGAGGATGGAGCGGGCCAGCCAGGGATGCTCGATCGGCGAAAAACAATCACGTCCGGGAACGTTCGGCGCCGAGCTTGCCGTTTGCAGGCGCACAAAGCGTGTTCCGTCTTCGCTTTGTTGATACCAGCAGATGCGATCGACGCCCAGCATCTCGCGGATACCGGCGAGTTCGGCGTGCAATCCGGCCACGATTTCCGACGACTTCAGACTCACGATCCGCGCCGAAGCGCGGGCGATCGCGCGGTGCAGGGAATTGACTTTTCGCAGAGCGTCTTCGGTTCGGCGCCGCCTCGGGAACTCCGCCCACAGCCAAAAGAGCAGCAGGACCTCGACCGCCAGGAAAATCAGCAGGACGGTATCCACGGTCATGTCACGGATGCTGGCGTGCAGCCACGCGGCGTTCCTGCCCGATGCGCTGACCGAACCGCGGCGTGGAGTGGAAATCACCATGGATGCCGCGAAGAGCAGGACGCTGGCGGTCGAGAGAAACAGCGCAAACCAGTCGAGCCGCGTCAGGGAAACGAACTTTCCCGACCGGGACGCAAACCGCAGCGGATTCAGACGTCGCATCGCTCACTCCGCCAGACGCAATCTGGTTGCCGTGCTGCTAGGAAATCGGGCCAAAAACGCCGCTGCTGCGACCGAACGCTTACACGCGGGTGATCAGCCGCTCCTTCATCGCAAACCGCAGCAAGTCGGAATTGGTCTTCAACTCAAACTCTTCCATGATCTTGTACTTGTGAAAAGCCACGGTTCGCGGGGTCACGTTCAGCACATCGGCCACTTCTTTCATGGTCCGCCCTTCGGCCAGCAACTGCAGAACTTCCCGCTGCCGCGGTGTCAGCGTCTTGGCCCGCTGTTGCGGATCACGCACAAATTTGTCGAGCAGGTTTTGCGCCAGACAGGTCGTAACAAACGTCTTGCCGCGCAGCACTTCTTGGATGGCCTTCACCAGCTCGGCGCTCGCCGACTTCTTCAACAAGAATCCGGAAGCCCAGCTGCGCAGCACGTCTGCAGCGATCTCCGCATCCTCGGTCATCGTCAGCACGATGAGCTTGGCGCGCGGTACCAGTTTCTTCAGCCGTTCGCCCGCTTCGAAGCCGTTCAGGATGGGCATGCTCAAATCGAGCAATACCACGTCAGGCTGTGCCTGAACCGCTTTTTCAAGCAGCGCTCTTCCGTCCGCGGCCGTACCGACGATCTCGAATTGCGGTTCCAGCAGTTTGGTAAAAGCCTCGACTACCAAAGTATGGTCGTCCGCCAAGAGAACCCGAGGCTTCCCCATATTCATTCCCACCCCTGTCTGGTCGGCACCAGCCCTTGCAACCGAGCGGAAGACAAGACCCGTCACGCAACTAGGCGTAAGTTTAGCAAGCCAAAGGCCGGGCCGGAACATCAATCCGGAACTTCTTAGCCTTCTCTTCACGCACTGTACCGAAATTCCGCTACACCGCGTCCTATTTCCAGTGCCGCTGCTTCAGGTGTGCGCACCGCTTTGTGCCGTCTGGCCCCGATGCCTGGAACGCCGGGAAATCGATGAGTCGACAAACCTTGCGAAACCACAGTCGAGCTTTCCTCGCCGCGATCTTGCCTCTTGTTCTGGCGCTCGTTGTGGCGCGCGTTTCGGCCGGCCAACAGCCCGTTCCGGCGCCGCGTGTGCTCGGAACCATCCAGGCGATCAAAGATCAGACCCTGACGGTTCTAACGGATTCCGGGACCGCTTCGACCGTGGTCATTGAGGACGCAACCAGGCTTCTGCAGATTGAGCCGGGTAAGACCGACTTGAAGGAGGCTAGACCCCTTCCGCTGGCCGATCTCCAGCCCGGCGACCGCGTGCTGGTCCGGGGAGCATTCACCGCGGATGGAAAAACGCTGCGCGCGGCTTCGCTCGTCGCCATGAAAAAGGCGGCCATCTCCGAAAAGCAAAACAAAGAACGCGCGGAGTGGCAGCGTGGCGTCGGCGGTCTCGTGAAGTCCATCGATCCCGCCGCACAAGCCCTCGTTCTCACTACGAGCGGATTCTCCGGGAACCAGGAGGTTGTCCTACACCTGGCTAAGGACGCTGTATTGCGCCGCTACGCGCCGGACTCGACACGTTTCGACGCCGCAAAACCAGCTCCGCTTTCCGCGGTGCAGGTCGGCGACCAGTTGCGTGCTCGCGGATCTCGCGGGCCCGACGGAGCCAGTTTCGAAGCCGTGGAGGCGGTTTCCGGTGCCTTTCGCAACGTCGCAGGAACCGTAACGAGCATTGACACGCCGGGCCACACGGTGGTGATTCACGATCTCGCTTCGAAGTCCGACGTCACCTTGAGAGTCAGCGGCGAATCACAAATGCGCAAGCTGCCTGCGCCCTTCGCGGAACGCCTCGCGGCCAGGCTCAAGAACCCATCCGCAGAAGCGTCCGCGCAACCGCCTCCCGGCCAGCAAAACGCAAGTCCGGCCGCGCCGGCGCAGCATCAAGCGCCGCAGCAGCCTGAGCAAGGTGCTGTGGCAACGACCGGGGGCAGCCGCGCAGGCGGCGATTTCCAGCAGATGCTGGCCCGCATGCCCGCGGCCAGCCTTGCCGACCTGCAAAAAGGCGATGCCGTGATGGTAGTCACGACCGAGGGCAGCGACCGGGATTCACCCACGGTCATTACACTGTTGGCGGGAGTCGAGCCCATTCTGCGCGCTTCGCCTAAAGGCGCACAGGACATGATCCTTTCGCCCTGGACCCTTGGCGGCGGAGAACCTCCCGTCAATTGAGAGTCAAAGCCGAGGCTAGGAAACCTTCCATAGGAGAGGGAATGAATCTGTTCGGTGGAGCCGCTCGGATGTGTTTCGTGTTTCTTTGGCCTGCGCTCTTCGCCTTTCTGGCCGGCGCGGCAGCGCAAACCACGACCGGCTCTTTGCGGGGGCAGGTCGTGGATCCTTCGGGCGCCGCCGTCGCCGGCGCAACGGTGCTGGTTCTGCCGGCACAAGGCCCGGCCATCACATCCAAAACCAATCGCGACGGCTCCTACGAAGCGAAGCTCCTGCCGCCGGGCAAATACACCGTTCAAGTCTTTGCCACAGGGTTCGCTCCCTTTGCAGCGAAAGAAGTTGTGGTCAGTGCGGGTAACGCCACGATTTTAAACGCCCGCCTCAGCATCGAAGAGCAAAAGGAGAAAGTCGAAGTTTCGGAAAACGCGGCGACACTTGACACCGCCGGCGCGGGCAACGCCAATTCCATCACCATCACCGGCAAGGATCTCGAAGCTCTTTCCGACGATCCCGATGAGATGCAGGACGAGCTGACGGCGCTAGCCGGCCCCTCCGCCGGTCCAAACGGCGGACAGATCTACATCGACGGTTTCACCGCCGGACAGCTTCCTCCAAAGTCCTCCATCCGCGAAATCCGCATCAATCAAAATCCGTTTTCCGCTGAATACGATCAGCTCGGCTACGGACGCGTTGAAATCCTTACCAAGCCCGGCACCGACAAATTCCACGGCCAGTTCATGATTCACGGTACCGGCGACGTCCTCAACGCCAAGGATCCTTTTCTCGGAGCGGCCGAACAGCCGAGCTATCACTCCATTCTCTACAACGGCAACATCGGCGGCCCACTCAGCAAGAAAGCATCCCTCTTTTTCAACATGGATCGCCGCAATACGAACGACATCTCCATCATCAATACGCCGGCCCTCGACAGCAGTTTTAATCCCATCCAGTTTACGCAGGCCGTCGAGAATCCGCGCACCCGCACCAATCTAACGCCGCGACTCGACTACCAGCTCAGGCCCTCAAACACGCTGACCGTCCGCTACCAGTATTACCGCGAAAATGAACGCAATGACGGCATCGGACAATCCAGTCTGCCGAGTCAGGCCTACGATTCTCTCGAAACCGAACACACCGTCCAGATCAGCGACACGCAAACGCTCGGCGAGCACGTCATCAACGAAACCCGCTTTCAGTACGTCCGCTCCAACTCCACGCAGACCGCTTTGGATCTGACTCCTTCCGTTAACGTGAGCGGGGCGTTCACCGGGGGCGGCAACACGCTCGGCAATCTGCTGGAGACCACTGGCGGATACGAAGTCCAGAACTACACCTCGATCGCCAAGGGAAAACACTTCATGAAATTTGGTGCGCGCGCCCGCATTGACCGCGATTCGACCGACAAAACGCTGGGCTTCAACGGAGCTTTCACCTTCGATTCGCTCACTTCCTACCAGATCACCGAACAAGGCCTTGCCGCCGGCCAGACGCCCGACCAGATCCGGCAGGCGGGCGGAGGAGCCGTGCAGTTCAAGCAGACCGTCGGCAACTCGTTCGTGCAGGATGACTACGCCGACCTCGGCTTCTACCTTCAGGACGAGTGGAAAATCCGCCCCAGTCTCACCGCCAGTTACGGCGTGCGTTATGAATGGCAAAACCAGCTCGGCAACAATGGCGGTCTCGCCCCCCGGCTGGGCATCGCCTGGGGTCTCGGCAAGAACAAGCAGGGCACGCCCAAAGCAGTGCTGCGGGCGGGTTTTGGCGTCTTCTACAGCCGCCTGAAGCAGCAGTACATCGAGCAAGCGTTGCTGCTAAACGGCGTCACACAACAAAGCTTCGTTGTGATCAATCCCGACTTCTTTCCGAACTTGCCGACACCGGCTGAACTCGCCGCGGCGCAGACTTCGCCCACGGCGTACCAGATTGCCCCGGATTGGAAGACTCCCTACATCATTCAGTCCGGCGTCACGCTTGAAAAACAGGTGACCCGCAACGCCAACGTGGCGTTCACTTACCTCTATTCACGCGGTGTGCACGCACTGATCACGCGCAACATCAATGCTCCTCTTCCTCCGACCTTCGATCCGGCGGACCGCCCGCAGGGCGGCGACGACAACGTCTATCAGTACGACACCTCCGGCGACTTCAAACAGCACCAGTTCATCGTCAACGGCAACGTCCGCATGGGCAGCCAGCTCTCGCTTTTCGGCTACTACACGCTGAACTACGCGAACAGCAACACTTCTGGCGTTGCCAGCTTCCCCTCGGATCAGTACAACTTGGCGCTCGACTATGGACGCACCACCTTCGACGTTCGCAACCGACTGTTTCTAGGCGGCACCATCAGCCTGCCTTATCTCTTTCGTTTGAGCCCGTTTCTGGTGGCGAGTTCCGGCGTTCCGTTTAACGTGACCAGCGGCGCGGATCTGAACAACGACTCGGTTTTTACCGACCGGCCGACCTACGCTCAGTTCGAGGCAGCGCTCGCGAACGCCGAGGCACAGGGAACGGTCCGCAGCGGCGTTAGCTTCGCTTGCCAGCCGCCGTCCGGACAGACCGTGATTCCGATCTATTGCGGCCAGAGTCCCGCGCGCTTCGCTCTCAATCTTCGCTTGAGCGAGACCTTCGGCTTCGGCAAAAGGGCGCAGTCAAGCGCTGCAGCCGGAGGGCCGCAGGGCGGCGGCACATTTGGTCGCGGGCCCGGCGGGCCGGGGGGCGGGCGCGGCGGTCGCGGCGGCGGAATGTTTGGCGGCGGGGAAAGCTCGGGACAGCGCTACAGCCTGACGCTGGCTGTTTCCGCGCGAAATGTTTTCAACGTCGTGAACGTGGGCACACCGATCGGCGTCATTACCTCGCCGATTTTTGGCCAGCCCACTTCGCAGCCGGTCGGCCCCGGCAGCGGCCTCTACTCGAGCCGCCGCATCGAGCTGCAAGCCAGCTTCGCCTTCTAGGCTAGTCGAGGTCTTTCTTGCGCGCGGACTTGGCTTCTTCGCGGCGCTCCTCGGCCGCGAAAACATTGTGCTGTGGCTCGAACATCGGTTTATCGCCCATGGCGTCCTGCCACAAAAACCTGTTCAGCAGTGCGGCATCTATGGCGTCGGCACGGCTAAAGTCCATGCCGGCGCCCTCTTTCCATTCCTTTTCATTCATCTTGTAGATCAATCCGTTGTCGCGATTGCGGTAGTCCGCGTTAAACGCCGGCTGCGTGCCATCGCCGTTGAAAAGCGGAGCCATCACGGCAGCGCGTGCGTCGTTCGAATTCATCGGCGGAACGCCAAGCAACGCTTCGATCGTACGAATCATATTGATCGTAGTGTAGAAAGTGTGATCCACGAAGGGATGCGTCATCCCTTCATCCTTTTTCGATAGCGGCGAATATTTGCTGATGACCAGCGCGTTGCTGCGGTGCGAGTCCACGTGGTCCGGCCCGTCCTGCGCGTCGTCTTCTAGAATGAAGAACGCCGTGTCGTCCCAGTAGGACGAGTGCGAAACCGCGTCCACGACGCGGCCTACGGCTAGATCGTTGTCGGCGACGGAAGCAAACGGCGTGGGCTCATTCCTCTGCAATCCCGCGGTGTGGTCGTTCGGCAGGCGCAGCAAGATGAACTGCGGCATCTCATCTCTGCCGGCTTGGCGTTTTACGACGAACTGCTTGAATTCGTTGAGAAATTCATCCGCACGAAGCTGATCGGGATAGGTAACCTCAAAGTCCGGAAAAAGCGGATCGAAGTGGCCGCGCAGCTCCGATTCCGCGGCGATGTTTTTCGCGAGCACCGGGATGTCCCAGGCATAAGGGCTCGGACCGCCGCGCGGATCGCCGACATTCTTCTCTAGCGGCTCGCCTTTTTTTATCACCGTGCGTGAACATTCTACCCCTGCGATCTTTGGCGGGCCGGAAGTTGGCGACGTGTTCTCGGGCTTGGCGTTGCACCAGCGGGAAACGATGTACTCCCCGTAGTGCCGGTAAGTGATGCCGTGTGCGGCGAAGTTTTTCCAGAGATAACCGCCGGTGGGCTCGCCGGCATCGGGCAATTCGTCTTCGACGGAAATGCCTTCCAGCAGAGTACCTTCTGAATCGTAGGTATGTTCGTGGCCGCGATAAGCCACGGGAATCGTTTTGGCGATGTAGTCGGAAACCGAAGCCGAGGTGGACCAGACGTGGCCGTCGCCCGAAACGTCGCCGCTGACGTAGAAGTTGTCGAGCACACCATACTGCTTCGCCAGCGCGTGCTGATTTGGGGTGATGTCCGCGCCATACATGGTGAGGGACGGATCGCCACTGCCGGCGCCAAGATCGCCGAACACCTGATCGTAGGTGCGATTCTCTTTGATGATGTATATCACGTGCTTGATCTTATTTGGGCCGGCCGCGAAGCTGACACGGTCAGCGTTGCCGCGGAGGGCGTTGCGGTCCCGCGTCTCATTGCTGAAAGCCTCGAAGCTGCTTTCGATCTGGGCGATTGGCAGGCGGGCGAGGGAGCCGCGCAGCATCGCGAGCACATAAGGGTAATCCGGGCTGCCGTCCGCGTTTTTGCCAATGGGCTTCGGGTTGGGACCAGAGCCGTGGCCTTTGGCGCTGGCAATAAGCAGATCCTTCTCGGTGGCGGCGACTACGGTCGGATACCATTCGGTCGGTATGAACGCGGCGGCTTCGCGTCTGGCGAGATGAAAGACCGTCACGGAATCGGAGATGGCATTGGCGGAGAAGAGATACTTTTCGTCCGCGGACAACGCCAGCGATTGCGGGTCGCTGCCCCCGTAGGACTGTCCCTGCGGCTTGGTGGAAAGCGCAAAGGAGGTCTTGCCGAAGCGGGTATCGAGCGCGACGATCTGATCTCGGTTGGTGAGCGCCACGAAGAGCAGCGAGTTGTCGCGGTTGAGCAGGAGCGCGGTGGGATGTGAACCGCCGGCCAGTGCAGCCTTCGGTTTGGCGAGGGGAATTTTGCGGTTGACCTTGCCGCCCAGCAGGTCGAGTTCGGCGACGGTCGAGGCGTTCCAGAGCGAGACATAGCCGCGCTTGCCGTCGCGGGTAATCGCCGTGGCGTAGGGAAGTGAACCGGGGATGCGTTTGAAAGTGGAAAGATCAAAGCGGAAGACGATCTTGCCGTCCGTGGGATTGAGCAGCAGCGCTTCATCGGATTGCTGGCAGGCGATCAGGATGCGTTCTTCGCCAGCGATTCGGCCGACGCTGATGCCGGCCGGGTAGGTGACGTCCCGGAATTCCTCGCGGCGGACCTTGCCCTGGGGAACTGCCGTGCGCGGAGCGAGCGGCAGGAATCGCTCCGCAGCAATTCTTCCTTCGGCAAACGCGTAGACGGCGATGCCGTTGCCGGTGTCGCCCTCCCGTTTGCCGAGTGGATCGGTATAGGACGCGATCGAAGCGTAGAGGTGCGTGCCGTCGAGGCTGAAGGCCAGCCCGAGAAAATACGTCTGACGAACGCTGTGGTCGAGTCGCGTTTCGGGGAAATCGGC
>Ga0126370_10000825_pt1 | contig 13551 bp, 8 predicted proteins | sample PanSoiMetaPlot_3_FD_92586 | JGI IMG/M metagenome (GOLD analysis project Ga0126370, IMG submission 92586) | Tropical forest soil microbial communities from Panama - MetaG Plot_3 | ecosystem: Environmental > Terrestrial > Soil > Tropical forest > Bulk soil | place: Panama | collected 2016-02-17 | reverse complement strand
GCCGGCGGCCTTTCTGGTGGATTACTTGTGTCTACTTTAGTGCCTGGCGCTGGACTGGTAACTGCCGTTGGTCTCTTAGGCGCTGCGATTCTTGGAGCCGCTGGTGCCACGCTCGGGGGTGTTGCGGGCGAATCGCTAGAAAATTTCATGACCGAGGGCTTGCCGGAAGACGAGATCTTTGTGTATGAAGATGCCCTGCGTAAAGGGCGCAGCGTGGTAGCGGTTCAGGCCGAAGACGTGGTAGCCGTCGATTCCATTCGCGACCTTTTGAAAGCTAAGGGTGCAGAGGCAATCGATGCCGCGCGACAACAGTGGTGGATTGGTTTGCGCAGTGCTGAGAGCGAGCATTATGCGGCATCAGGCAGAAACTTTTACGATGATGAGAAATTTTACCGACTTGGCTTCGAAGCTGCCCTGCATGCAAAAACGCGTTGCAGGGAGTTTGACCAGGTATCGGCCGAAATGGCAAACAATGTGGAGGATCTGGAACGCCAATTTCCCGGCCGCGATGTCGCCGAGCCCTATACACGTGGATATCAACGCGGACGGGACTATTATCAACGCTTGTGTGACAAATCAACGGCCGCTTAACAGGTGCCGTCACCCTGTTTTTCATCTCTGTGCTCCCTCTGTCGTTAGGCTCCATCGTGCAAAGAAAGCTCACACCCAAGATTTTTCTTCGCTCTTCCACCTGGAGCACTGCCTCAAAAGCGTTATGAACAAACTGCTTCCCCGTTTCCGTGGACCTTCACCCGCCATGATCTCTCCGCTTTGCCCGCAAAGTTATAACCCGAGCAGTCGCTGCTGCGGCGTGAGAAATGCGTGACCGTAATTCCCGTTTACTGCTCTTAACTAGCTGCTAGGTCAATTGATTGTTTCTTCCCACGGGCGGTCATTCGGGGTGGCAAGCCACGGAGGAAACGCGGCCGGGGTGCCGCGCGTGCACATATTCAATTCTATTCAGACAATGAATTCGCGATCGAAGACATACGCCACCAACTCATTGGAACGCCCTGCTTAGGGCATACTGCCATCGTGAATGCCACCGAGATACATCGCGAGAAGATTGATCTGAGCCTAAGGGGAACGCAGCCTGGACAAGACGCCGTCCGTTAGTGAGGATCGGTCACATGTATTGATGGAATCGTTGACCGGGGCAGCTTATCGATCTCTCAGGCACAAACATTGAGCGAGCGGCTTTGAAAGCCCCCAGCAAGGTACCCAACAAGACGGTTCAGTGTGTCTCAGTCCGCACGCCTACTGATCTTTTAATCTTTAAATGGCAAATCGTCCGATCAAGTCATTGGCGTGGCGATGACCAGCAAGCCAGTGGAGCTCCCCTTGTGAAAGGGCGCGAGGAGTAGGAAAGTGCGTAGAAAGTACCCCGACGAGAGCTCCGTTCCGGGTGATCAGGGGCGTGGATTGGACGGCACGAAAACCAGCCGCAATCGCCACGTCGAGATGCATGGAGAAAAGAGAATCAGCAGCGATGTCCGGAATGAGTACAGGATAGCCTGAGCGCATTGCCCGCGCGCAAGCGGATTCGTCCTGGTCATTCACAGCTGCAAAGTGCTCAAGAAAGTCCAGCCCAAAGCCTCGTTGAGCCACGATGACAAGGTTGCCCGTTTGCTTATCCACGAGTTGGACGTTACCCATTTCTGTGCCATGCATTTTGAGCGCCACGGCAAGCAGCCTTTGAATCGCGCTGTGTTGAACCTGTGAAACGCAAATACCGTCACGCTCAAAGAGCCGGGATCTACTCGCGCGGAGTTTAGCAAGAGAATGGCCATCACGAACCAGGTTGATTAATGCAGGGCCGATGTCCCTAGGTCGGAGAACCAGATCAACACAGCCAGTCGCGATAGCGGCGCGCGGCATACTCGGTTGGAATGCGCTTCTCTCATCCTGGACGAGCACCGTTCCGCCGCTGGCGTCGACGGCGCAAATTCCGTCACTACCGTCCCAGCCTCCGCCACTCAGCACGATGACCAAGGCACGTTCACCGTAACTTGCAGCCACGGAAGCGAACAAACGATCGGCACCGTGCAGCATATCTGAAGCTGCAGTGGTCCGAGTAAACGTGATCGCTCCTTTGGGGTGGACAAAACAGGAAAGGCCTGGTGGACAAATATAAACGCTGCCCGTTTTGAGGAGTTCTCCCTGCTGAGCCCAGCGCACCGTCAGCGAGGTACACATCTGCAGCACCTCTACCAGGATGCTGTTGTTCGATTCCTTCAGGTGCTGGATATACACAATAGGGCAGCAAAAGTCCGCAGGCAGACATGGCAGAATCTGAGACAAGGCGTCGGCCCCGCCCGCCGACCCGGCAATTGCCACGATCGCGAACTGATTCAATTCCCTACCCTGTTTCATCGAGCACTTTCTCTACGATGCAGCTGATGGATCGATGATGCGCCTCTTCGGTGGCAGGGTCAAATTGACCGAGCGTTCGCCTGTCAAGAGTACTGGGGCCACTCTTTAGTTAAAAAATTATCAACCCATGGGGCACAGCGAATGGTGTCCTCGTGAAGCTCAAAGCAGGCTGTGCATGCGTCCAGGGAATGCCTGACGATCAGAGACGGGCCCGGGACGGTGCATGAGCTCACGTGCTTCTTGGAATACCCATCTGGAGCTGAGCAACAATCTGTCGGAAAACTCAATGCGTCCTCTCGCCCCTGGGGCAAACTGGATTCCCATTGGCAGCCTCGAAGCCATGCCGAAGATTGCGGGCGTTCCTCTGTGGTGGAAGCTTGCAGGGTTGACGCCCGGTACGTGAGTACTTGGCCACAATCTCCCAGGAATGGCCAACGCTCCGATCCGGAAACTACCTGCACTTACTCGCGCGACGCTGGATCACCAACACTGATCGAGCCGAGATGTCACTCACTTTTACCAGAGAACCTATGGAACGACCGAACAACCTACAAAAAGTAATGGAGATAGGCGAACGGTGTACTTGCTCTCACGTTTACTCAGAGGAGAATATCATTCTGCGAATGATCCGCGCGTTGCTCGTGTCGGCTTCGACTTGCTCTTTGAGTTGATGAATGTAGTTTCCCGGACCTCTGGCACTGTTCATCATGCGCCTGCCCATTGCCGCTTTCTCTTCCAAGGCTCGCATGGCGGCCCAAAGCGCCCTTTCCCCGGACTGATCCATTTCTGCTTTCAAGCTAGCCGGCGAATAAGCATGGCCAACCCTACAACGATAACGTCTAAAGCGCCCGTCCCTCACCTGCCACAGAACCCCGTGGCACTCTGGACATGCGAAGACCGACGGATTGCCGCTGCCCTCGGTACTATACGCCACTTCTTCGTTCCCCCTAATTTCCCGGTCACTTTCGTTCTTTTTTGTCTTGTGTGTTTTTCGTGCTCGTCTCGATCCCTTCATGACGGTTTCTCTCGAATGGATTAGCTCAATCAACTTAGGCGCAATATCTTGGCTTGGAAGACGGTAGTCCGCACCGCCATACTCAAGAGCTCGCCGCGGCATCTCGCTGGCTTGTGCGTCTGCTGGGTCTTGAACTATAGCGATACCCCCCCGTTGCCTAACAGCAAAGCTGCCCGCGGAACCATCATCTAGATTTCCGCTCAAAATAACGGCAATCGCGCCTGGGCCAAATGCGCGAGCGGCGCTTCGGAACAAAGGATCGATCGCGGGCCGGTGACGGTTTTCGCGTGGTCCTTTATGAACTTGAACAGTGCGGCCTTCCACCGTTAGGTGATAGTCTGGGGGCGCTACGTAAACGTATCCAGGGCGGATTGGCTCGCCATCTTTGGCGCTCTGGACTTTTAGATGTCCCGCACGCTCCAGAATCTTCGGAAGATAGCTGTCGGCTTCGATCGGAACGTGCACAACGACGAAGAGGGCCGTCGGCAAGTCTGCCGGCAACGACGACATAATCTGAAGTAAGGCTTCTATTGCTCCCTGCGAGCCGCCAATCACCACCACCTTTTTTAACCGATTGCCAGCTTTCGTGCGCATCCGAATCTCTCCCCTTTGACTTCCCAGGAGCTTGCCTACTTGCGAATGTCGGCTCGAATCCGCTCAAGTCGATCTGCGCCGTTGCCTCTTGCTGCGCTCGGACTTCCCCGAGATGACTTCGCGCTCGATGGCGCTAATCTCAAAAATAGCAGCTACTGCACCTTCGACGCTGTTATCGGATGTCCGGTACGGGGTTGCGCGCAGCCGGTACCACTTGCCCTCGTGGCGGAATTCCCGTTGACGCAATGAAGCATCGCGCATTACCCCGAGCATCATCGACTCGAACTGGGGGATATTCAATTTTAGATTCACCCGCATCAACTGCCGACCGATATCGGAGGAGGAGAGGCCGAACATCTCTTCTGCCTTGGGTGTGAACCGCCGAATGCTTAAGTCCGAAGTAAGCATGATGATGGGTATGTTTACGCTGGACAAAAGGTTCAGCAGGTCATTGTTCGTTTGTCCGAGCTGGAAATTGCGGTGCTGCATCTCCTCATTGACGGTGTTAAGTTCCTCATTCGCCGACTCCAGCTCTTCCTTTGAAGTCTGGAGTTCCTCGTTGGTGCTTTGCAGTTCCTCGTTGCCCGACTGTATCTCCTCATTGGCGGACTGCAACTCTTCGTTGCTGGCTTCGAGAGCTTCGATGATGGATTGCTGATATTCCTTCGTGGCGTTAAGTTCGTGTCTCAGTTGCGCGACCAATCTGTCTTTTGGGTCCTGCTTTTCAAGCTCTACGGATTTCAACTTCTTGCTGGGGAGGCCGCCGTCCACGGAGCCAGCTTCAAATACAACCAACAGATTCTGACTGGAGTGGGGAGGTGTTTGGAAGGGAAGCACCTCCAGGTTGACCGCTCTGAAGCCGCCATCGAGTTCGACTTGTAGGTTTTCTTTTCGAATCGGCGATCCGCTTGCCTTAGCCTCCTCAATCGCATTTTGTACATCAACAAAAAGGCCCGGCCGAATCATCTTCAACAGGCCCAGGCTGGCTTTTCCCGTTGGCAGCTCCAAGTACCGCGACACCTGCCCGCGGGTCTGTAAGACTTCAAGGTCGGAACTGACCAAAACTGCTGCCGGAACGTACCGGCTCAACAGGAGACGGTCAGCTTCACGTTGCGGATCGATGGACCTCGGGATCGGTTCTAGTTTGACCGAAGGTGCCGCCATCTCTGGATCGGCTAGTCGTCCGTCGAAGTGCTCGGTATGAACTCCAAAAACCACAGGGGACGGAACGGGTTTCTTTCGATAAATCTTCCATTTCTTGTGCGCTAATTCGAACAGATCCGCTCCGGTCCCGACCATCCCCTCCGTGTTACCCACCATCAGGAACCCGCCGGGACGCAATGCGTAATGAAAGATTGGAACAACTCGTTTTTGCAGAGCCTGACTTAGGTAAATCAGCACATTCCGGCAGCTCACGATATCGATATGCGAGAACGGCGGGTCATTGAACACGTTCTGGTTGGCAAAGACGCACGCATCCCGAACCGATTTGCTAATTTGGTATCCGCCCTCGACCTTATTAAAGTAGCGTTTCAAACGCTCCGCTGAAACATCGGCGCGGATGCTTTCCCGGTAAATCCCCGCTCGAGCCTTTTGTATAGAGGGAGCAGACAAATCGGTGCCAAATATCTGGACGGATACATCGGATCGAATCTCGGTCACATACTCCAAGAGAGAAATGGCATGTGAATATGCTTCCTCGCCTGTCGAGCAGCCGGGCACCCAGATCCGGATGGTCTCACCAGCGGCGCGATCACGCAATATCTCTGGGTACACTATTTCGCGCAACGCCTCAAAAGTTCCTGGGTCGCGAAAGAAATTTGTGACATTGATTAAAATATCCTGGTACAGGGCTTCAACTTCATTCCGACTCTCCTGAAGAAGTTTGGTGTACGCGTCCAGATCGTCGATCCGCTTGAGGGCCATGCGCCGCAAGACGCGGCGACGGATGGTGCCGGGCTTGTAATCGGAAAAATCTACCCGGCATACCTGCTTGAGCAGGCGAAAGATTCGCGCCATCAGGATTTGCCGGTCTGGCGCCAAGTGCGTTCCCTTATCAAGCTGATCCGTCACATAAGGATGATGACGAATGCGTGTGATTTCCTCGGCGATTCTTTCAGGCGGCAAAACCAGGTCGATACATCCTGATGCGATCGCGCTATTTGGCATGCCATCGTACTTGGCCGACTTAGAGTCTTGGGCAATCGTAATCCCGCCTTCATTCTTGATGGCGGCCACCCCAAGGGTGCCGTCCGAAGCGGTACCCGATAGAATCACACCGATGGCATTGCTCCGCAGTTCGGCGGCTAATGACCGGAAAAATGTGTCGATCGGCATGTGCAGTCCCGCACGTTCCCGTCTTGCGAGGCGCAGCACACCGTCGCTCATTGTCATATCCTGGCCCGGCGGGATCACATAGACCTGATTTGGTTTTAGGCGAATACCATCCTGAACCTGAGATACCGTCATGCGCGTCGCCCGCGAGAGCAGTTCAGTCATTGCGCTTTCGTGGGTAGGGTCAAGATGTGGCACCAATACAAAAGCCATTCCTGGATTCGCGGGCAAGGCCTTCAGCAGGTGCGTAAACGCCTCAAGCCCTCCGGCCGATGCACCCACTCCGACCACTGGAAACACCGGTGCATTCGGCTTGGGAAAAAGATCTACAGTTGGAGGATCGGTCGCGGCTTTAACTCGGTGCGCTTTCCTTGCTACAGCTGAGGATGTGCCGCGGGTTGACGAGGTTCTAGCTTTAGGTTTTGTGGGATTCATTGCTAAAACCACCTACTTTAATGAGTGCAGGTCGCCAAAGGCTCAGTACCTCAGACTATATGCCTACAGCTTTGAGGCCGCAAGGAAGCTCTTCGGAGCTCAACTCTGAGACTTAGCTGTATCTCGTGCGAGAGGCGGAATCTCAGGGCGATCTTCGCCCCCAAGCCAGCCCGGAGCGGGTGCAAAGGAAGCATTCTCGCTGAACACTTTCACGCCAGCTTACGACTCACTCACATTTGCGATGTATTGCCCGTTGGGGAACCTTGGCCCGGCTAAGGGACCTCGACCTGTGCCGGCTTACATTCTGAACGCCACGCGAGCCCATGGCAAATCCCGCAACCCGTCTTCAGCCTTGGTGTGTGGCACTTGCCATGACAAGGAATTCGCAGAGAAGAAGCCCGATTTGGGGGGCGATAGTACCTGGTTTCGTGTTTGGTTTAGAGCGAATTTCCCCGCAGCGGCTTCGCGAGCTCAAGGATTTGGGTCGTTATGGAAAATAGGTGAGCGTACATTCAGTGAGGATGCAGGCTCGCAACTCTGGCGCGGAAAGATGCGGTTCCGGCCCACCCCAAACGCTAAGATTAGCGGTGCCGATGTGGTTAGCTAACCGATTGTGGTTCTCCGCGGCGCTCAACCCAAACGAATCAGTTTATTCGCGCACCCTTCGCCGAACTCCGAGAGTTCGTCTCAAAAGGTGAGATCTTTAACCTCGGTTGTCTCGAGTTCGTTCGCCGATGTAGTAGCGGTGTGTGGGTGGCGGAATAACCAACCGGAGTACAAAGTTTTTCAAGTCTAGCAATACTCGCAAACAGTTTGGCCAAATCTGTTTTTTGACTCTCCCTCAGGCGCACCATCTCATCGCGCAGCAATTTCGCCTGCTGAACTGAGGCGACAAGAGCTCCCCGAAATAACAAGTGCTCATTCGACTGTCGAACGCTGAATCCGTGCGCTTGCGCAGACCGGAGCCAAAGATCAATGTCACGAGCCTCGGCTACGACTGGTGAGCGCCGACCCTGACTGAGACGACGTACAGGAAGGCCCGTTTTCTCATAGCGTTGAACCGTGCGCACCCCTCTCCCCAGATACGCAGCGATTTCTTTCCATGAGCTTAAAAGCCCAATTTTCACTCGAGATGCCGCCATGTTCACACTCCACGAACAAAATACCTAATACAGATATAAATATTAATATTATAGATATAGGGAAAGTTTTCCGCTTGGGCAATACTTAATTTCCTGCGATCCAGACACTACGAAGGGCGCAGAAGTGAGGTAGGCAGAGCCGCTGTCCGCAGCGTGAGCAGTACCGAGACTTTGTACGACGTAGGACAGTCTCGGAAAGCCGACCAGTTGGTTGCAGGCGAGACGAAACTTCATTGGATGAGGGAAGTTAAGATCCGCCAGATTGGGTCAAGAAGAAGTAGTCGGAAATGAGGGAGCGGTTGAGAACGCATTTCGGATTGGAAACGCCAAGGGGGAGGGGGAGGGCTTGGGCATATTCCGAATCACTCTAGCGATAGGGCGAGCGCAGCTGGCTTATGTCGCGAAGCGCATTCAGCGCGTTCGTTAGGGCCTCACTTTCAGAACCATCGTTGGATCTGTTCAAGTCCTCCAGACGGTCCATAATGGCGTGCTCTGCCTCAGTGATACGCTCGAGGAACTTGTGGCGGTCTAATTCCATAATGGCTGCCTCGTACAGGCTGCGCCAGTTCGTGGTCCGGTCGCTTGTAGAGTCGGATTCCATAACTCCCCGAAGAGGCCTAGCGTAATATGTTCAAAATGAAGTGGTTTCTTTAACTCAGATGCCGACGTTCAGGCAAAGCATTTCACATGCCGAGGGTCAGGCAAAGCGCCAATATGCGCCAGTCCTGCTCGGATTTTTCGTAAGTTTTGTAGATCGGAAAATGTGGAGTGAAGACGGCTCAACACCAGCCGGCGACTGGGATGCACGGCGATCCTTTGGCTTTTTCGCATCTCTTTCGGCCGCCCGCGACGGCGACAGAGTACCTCGTCCTGCGGCTACTCTGTCATCCGAGCGAATTTTTTGGTGTGAGGTCGAACCAACGAATTCACTGCTCCACCGGAATCCCGGCCTCTTACTCTGGGCAGAATCACCACCATCACCAGACTAGCGCACAAGTGTGGATATCTCAGGTTTCTGCCTGAGAACGATCGCATTCCTGAGGTGCTGCCGTTTGCAGCCTGAAGTTGGAGGTAGGCCCGCCCTCCATTTAACGCCGTGTAGAATCTGAGGCCGTTAGCTCTAGTTTCACAAAGGTTTTGCCCAAAAGCACCGCTGCGCGGCGACCTAGCCTGATCAAGCCATGACGGTGCGCATAAGGGATGTTTTCGTTGTGCTGATCGCTTACATTGCTGGAAAAATCCGAGCAAACACCTCCCGCCCGACTATGGGTTTTCGAGCTGATGACATGCTTCCTATTCTCTTTACAGCTTCAACCTCAGCTGATCGGTCCCTTATGCGCCGTCCAGCGTTCCGCCTGCTAAAATAAAGGCTTATCCGGCGAGAGAAATCTATGATTCATTTTCCCGTGCCCGAGGCGCTTACCTTTGATGACGTGTTGCTGCTGCCCGCCCGATCTGATGTGGTGCCCGCCAGAGTTAATACACAAACGCAGCTTACGCGTAATATCCGGCTCAATATTCCGATCGTCAGCGCCGCCATGGATACGGTGACCGAATCACACATGGCGATCGCGCTGGCGCAGCAGGGCGGCATTGGCATTATTCATCGCAATCTGACGATTGAGCAGCAGGCGAACGAAGTTGACAAAGTAAAGCGCTCCGAGAGCGGGATGATCGTCGATCCGGTGACCATGTCGCCAGACGACAAAGTTTTCGAGGCGCTTGAAGTCATGCGCAAATACAAGATTTCCGGAGTGCCCATCACCAAGAATAAGAAGCTGGTTGGCATTCTTACCAATCGGGACCTGCGTTTTGAGACCCGGTTTGATATCCCCATCAGTCAGGTAATGACCAAAGAGCACTTGATTACCGTTCCGGTGGGCACGACTCTGGTTGAGGCGGAAAAGATCTTGCACGAACACCGTGTCGAAAAGCTTCTTGTGGTGGATAACGATCACAACCTAAAGGGGCTGATTACGGTAAAAGACATCCAGAAGAAATTGAAGTATCCCAATGCGGCGAAAGACTCGCATGGACGGCTGCGGGTGGCGGCTGCCTTAGGGGCATCGGGCGATTTTCTGGAGCGGGCGGAAGAGTTGGCGAAGGCCAAGGTGGATCTGTTGGCCATAGATAGCGCGCACGGACACTCCACGCGGGTGCTGGAGGCGGTCGAACAAGTGAAGTCACGGCTTCCGGAAGTCGACCTAATCGCCGGTAACGTGGCTACCTTCGATGGCGCTTGCGAGTTGGCGCGGGCGGGCGTCGATGGGGTGAAGGTGGGCATCGGACCGGGATCAATTTGTACAACACGCGTGGTCACCGGCGCCGGCGTGCCGCAGATTACGGCGATTGCAGAGGCCTACCGGGCCACGAAAGATGCGTCGGTTCCGATTATCGCCGATGGCGGAATCAAATATTCCGGAGACATCACCAAGGCGCTGGCTGCGGGAGCAAACGCGGTGATGATTGGCTCGCTGTTTGCGGGAACTGACGAGAGCCCAGGAGAAATGATTCTTTACCAAGGGCGATCTTTCAAGTCTTACCGGGGAATGGGGTCTCTGGGTGCGATGGCCGCGGGCTCGAGCGAGCGGTATTTCCAAGCCGCTTCGGGCGATGCTTCCACCGCGGGCATACCCGGGCTCGAAGAAGGCGACGGCAACCGTCTCGGCAAATTAGTGCCCGAGGGCATCGAAGGACGTGTGCCCTACCGCGGGTCGGTCGCGATGATTGTGCACCAGATGGTTGGTGGTTTGAAGTCAGGCATGGGCTATTGCGGATGTGCCGATGTTTCCGAGTTGCAGCAGCGAGCGCGATTTGTGCGCATCAGCGTGGCGGGGCTGCGGGAAAGCCACGTGCATGACGTGATTATCACGCGCGAAGCTCCCAATTATGCCCTGGAGTAATTTTTGTCGCACATCGTCTTCGAAGCTCCTACCTATACGCGTCCGAAACCGGATTGGAAGCAATGGATTCCAGCGCTGTTCTGGATTGGAGTGATCTGCGTCGAATCCACGGACATGATGTCTGCCGAGCACACGGGCAGTCTGCTGAGCGCCATCCTTACGCGTGTTTTCGGACAAGTAGACGTTTTTGCGCTCCTGCTCTGGAACCACTACCTGAGAAAACTGGGACACGTGGTGGGTTACGCGATTCTAAGTTGGCTTCTGTTCCGAGCTTGGCGTGCCACTCTGCCATCGCCGAGCGGGCGATCATGGACCTTCGCCTGGGCGCAGCTGGCGTTTTGGATGACAGTCGTCGTAGCCGGCTTGGACGAGTTTCATCAGAGTTTCATTCCATCTCGCACCGGGCGTTGGCAGGATGTGGTGCTCGACGCCGCGGCTGCCGGGGGGATGCAGATGCTGTTGTTCCTGTTGTTAAGAAATAAGACCCGACCACAGCCTGCAACCGAGCCTACGTGAGGACATCTGTCCCTGCGAGAGCCGTGACCCAAGACCGGCTTGACCGCGGTCGGCATGCGCGGCGAGCACCCTCGCAACAGGGCCGGCACGCTGAGCGAGGTCATCGCTACTTGCCTAGGTTCGCACTCACCGCGGGTATTTCGATAAAGCTGGCGTGCGCGGCTGAGTGGTACACGCGCTCGGTGGCTTTTCGGTAATCTCCCGGTTTTGTCCAGAAAATATTTGAAACGAAGGTTTGCGGGTTTCGGTCGTACAAAGGGAACCAGCTCGACTCGACTTGCACCATGATGCGATGGCCGGGCAGGAAGACGTGGTTGGCATTGGGGAGCGCGAAGCGATACACAAGCGGCTCGTTCGGGGTGATGGCGTTCGCCTTTTCGAAGCTTTCGCGATAGCGGCCGCGGAAAATGTCAGCGGAAACCATCAGTTGATAGCCACCCATTTCGGGCTGGGCGGCTACCTGCTCCGGATACACATCGATCACTTTCACCACCCAGTCTGAATCCGTGCCGCTGGTTGAGGCTACCAGATTAACTACCGGGCGGCCGCTGATCTTTAGGGGATCATCGAGTACGTCGGAGACAAACACTAGAACATCGGGACGTGCGGAAGCCTCGCGCTGATCATCGACCAGCCAACGCGACCAGGTGTGATTGGGATCGGCGCCGAAGGCGTGGATTGGACGCGGGAGGAAGGGGACGGGCTTGGCGGGATCGGAAACATATTCTTCGAATTCCGAATCGCCGCTCTGGGGCGCGGCGAGACTCAACTTAAGGCCGGATCTTAGATAGAGAGGAGTAGGAATAATATTGCAATTTTGAGCGCAGCCCGCCGGCCAGTCAGGCAATCGTTCCCAGGTGTTTATGCCTGTTTCGAAGGCGTTTACGGCAGCAGTATCGGCCCGGGGTGCTCCATCCTTGAGGTACTGAGCCAGAAATGGCCGAAGGATGTGCTCGCGGAAGTACAGGGCAGTGTCGCTGTTGAACTTGATTGCGCCTAACGAGCTGCCCTCGGAGATCTGCTGGCCGTGGTACCAAGGACCTAGAACCAGAAAAACTTTGTCATGGTTGGTGTCCTTCGGCTTGATTGCTTTGTAAATCGCAGTGGCGCCGTAGATGTCTTCCTGATCCCAGAGGCCGGCCACCAGCATGACGGGGATCTTCAAAGGCTGATCAGCAAGGATTCTGTCGAGCGCCTGGTCTTGCCAAAACTCATCGTAGGCGGGATGCGCGAGCAGTTTGCGCCAGAAACCGACCTGCTCGAGCCCATGCAGGCGGCCGAGTTCGCCGGCCGAGCCCGCCTTCATGAACTCATCGTAATCGTCGTTTTGGCTTGTCCACCATTTTGCGCCCGAGGCGCGCGCCGATTCCTGATCGTAAATGTAGGGCATGCCCTGTTCCCGGAACGCGCCGTTATGGAACCAATCATCGCCCAGCCAGCCGTCTACCATGGGATTCATCGGCACTGCCACTTTCAACGCGGGATGAGGATTAACCAGGGCGACGGCTGCGGTGAACCCGTCATAAGAAATTCCCAGAATTCCTACTTTTCCATTGCTTTCGGCAACCTTCTTCACCAGCCAATCCACCGTGTCGTAGGTGTCGGTAGAATGGTCGACCGCCGTTGGATTCAGAGGGCCGCGCATCGGCCGCGTCATCACGTAGTCGCCCTCGGAGCCGTATTTGCCGCGCACGTCCTGGACTACACGGATATAACCATCTTCGATGATGACTTCCATTGGATTGTCATAACCCTTTAAGACCGCGGCCAGTCGGGAACTCTCAGCATGCGTAGTCTGTGCGGTCGCGTTATAGGGAGTACGGGTCAGCAGCATAGGCGCGTTCCTGGCGCCCTTTGGAATGAGGATTACGGTGTGGAGCTTCACGCCGTCGCGCATGGGGATCATCACCTCACGGCGGACGTAATCGAAACTGCTGGTGCCAGGTTCAATGTGAGCGGGGATTTCGCTGGGCAGAGATTCATCAGTTCCCCTCTGCTGCGTCTGACCTGGGGCGGAAATGGCAGCGGCCACCACGAGTACCCAGAACAAGAATCGAGCGCGCCGACGACTGATGAGGTACATGATGTCCTTCGTTGGAAAAAGGGAATTATAAAGCGCGAGCGCCACCTTCAAAAGTAAGCCTGGCGCCGACCATGTAGGACGCACTAAAAGAAGGCAACGGGGTGGTGGCTTGGATTCGGACCTGACCAGGGGCGAGACCGAGTTTATCCGATTCTC
>Ga0126370_10000823_pt1 | contig 13555 bp, 12 predicted proteins | sample PanSoiMetaPlot_3_FD_92586 | JGI IMG/M metagenome (GOLD analysis project Ga0126370, IMG submission 92586) | Tropical forest soil microbial communities from Panama - MetaG Plot_3 | ecosystem: Environmental > Terrestrial > Soil > Tropical forest > Bulk soil | place: Panama | collected 2016-02-17 | reverse complement strand
ATCGGCCGATTCGGATTTAAGAGACGGGCGGACCCTATCGAGGAGACTCTCCGCCGTTGGAAATCGATCCTACCGTGCTGCGCGGATTGGTCCTGCCCTTCCAGAGAGCGCCGGCACCGAATAAAGTTAGGGCTAACGCGATTCCAGCTACTATCAGGAGAATGGTTATGAGCGTGTCGCGACGTGATAAGCGTGTGGAACTCATAGACCTTTCCCCTCGCAGAGTTAGCACTGTTAGCTTCCGCATTGCGAGACTATTTCAGCGTAACTCTCAGGATTCTTCCGAATCCGGGATCTCCGTAGCCGAATTCAGAGACGTAAAGTGCTCCGTCAGGTCCGGCAGTCATGGCGGTTGGGAAAGTTAGGCCGGTCAGGACGTCCGTCAATTCCCCCGAGTCGCCGACTTGGACGATCTTTCCGCTGCTGGGTACGGGGAAATCGGCAGCGGTTGACGTCTCGAGCGCGTAGAGTTTCCCATTCAGTGAGACCAGGCTGACGACGGCCGTTAGCCCATCGAACAGCTTCATCAAGCTGTGGTTCGGGAGGATTTTGTAAAGAGATGACGAGCCTGGTGTGATCGGGAACTGTCCTAGATTCGCAACATAGAAGTTGCCCCGCACGGCAACCCCGGTCGGCACGTTGTGCCCTTCCGTAGCGGAAATATCGAGAAATCGCGTCGTGGTGCCATCGAGAGAAACCCGGAGGAAGTCACCCGTGTTCGCGTTATTGGTGTACAGAGCCCCATTGTTGAACGTCAGCGTCCACCAGACCCCTTCAGCACTAAAGTCGCAGCAAGGCGGGTTGACGACGGGATGGGTTTGAGTCCAAAGCGAAAGATCATTGATTTGGGTCAAAGTTCCATCGCCATTCCACCGGAAGATTCCGTTGTTGGCATAAGCGACCCCCTGACTACAACCGGACCCGTTCGTCAGAATGTACAGAGTGCTGCCCACGAAGGCCACATCCGCAGCCCCAAAAGTTTCGCCAAAAATGTCGATACTTGAGGGCAGATTGTCGACGACGATATTTCGGTTTCCCTTCGAGTCGAAGCTTGATACGCGGGCGGTCCGTCCGCTGTGATAGGGGCCGAAGGCGGGATCCTGGTCACATATGCCAATCGTCGTATCCTCGCCGCCGAGACCAGACTCCGCTACATAGAGTCGTCCGTCTGGGCCGAACTTCAGCCCGCGCGGGAATCTCAAGTCCGTCGCCAACACATCCGCCGCGGCCGTGCCGCCAAACTTTTTGGCAGAGGTCCGTGAATCGGAAGGGAACCGCTGGGCCTGGCACAACGAGGCGCCGTAAAGATACAGGCTCGAAACCAGAAGCAATAACGTGACGATTTTGTGTTTTGCCATTTCGAAACCTCCTGGAGCGGCGGCAACATATGAAACGCGTCCAGGGGCGGTCAACTCACGCCTTTCTAGCGAGATAAAACTTGCGGTTGCATGCTGTTAGGCGCTGTTCTATCTTGTTCCTCACTTGCGGGGGAGGCGGTCCCCCACCTGCTCCCGATCGCTTCTCGCATGCCTGCGCCAGCCTACACTCCGGAAGTTTTGCGATTCGGCGTCTTTGAGCTCGAGCTGCTAAACCTTGAACTGCGCAAACAGGGCGTAAAGATCAAGCTGCAGGAGCAGCCGTTGAAAGTCTTGCGGCTACTCCTCGATCATCCGGGACAGATTGTTGCCCGCGAGCAGCTGCGGAGCCACATCTGGCCCTCGAACACTTTCGTTGAATTCGATCATGGCTTGTATAGCGCCATGGCGCGATTGCGCGAAGCGCTCGGGGATTCGGCGGAAAGCCCTCGATTCATTGAAACAGTGGCGCGACGCGGTTATCGGTTTATCGCACCCATAAGCTCGCCGGGTGCGGACGCCGTGTCTCCGCAGAGGAGCAAAGCAGGAGGCCGGAAAGCCTGGTTGCGCAGAGCAGCCGCAAGCATCGTCGCCGGATTGCTTGGCGGTGCAGTACTACTGAGCATCGTTCTTTCTGCCAACCTTGGGAACTCACGAGAGTGGCTCCGGCGGCGAAGCAACCCGAACATTCGCTCTCTGGCTGTGCTGCCGCTAGAGAACCTCTCAGGCGATCCGGCGCAGGAATACTTCGCCGATGGCATGACGGACGAGCTAATCACTCAACTCGCGCAGCTGGATGGCATCAAGGTCATCTCGCGAACGTCAATCATGCAGTACAAAGGCGTGGCGAGGCCGCTCAGGCAAGTAGGCAAGGAACTGGGCGTGGATGCGGTACTTGAAGGCTCCGTAGCGCGCTCTGGCGAACACGTGCGAATCACGGCACAGCTGATCGACGCCGACAGTGACCAGCATTTATGGGCGCGTTCCTATGACCGCGATATCCGAGACGTTTTAAAGCTGCAGAACGAAATGGCCAATGAGATTGCCGGCGAGATCCGAGCCAACATGGTTAAGGCGGCCACGCCAAGGTCGAAGCCGTTGCAGATTGATCCCGAGGACCAGGACCTTTATTTAAGGGCGCGCTATCACCTCGATCGAGGTGATCAGGCAGAGATCAACAAGGCGATTGAATACTTTCGGAAGGCGATTGATCGCAGTCCGCGTGACGCTCGCAATTATGCCGGACTAGCGGACTCTTACCTGGCCTTGTCGGACTACTATTTGTCGCCCTCAGATACATTGGTCCAGGCAAAACAGGCTGCGGTCACGGGGCTGCTGTTGGACGACAGTTTGGCGGAGACGCACGTCTCGTTGGGAGCGATCCGCTTTCTTTACGATTGGGACTGGCTACAGGCCGATAAGGAATTCCGCAGGGCAATCGAGTTGAATCCCAACTCAACGGACGCGCACGTTTGGCGCGGAGTGTTTCTGGCGCAAATGGGGCGCTTCGACGAGGCCCTCCCGGAGATTCAGCGTGCCGAGGCCCTTGATCCGCTCTCCTTGGCTGTGCACGTGAATGCGGGCTGGGTTTATTATGTGGCGCGTCGCGACGAGCAGGCAGTCCAGCAGTGGAACAAAATTCTTGACCTGGATCCGCGATTCGCCATTACACACACCTCGATCTGGATCGCTTATCTCAACCAAGCGGAAACGACGAAGGCGCTTGGGAAATCGAGTTCCCTGGAAGGCGACACGCTGAAATTGGCTGCACTCGCCGGCCGTTACGCTTCCTCGGGGAACCGCTCCGAAGCAGAACCTCTGCTGGCACGGTTAGAAGCCGTTTCCAAACATCGCTACGTATGTCCTTACGAGATGGCGACCGCGCACGCGGTGCTGGGCGACAAGAGCAAGGCCCTGGCATGGCTCGAGAAGGGCCTCAGAGAACGATCTGCATGCATGGCGGACCTTAAGGTTGATCCGCGCCTCGATTCCTTGCGATCAGACCCGAAGTTTAATGAGCTCTTGCGTCAAGTGAGGCTCGAACCGTAGCTGGTTCTTGCCCGAAGGGGAAGAACCTACCGTTTTTAGCCTCCGTTTGGAACGACTGCTCGGGGGAATCTTTCCAGCCGCCAGCGGTCGGGTGGGCACAAGTTATTTATCCTAAAAGACTTAGGTGGAAGTCGGACCGCCTTACAGCCTACCATTTGTCTTCGACTTGAACTCCAGCCGGCCAGGTGGTAGCGTTTCATATAGGACTAATTTAGTCCTAGTTTTACTTTCTGTCCCGGCTAGCACCAGTTTCCGGAGCCTTGGCTCCGGGAGGACTTCATGAGTTCCGATCTCCGAACGATCCGAGAGCTTGCAGAGCGAGAGTACAAGTGGGGTTTTGTCACCGACATTCAGGAAGACAGGGTTCCGAAAGGACTCAGTGAAGAGACCATTCGCCTGATTTCTGCGAAAAAATCGGAGCCCGACTTCATGCTCGATTGGCGTCTCAAGGCATTTCGCCACTGGGCGTCTCTAGAAAGCGCCCAAGCGGAACCAAAGTGGGCGAATCTCCGCTACGGTCCCATCGACTATCAGGACATTACCTACTACTCGGCGCCGCTGCAAAAACCGACGCTCCATAGTCTAAACGAGCTCGATCCGGAGCTTCTTCGAACCTACGAAAAGCTCGGTATACCGCTCGAGGAGCAAAAGCGGCTGGCGGGCGTGGCAGTCGACGCGGTGTTTGACAGCGTGTCGGTCGCCACGACCTTCAAGGAGAAACTGGCGGCGGCCGGAGTTGTCTTCTGCTCATTTTCCGAAGCCGTGCAGCAGCATCCCGACCTTGTCCGCAAGTATCTGGGGACGGTCGTTCCTCACACGGATAACTTCTTCGCGGCCCTAAACGCAGCGGTCTTCAGCGATGGGAGCTTCGTCTACGTTCCCAAGGGCGTACGCTGCCCGATGGAACTCTCCACGTATTTCCGAATCAATGCGGCGGAAACCGGACAATTCGAGCGCACCCTGATTATCGCGGACGAAGGCGCTTACGTTAGTTACCTGGAAGGCTGCACGGCACCCATTCGAGACGCCAATCAACTGCACGCGGCCGTCGTTGAGCTTATCGCGCACGATGACGCTCAAATCAAATACTCCACTGTTCAGAACTGGTATCCGGGCGACAAGAACGGAAAAGGCGGGGTCTACAACTTCGTGACCAAACGCGGCAAGTGTCAGGGCCGCAACTCAAAGATTTCCTGGACGCAGGTCGAAACTGGCTCTGCGATCACCTGGAAATACCCTAGCTGCATCCTTCAGGGTGACAACTCCGTCGGTGAATTCTACTCGGTGGCACTGACAAACAATTACCAGCAAGCCGACACCGGAACCAAGATGATCCACATTGGCAAGAACACGCGAAGCACCATTGTATCGAAGGGAATTTCGGCGGGTTTTGGTCAGAACACGTACCGCGGCGGCGTAAAGATCCTCAAGGGCGCAACGGGCGCGCGAAACTACACGCAATGCGATTCGTTGCTCGTCGGCGACAAGTGCGGCGCCCACACATTCCCGTATATAGAGGTCAAGAATGCAACCGCCCGCATGGAGCACGAAGCTTCCACCTCGAAAATTGGCGAGGACCAGCTTTTCTATCTGCGGCAACGGGGATTGAAGCCCGAGGATGCTGTTTCGATGATCGTCAACGGGTTCTGCAAGCGCGTGTTTCGTGAGCTGCCGATGGAATTTGCGGTGGAGGCTCAAAAGCTGCTTAGCGTGAGCCTCGAAGGAAGCGTCGGATGAGTTCAAGGAGCAGCCGATGAGTCTTCTTGAGGTCCGCAACTTGCACGTGAGGGTCGGAACTCGCGAGATCCTGAAAGGTGTCAACCTGCGCGTGAATGCGGGCGAGGTTCACTCCGTCATGGGCCCAAACGGCTCCGGCAAGAGTACATTGGCGCAGGTGCTTGCGCGGCGGGAGAGTTACGAGGTCAACGAGGGTTCCATTTCCTTCGACGGAAAAGACCTCTTGCAGATGAAACCCGAAGAGGCCGCCTGCCAGGGCCTGTTCCTGGCTTTCCAATATCCCGTCGAGATCCCCGGGATCTCAAATGCCTATTTTCTGCGCTCTGCGTTGAACGCCCTTCGCAAGTACCGCGGTGAAGAAGAGATCGACGCCGTGGACTTTCTGCCTTTTCTTCGCGAGAAAGCCAGGCTCCTCGATATGGACGAAAAGCTGATGAATCGTTCGGTCAACGAGTCGTTCTCGGGTGGGGAGAAAAAGCGCAATGAAATTCTTCAGATGGCGGCGCTGGAGCCGCGACTGGCAATCCTCGACGAAACCGATTCAGGCCTCGACATCGACGCATTGAGGGTGGTGGCTAGGGGCGTGAACACGATGCGAAGCCCGAAGCGGGCCATGGTCCTCGTAACGCACTACCAGAGACTTCTCAACTACATCGTCCCGGATTTTGTGCACGTCCTAGTCGACGGGCGCATTGTTCGGTCTGGCGGGCCCGAACTGGCCATGGAGCTCGAAGAAAAAGGCTACAGCGCGCTGGAGGGCGCCGGAGCGGCCGTGGTCACGTAAAGCGGGTGAACGAACGATGACAGCTCTAACGGAATTCGGGATCGATCGTTATATCGAGGCTTTCACAGCCTTTGAGAATAGTGCCGTGGGCAGCAAGCTTCCGTGGCTGCGCCAACTTCGTTCCTGTGCTTTTGACCAATTTTCCCATGCTGGGTTCCCCACGGCGCGCAGGGAGGACTGGCGTTTCACGAACCTTTCCGCGATCTCACAAACACCTTTCGAGCTGCCGGTCCAAGCCGAACCCCTTTCACCAAGCCAAATTGAGGACTTTCCTGTTTCGGATAAGGCCAGCCGGCTCGTGTTCTTGAACGGCCGGTTCGTGCCGCGGCTTTCCTCTGCCGCCGTACTGCGCGACGGCATCACGGCGTCGAATCTCGCAGACCACCTGTTGCAGGATCGAGCCGCGATTCAAACGCACCTCGGGCGATATCTCGACGTCGGGCGTGATCCGTTTTGCGCGCTGAACACGGCGTTCTTCGAAGACGGCGCATACGTCCACATCGAAAAAGGCAAGACGCTCGAGCAGCCGATCTATCTTCAATTCATTTCGGCGGGCGCCGGACGTCCCACGATGAATCATCCGCGGAACCTGATCGTCCTCGAACCTTCCAGCCGGGCGACCGTGATCGAAGACTACGTTTCGATCGACGGATACGAAACACTGTGCAATTCGGCTACGGAGCTGTTCGTTGGCGAAGATGCTGTTGTTTCGCACTATCGAATCGAGCGCGAGCGACCTCGGGCGTTTAGCATGTGCACGCTGCGCATTCAGCAAGCTCGAAACACAACAGTATCCTCGCATTCGGTTTTGCTCGGCGGGCGGCTGGTTCGAAACAATGTCCATCCGGTGTTAGCAGGCTCAGGCGCCGAGTGTGTGATTAACGGGCTTTTCGCGGGTGGCGGCGCGCAGCACCTCGACAACTACATGCTCGTCGAACATGCCGCTGCGCATTGTGCCAGCCGGCAGTTCTACAACGGAATTCTGGGCGACCGGGCACACGGCGTCTTTCATGGCCGAATTATCGTCCACAAAGATGCGCAGCAAACCGATGCCAAGCAGACCAACCGCAACTTGCTTCTCTCCGACGATGCGCAGATCGACACAAAGCCACAGCTTGAGATCCTTGCCGACGACGTAAAATGCACGCATGGCGCCACCATCGGCCAAATCGACGAGGACGCCCTTTTCTACCTGCGTTCCCGCGGCATCGATGAAGTCGCTGCTAGAGAATTCTTATTGCTCGCCTTCGCCGGCGAGTGCCTCGAACGCATGAGCGAAGAACCAGTCCGAACTGCGGTTGGGGCCCTGGTAGAAGCTCACGTGGCGGCAGTCCATAAGGGCCAGCTCGTCCGGCGAGCGCCATCTGCAGAGGCGACGCCATCTTGCGAGGCAGTTCGATGACCGTGAACCGAGTCCTGGCAAAGATGTACGGTTCGCAGCCCGCTTACTTTGACGTCGAGCGCATTCGCCAGGACTTCCCCATCCTCGATCAGCGCGTCAATGGCAAGCCTCTCGTTTATCTGGACAACGCGGCCACCTCGCAAAAGCCGCGGGCCGTGATTGATGCCGTGACCCGCTACTACCAGCTGGACAATGCCAACATCCATCGCGGCCTACACGCACTCTCGCAACGGGCGACGGAGGAATTTGAGTCCGCGCGAGACACCGTGCAGCGGTTTCTGCACGCTGCCGAACCAAGCGAGATCATTTTCGTGCGCGGCGCAACCGAAGGCATCAATCTCGTAGCACAGACTTACGGCCGGGCTAACGTGGCCGCTGGCGACGAGCTGCTCATCACGGCGATGGAGCATCACTCCAATATCGTCCCCTGGCAGCTGCTGTGTGAGGAGAAACGCGCAAAATTAAAGGTCGTTCCCGTAGATGACAGCGGCGAGCTGCGGATGGAGACCATGGATCGCTTGCTCACGCCGCGAACCAAACTCCTGGCCGTGGCGCACGTTTCTAACGCACTCGGCACCGTCAATCCCGTTCGGGAAATCGTGCAGCTGGCGCATGCGCGCGGAATTCCCGTCCTGGTCGATGGAGCTCAGGGGGTTCCCCATCTTGCCGTCGACGTGGCCGCGCTCGACATTGATTTCTACGTCTTCTCCGGGCACAAGATGTACGGTCCCATGGGAATTGGGGTTCTCTACGGGAAGAAGGCGCTGCTAGAAGCGATGCCCCCTTATCAGGCGGGCGGGGACATGATCAGTTCGGTGACTTTCGAGAAGACCACTTACAACCGGCTTCCGCACAAGTTTGAAGCCGGCACGCCCAATGTTTCGGGGGTAGTCGGATTGGGAGCCGCCATCGAATATGTCGAAAGGCTCGGACGAGCAAATGTTTCAGGTTATGAGCACGACCTACTCACCTATGCGACAAGCGAGGTCTCTCGAGTCCCCGGCGTGCGCCTCATTGGCACCGCCAAGGAAAAGGCGGCCGTGCTGTCCTTCGTCATGGAAGGCATTCATCCCCATGACATCGGAACGATTCTCGATCAGGAAGGCGTGGCGATTCGCACGGGTCATCATTGCGCCCAGCCATTGATGGAACGCTTCGGTGTGTCGGCTACGGCCCGAGCCTCTTTTGGCCTTTACAACACGCGCCGGGAGGTGGACCGGTTGGTCGAAGGCCTGCGGAAAGTTAGAGAGGTATTGGCTTGATGGCGGAACTAGGCGAGCTGTATCAAGAGCTGATCCTCGAACACGCCCGGGCTCCCCGGAATTATCGGGAGCTGGCTAGCGCGCATCACAAGGCGGAGGGTTTCAATCCCTTGTGCGGCGATCGTTTCACCGTCTACGTGCAGATTGAGGGAGACACGATTCGCGACATTGCGTTTCAAGGTTCGGGCTGCGCGATCTCCAAGGCGTCCGCTTCCATGATGACGCAGAGCGTCAAGGGAAAAACCGAGAGAGAAGCAGAAGAGCTTTTCGTTCGTTTTCACAATCTGGTCACGGGACGGAATTCGGCAGAAGACGACGACGCGGGTCTCGGGAAGCTGTCGGTGTTTTCCGGCGTGGCGCAATTTCCTGTCCGCGTCAAATGCGCAACGCTCGCCTGGCATACGCTGCGCGCGGCGCTCCAGGGCAGTCAGACGGCGGTTTCAACGGAATGACTTCAAGCACTCTGATGCATAAGGATCGCTGCAATGGCAACGGGTGAGATCGTCACTCTCAAACGCGACTGCGAAGCCATAGAAATCCCTAGCGGCGCGCGCACAGGTCTAGCAGCAGGCACCTCGCTCAGAATTCTGCAGGTGCTTGGCGGCGCATTTACCGTGGGTTCGACCTCGGGAGTGCGGTATCGCATCGATTCCGAGGACGCGAGCGCGCTCGGCTTGCCCGAAACAACCGCGAATCAGCCACCGCCCTCGACGCCACTCAGCGAGCAGCTGATTCGCGATCAACTGCGCACCGTGTTTGATCCGGAAATTCCCGTAAACATCGTGGATTTGGGCCTCGTATACCGCTGCTCCATAGCGCCTATGCCCGAAGCGGGCGGCCATCTTGTGCGAGTGACAATGACCATGACCGCGCCAGGCTGCGGCATGGGCAACGTCCTCAAGTCTGATGTCGAAGGCAAGCTTCTGCGCCTGCCGGGTGTGAGGGAGGTTCGCGTGGAAATTGTATTCGACCCGCCCTGGCACGCGGGTCTGATGTCGGACGCCGCCAAACTGCAGTTGGGCCTAGACGACATGCCACCGTCGCCGTTTCCCGTTCTATCCTGATCCTGCGATCAGGAAATGGAATTGGGGCTTAGAGCGCTGCGCGGTGCAACAAGGAATCGAACGCGAGCCCGGCCCGCGTCCGCTCTGAACTTCTGATTGCGGTCTGCGAAGGTTCTGAGCTCTGGTTCTCTTTCGAACGTGCGTGCATCGCGGCAGAGACTGCGGTAAGTTTGTCCTATGGCGAAACAGCGTCAGAACGTACGCTCGTCCGGCATCGAGCAATTGGCCTGGCGGCTGCCTTTGCTCGCTCTGGCCTGTCTGGCGCTTGCCGCCCAATCCTCCAATGCCTGGCCGCATCGTTCCCCAAAGACGCCTCGATCGTCCTTTGGGTACGCTTCAAAAACGAAGCCTCCTTTCACTTCGATTCCACACGGAACGGTCCTGGCTGTGCGATTGAATTCCACTCTATCTTCCGTGAAGAGCAAGCCGGGTGAAGCGGTCACGGCGCGGATCATGCAAAGCGTCCCTCTGCGGGACGGTTCAGAAATACCCAAGGGTTCCAAGGTGGAAGGTCGCATTGTGGAGGTTTTCCGAGGCAGCGGCGGTACGGGAGCGAGAATCTCGCTTCAGTTCGACAAACTGCGCCTATCGCATCAGGAGGTTCCGATCGTCGCGAATCTTCGAGCCATCGCTGGTTTTATGGAGATATACGCGGCTCAAACGCCCGCCGCAGCACCAGGATTCGGAGACGTCTTCCGTTGGATGACCACGATGCAAATCGGTGGCGACGTTGTTTATGGCGACGGTGGGCCGGTTACCTCGGCCGAGAATGGGGAGGAAGTGCTAGGAACGTCCGTCGATGGCGGTGTTCTGGTCCGTTTGAGCGCGAACGAAAAACAGGGATGCCGCGGAGCGGTGGATGGCAATGACAGCCTGCAAGCCCTATGGGTCTTCTCTTCGAGTGCCTGCGGAACCTACGGACTTGAACATGTCGAAGTCCCGCATGCAGGGCGGACCGATCCGATCGGTCGGATCATCCTCGCTTCGAACAAGGGCAGTTTGAGGATTCCATCGGGCACGGGCATGCTCCTGCGCATCGATGGGGATACCCGGTAAAGACGGTAACCGATGCTGCGTCAAACCGCGTGGTTTATGCCGCGGATTTGAATCGTCCGATTCCGAACGTCATTCCGGCCTAACGGCGCTTTCCGACCGAAGCGCGCTGGTGTACCCTAAGGGTCCCCCAACTAGACCTTACTCTGGAGCTGTTTCCATGAACCTAGAAACTCCCAAGCAAGCCTTTGCCGCCCGGGAGGCCCATGAGGCGCTGATCGAACTCAAAAGACTTGTGGATGAAGCCACGCGGCTTACCCACGAGGCGGAACTCGAGTCGTTCCGCGTGGCCATCCATCGCGACCCGAACGATAGCGTTCGCAAGTCCTTGCAGAATGTAGTCGAGCGCGTGAAATCGCCGGACCTCGATAGGGCGATTCTTATGGTTCGAGAAAAACTCGAAGTGGCGCTATCGGTCTAGGCCGCCCAGGAACAGGATCGTTACACCGCGCTTCCTAGAGAAGGTTCGGTTTTTCGGCTCGCGCGGAATCGCGGCGATTTGCTGAAACCATTCTCTGACGGCATTTTTTCGCTCACGCTGCGGACAAGCACGCCCACTACGCGCGCGGCGAGGCTGCCGCAGTAACACCGGGTCAAGGACGCGACCGGCAGACCGCCACGCTCTTTCGCCCAATTCGCCGCGGACTACGCACAGGCGTTTTCCGCGCCGGCATCCCGGAACAAGGCGGCGAGCGAAAACTGACTCGTTCTGCTGGTCGAACCAGCTGAGATCTAGCCGGAACGAGGATGCACTGCCGGGCCAGCGTGAGGGCTAACGCTAGCCGTGCTCTCGCCAGAATCACGAATCAGCGCGCCCGTACCAGCGCAGCACGCGCAGGGCGCGCAACGTGTTCCACCGGCTCTCTCGGCCCAGGGCCTCGTTTGTCTCGATCGGCATCACGCCGGGATACTGTGCCTCGAGGAGCCATCGCCCATTCGCGTCGCGCTTCGACGCGACGAGCGCAATCGCCTCGGTCAACCTTTCATCGGGCGCGGCGCCTGTACTGCGCAGGTAGTCAAGCCCACGTAGCACGTCGTAGTGCCACCACGTCGGGAAGGCGAAGCGGGTCCATGAGCCGCTGCCTTTACGATCGTGTTCGATCACCTCGCCGGTTGACCGCCGCCGCATGAGTCGGCGCTCGAGGAGATAGTTCTCGCCGCGGAGACGGGCCTCGGTGACCTCCCGAGTCCCTGCACCCGCCCGTTCGTATTCGACGAGGGCCTCGAGCACGCAGATTGTGGTGTTGAACGACGCCCGCTTCGAGCGATCTGGCGCTTCGCAGTTCCAACCGCCGTCCGACAACTGCTCTCGGAGCAAGCGGTCGATGATGCCCCGAACCTCCTGGCCGAAATAGGCGCCGACCGCGGCGACCTGCCCGTTGATGCACGGCTCGACCTCGCCTGCAAAGAAGGCATGGTCCCAACACGGTTCGGGACCGCATCCCCGCCAGGTCACTCGGTCGCGAACCAGGCCGACCGCCCGCCGCGCCGCGTCACTCGCGGGATCGAGACCCAGGTCGCGCAACAGCATGAGGACGTGCATGGTGGAGTCCCACCCGCGGTTCCATGCCGCGCCACCCCACCGACCATCGTTTGCCTGGAGAGAGAGCAGCCTCGCGCCGAGGCCTTCGGTCGAGACTCGTGCGCGCTCGCAGGCGACCTTCGCGGCGGGCTCACGGGTCAGATCCCGCATCGTCTGCCAGCGGATCGAAGGGTCAGAATCGAGTAGCCAGTCGATGACAGTCACAGGTTTTCCTCCCGCTTTTATGGCCCTAGGTAGGACCAGGCGCATTGTTCTAGGCCGGGGTACGGCTGGTTGCGGGGAGAACGGCACCCGGTCGCCCGGTGCTATCATTAGACTAGAGCGGAGCCGAAGCGCAATCACCCGACTCGCGAACGGTTGGACTCTTTTAGGATCCTCCCCGCTCCGCCAGACCATCCTATTCTGGGAATCTCGTGCCCATCGTCGACGCAACCCGCGACCTGCCTGGAAGAGAGCTTGGCGGCGCGGACCCTGCGTTTGCTGCCGCCTCAGGCGCCGGGCGAATCGCGCGTTTTGCGTGGTTTATTGTCTGCTACAACATCGCCGTCATTCTCTGGGGTGCCTACGTGCGCGCTACCGGATCGGGCGCCGGATGCGGCGGTCACTGGCCTCTCTGCAACGGCGAGATTCTGCCGACCACGGGCAAAATGCAGACGCTCATTGAATTCACGCATCGCGTGACAAGCGGGGCGTCGATCGTTTTGGTTTTTGTGCTTCTCCTATGGTGCTGGCGGCGCACCCGGAAAGGTGATTGGTCCCGCCGCTCGGCGGTTACGGCCGCCGTTCTCTTGTTGAACGAGGCTCTGCTCGGCGCCATGCTCGTCCTGTTTGATCATGTCGGCTTGGACCGCTCCGCCGGCCGCGCCGTGTTCTTGTGTCTGCATTTTGCAAATACCCTGCTGCTTGTTGCCGCTCTCACGCTCACCGCCAAGTGGCTTTCCCGAGGCAACGGGCGCTTCACCTTCGCGGGAGCGCGGCGTGAATGGGCGTACGTCGGTTTTGGTCTGGCTTGTGTCATGGCTACGGGTATGACCGGCTCTCTCGCCGCCCTGGGCGACACGCTTTTCCCGACCGCGACTTTGCAGGCTTCACTCGCCCAGGATTTTGCCTCCGGCAGCCACCTGCTCTTGCGCCTGCGACTCATTCATCCGGCCTTGGCCGCCTTCGCCCTGTTTTATGTGTTGTGGATGTTGCGCAAGCTCTCGAAAGACTCTCGGGAATTCTCAGCGACGTTTTCTCTGGTGGTGACGACGTTGCTGGCGCAAGTCGCTTTGGGGGTATTGAACGTCCTCTTGTTGGCGCCCGT
>Ga0126370_10000822_pt1 | contig 13559 bp, 11 predicted proteins | sample PanSoiMetaPlot_3_FD_92586 | JGI IMG/M metagenome (GOLD analysis project Ga0126370, IMG submission 92586) | Tropical forest soil microbial communities from Panama - MetaG Plot_3 | ecosystem: Environmental > Terrestrial > Soil > Tropical forest > Bulk soil | place: Panama | collected 2016-02-17 | reverse complement strand
GTCCGCCCAGCCCGCGCGCGGAGCGCGACCGCCTCCTGGCCGAGGCCGAGGTGATCCTGGGCGGCTGGCCGTTCCCGCTCGATCTGCGCGCGCGATCTCCGCGACTGAGGTGGTTTCATCAGCGCCCCGCCGGCGCCAGCAACTTGCTGCGGGGCGATCTGTGGGGCAGCGACGTCACCGTCACCACGTCGCGCGGCCAGGGCAACACCGGCGCCATGGCCGAGTACGTCCTGGCCTGCTTTCTCCACTTCGCCCGCGGCCTGCACCGGGCCGACCGCGATCGACAGCGGCAGCGTTTCGAGCACGCCAGCTATCGGCCGGTACTCATCGAAGGCAAGACCGTATGCGTCGTTGGCGCCGGTGGAATCGGCCAGGCGGTCGGACGACTGTGCGCCGGCGCCGGGATGCGCGTGGTCGGCACCCGGCGCCGCGTTACGCGTGGAGACGCTTTGCCGGCGGGATTCAGCCGCCTCGAGGGCCCCGAGCGTCTTCATTCGCTGCTGGGCGAGAGCGAGTTCGTGGCCGTCTGCTGCCAGTGGACCCCCGAGACGACGGGGTTGATCGGCCGCGCGGCATTCGAGGCGATGCGCCGGGGAACGGTACTGGTCAATGTCGCCCGCGGCGAGATCGTCGACGAATCGGCGCTGATCGAAGCGCTCGCGTCGGGCAAGCTGCGCGGCGTCGGCCTCGATGTCTACCAGGGCGAGTTCGAGCACGCCCCCGATCCCCGCCTCTGGCAGGATGAGCGCGTGTTGATCACCCCTCATGTCTCCGGCGGTACCGACGTGGCGCAGCATCGGGCCGTGGACGTGTTCTCCGACAATCTGCGCGCGTACCTGGACGGGCGCCCGCTCGCCAACGTGATCGACTGGGCGCGAGGCTACTGACATCGGCCACCTCCGCTCGGTGAGGATCCCAAAGGGCCGTCACCGAAGCGTCAGCGAGGCGCGCGATTCGTCTCACCGGCTCGCGGTGAGTTGGCGGGTCTCCAATGTTACGGAACTACCTAACGCGCTTGTAGCGCAGTCGGATAGAGCATCGCACTTTCTAAGCGGCCAGCGCGGAATTCGCAAGTGGCTGTTAACGCGTTGCCAGGCGCTCCCTTTCATTTACCAGAGTCGCGAACCGACTATCGCCGGTCGCGTGTCTCATGCTCGAGTGGAAGACTCATCATGCCTGACGACTTCGAGTCCATCTCGCGTGCGCGGCTCGAATATCGCGACGGGACTCTCGGGTGCCTCATAGTTTCTGGAGAAATGGGGTCAGGGGCCAGCCACCGCACGTTGACCTGACCGGACGTCAGCGCCTCTCGGCCGATGACCGAGGAGTCGGCGACCACCGCGGACACGACAGATCGTAGTGGCTGGCGGGAGTCTCGCAGACGAAGGCGGCTCGGAGGAGCCGCCCGCCCGGTGAAAGATCCACAGCGTGCTGATGTGCTGCCGCCCGGGTGCAGGCCGAGGGCGAGAAATTACGCTACGCCGATCCCGGCGAAGCCGCGCTCCGGGTGAGGGCGGCATCGGACGGTTCCGGTGCGGTCGGCGCGCCGGCCAAGAGGAGAGAATGCAGATCTCGTAGGTTGCTGACCACCAATACGCGAATCGACGCGCGTTCCAGTACGCCCCGAATTATTTCCTCTTCTGGGGTCAACTCAGCGCCGAGCCCCTTCACGTAGATGCCCATCACCTGACCGTCCGGCGCCCTGGCATAGAGGGTCGGCCAGCAGTTGTTACGAATGGTGTAGCCGTGGCCTACCAATTCCCTCTGGACCGTGCGGGCGAAGAAATTCATCTGTTGCCACCTCCATCCCGATGTTCTCACGCACGGGCTGCTGGCCGAAAAATCGCCCAGAATCTCCTGAGGCGTGAGGAGCACCCTAATGGCGGGCAGTACTCATGGACAAGTGGCTTATGGAGGTCATTGGTTGGGGGATCGTAGGGCCAGCCCTAGCGGTTGGGGCCAGCTACGTCCTCTCCTGGGGAGTGGGCAAACAGTCTTGGCAAGCTGGTTGTAGGCTCTCAGGTCCACGGCATCGTCCGATCTCGCTCCCAGTTCGACCCGCTTGGGATACAACTCGAGCGACAGATTGGCGACGCAGGTAGATCCCACCGGGGTGAGCTAGGCTTTGAACGAACCTGCCCGTCACTGGATCGCCGGTGATGAAGACAACGGGTGTCGTCTTGGTCGTTCGCTGGAGCGCCCTGACGGCTTGAACAGCTTCTCCCACGATAACGTCCGACTTGCGGCGGACTAGCTCGGCGGCCAGGGACTGAAGCGTTTCGGATTTGTCGCCGCACGAGTGCGTAAGTAGTGCCTTCATAGCCGAGTTCGCGCATACCCGAGCTCGGCCATCAGTCGGGGTGTTGGCACCAGACCGAGCCAGCCCACCCGCTTCGCCCCTGCGACGGTCTGAATCAGTGGAGCGGAAGTCGATCACCTTCCCCGCTCCAAGTCATCCAGTGCCTGCTGAAAATTACCCGAGTGATGGCGTCGACGCGTGTCACGCGGCTCGGAGCACTCCGCGTCCCAGGTCTCGAGAAACATGTCGTCCGAGCCGGGAAAGTCATGGCGGGCGTATATCACAGTCAGCCGCCCATTGGCCCACTTCACTGTCAGCGATTCCTCCTCCTTCAGGCTGCTTGGGTGAAGACGGTGCACACTTAGTCTCTTATGAGGATTGCCGATCGCGTTCCTTTCGTCGGCCCGGGCAGGTGCTTGGTGTGGAAGCATGGGTAAATATTCGCGGGCCCTTCCCAACGCGCGGCCCACTACGCGCCAGATCCCCGCATGATGCTTCTTGCCCGGTGACTCAGGGACGGGCTGCGGTTGCGTCATGACTCACACCCTTCCTAAAAAACAGTTTCATGAGACGTCTTCTCGGGATCGACACAGCCAACCGTCCTTCAAGTAGGGCTCGAACATTCGAAATTCAGCGGAGTAGTTGGTTCCACGCGTACTGATCCAGGGGCGTGAAGCGGATGCACCGACATTCGGCGCAGACGGTCGCCGCGAGTTTCCGCTTCTCGTACCAATGCGCGGCGTAGACGTGGCCACAGACACAAGGCCAGTGCTTGGCATCGGAGGCGTCATGTCGACTGCGTGGGTCGAGCATGGCTACTCGACCAACTCGGCCGCTAGTTCCGGCAGCAGCTCCCGATTCCAGGCTCCGGATCGGTATTCGATGGCCACGTTCTGCCCGATCACGTAACCAAGCTCGCGGAGACCCGACAAGAACGCCCACCGCTCATCGGACGGCGGATCGACGAGAGGCGACAAGACCAGATAGCCAATCCGCGGGACTCGCGTGGCCTGCTGCGGTTTGGCGACTGATGGTGCGAGGGCGACAGCCGGTGCGAAAACGACGGTAAGCCCGATCCGCCACATAGACACCTCGTGGATGACGGCTGGCGTGAGTCTAGCAGACGGGATTAGGCTGCGGAATTAGGCTGGAAAAATTCCGTCATGCAACGTAGGCCGCACGATCATTTCTTGGCTCTGTTTGGATCGTCCTCCGGGTTCACGAAGGTAGGCGCAAAGGGTCCTTCTCCGTACACCTCGACCACGTTGCCGGCCTTGTGCAAGCCGAAGTGGGGCAACTTTGCCGGCATCACGGAATGGGCGCCCGGCTTCAGCTGAATTAGCTTGGAAGCGTCGTACTTCTCTCCGTGAGCCAGCAGGAACGAGCCCTCTAGCACCGTGATGTGTTCGTCGGTCGGATGCCAGTGAGGCGGCACTTGGACCTCGCCTTTGGCACGGATCCGGATCACGTAAACACCACCCTTCTTGTCCGGATCCCCGGAGACGACGGCCATTTCAACGCCGGGTATGAGCGGCTTCCAGACCAACTGGCTTGGCGTGACGATTACCGGACCTTGCGCGAAAGCAAGAACCGGTAGCAGCAAGATCGCAGGGGAGAAGACCCAGCACGCGATTTTGATGGACAACTGTTGCCGGGCGGTTCGCATGGGCACCTCGTTGGGACGGCTGGCAGTGTAGCAGACCTGGACTTCGTGCCGACTGTGCCACCAGTTGATCTCACCCGACGATACGGTCTAATACGACGATGGCGTGCTCCAAGTTGACCGCGGCAGACCACGCACGCTGAGTCCCGAGGAGCGTGTCATCCTCACAAGCGGAGCCAACAACTCGTAGACCGTACCGAGGTGCTCGTGTCGGAGCTCGAAGCTACTAGCCGACCTGACACTACGGGCGATCCGCGGACCTGCGGCGGCGCCCGTCACTACTTTATCTTTATCTCGATTGCGCCTGAGTACGGCTGGCCGTCAGCTCGACGTAAGTGAACCACCAGCCGTCGATCAGGTGAACCTCGAGCGAGCTCCCGGGCTTCTCGTAGATCTGCGTGGTGACATCGTCCGCAGAAGTGCTGCTGACATAGCGCCAGCCGTTCGTCTGCAGCGTGGTCCGCATCGCGTCGCTCAGGCTCGCGACCTCCAACCGGCCCCGATACACGAGCCGTGCGGCCTTGACCGTGGGCGACTCGATGATCGTGGACTCGCTGGGCTGGTAGGTGAGCCCGTTCGGCACCGGGATGTCTGCGAACTCGCTTCGAGTGGGCTTGGACGACGTGGTCGCGCACCCGGCCGTGAGCGCGAGGAGGAGGAGGAACGCGGCGGTCGTACGTTGAATACTCATGCTAGCAGAAGAGCGCAGCATCGGATGTGCCAGAGCATCCAAGATTAGAGTCGGTAAGCACTTAGACAGTTGTGGAGGTGCCGCGTCGGCTCGTCAGGGACAGTTTGCGCGACTGCGGCTCGCCAGATCGTCATCCCACCCGGCCGCCCCGCTCTCGCCCCGTCGCCCCTCGTCGTCGTCCCCGGTTGCCACGGGTCCAGTACGTGCCCCCGCCCGTGCCGGCCGAGCCCGCGAATCTCTTTTCTACAGTGGCACCAGCGCTGCCTCGCCCTCCCGGTGAATGACGAAATTGGACAATGAATTGCCCGGCAACCGGCTCGGCGACGCAGTACCATACCGCGGCGATGGACCCTCTGAGCGAGCTGGTCGGGGAGCATCCGAAGATCGTCTCTCTGCGAGAGATGGCTCGCACCGTTCTGCAACGTCATCAGGGCACACACCGTCTCCCTCCCATCCTGATTCAGGGTGAAACCGGTACCGGCAAGGGACTGCTGGCGCGGCTCATCCACCGAGCAGGACCCCGTGCAAGCGGCCGGTTCGTCGACCTCAATTGCGCGGCGATCCCCGAAACGCTACTGGAGGCCGAGTTGTTCGGCTATGAGCGTGGGGCGTTTACCGACGCGCGGCAATCGAAGCCGGGACTCTTCCACGTCGCGCACGGGGGCACGTTGTTTCTCGACGAGATCGGCCTGCTTCCGCGCGGCCTCCAGGCCAAGCTCCTCACAGTGCTCGAGCAAGGCAGCGTTCGCCGGCTGGGAGCGACGAGGAGCGAGCCCGCCAATGTGTCGATCGTTGCGGCGACGAACGAGTTGTTGCGCTCGGCTGTCCTCGAAGGACGGTTTCGTGAGGACCTCTACCACCGACTCGCTGTGCTCAGGTTCGAGCTGCCGCCGCTGAGGGAGCGGCGCGATGACATTCAGCTCCTCGCGGGGCGGTTGCTCGCTCACGCGTGCACCGAGTACAACCTGCCCGCCCGGACGCTGGCGGCGGGCGCGCGGCTCGCGCTCAAAACGTATGAGTGGCCAGGTAACGTCCGGGAGCTCGCCAATGTCATCGAGCGAGCGGTGCTTCTCGCCGACACCGACACCATCACCGCGAACGAGCTGGATCTGCCCGAATCTTCGCCGGTGGAGTCGCACGGTGTGGAGCTTCCCCCGACACTCGAGGACACGTATCGCCAGCAACTGGTCGAAGCGCTGGAGCGCACGTCGTGGAACATTACGCGGACGGCGGCGATACTCGGCATCGCACGCAACACGGTCCGTGCACGGATACGAGTTTACGGTTTGCGTCGGGGCGACGCCCCGACCACCTCGGCCGTGTCCTCACCGGCCGCCGCCGCGCCGACTGACGTGACACCGCCCTCCGCCGATTATTTGGAACCGGCGGCGATCGCCGACGTGCACTGGGAACACCGTCGCGTCACGTTTTTGCGCGCCCGTATCCTCGCTGCCGCCGACGCGTCGCCTTCGCTGACGACCCGCGTGCTGGGCTGGATGATCGAGAAGGCTAAGACGTTTGGCGGATACGTGAGCGAGATCAGCCAGCACGGCATTGTCACAATCTTCGGACACGAGCCGGCCGAGGACGCTCCCCGCCGAGCGGCTACGGCTGCGCTCGCCCTCACCAAGCAGGTCGCGCGCGAGCAGCGGCACGGCGATCTGGCGTCGGAGGTCTCGGTGACGCTCGCCATCCATGTCGACCGCGTCGCGCTGGCGCGCATCGGTGGTCGACCTATCATCGAGCAGGACGCCACCCGCCGGGCCACGGCCGTCCTGGATGAGCTGGAGCCGATCGTCGCAGGCGAGATCGGGGTGACAGATGCGGCGGCCGGATTCTTGGTGCGACACTTCGACGTCGCGCGCTCCCCGGAGGCGCGGGCGGGCCGCCACCGGCTCCTCGGGCGCTGGGCCACGCCGGGCGGCGTGCACCCGGTGACCTTCATCGGGCGCCATCCCGAAATCAACATGCTTCAGGGTCTGCTCGATCGCGCGATGCTGGGCCACGGTCAGATCGTGACGCTCGTGGGGGAGCCCGGCATCGGAAAGTCGCGGCTCCTGCACGAATTCCAGCAGACCGTCCGGAGGGAAGGCGTCATCACTCGCGAAGGGCGCTGCGCGTCGTGGGCGACGCACGTACCGTACTTCCCGGCGATCGAGATACTCCAAACTGTCTGTGGCATCGAGGAGACGGACCCGATCGAGGCGGTCGACGCCAAAGTGCTTGCCGCCGTCCGGCCGCTGGGTGAAGCCGCCCTCGAGTCTGCTCCCTATCTGCAGTATTTGCTCTGCCCGCGTAAGGGTGGTGAGTTGAGCGATCGATCCCCCGCCGCCATTAAGGCCGGGACGTTCGAGGCGATCCGCCGTGTCGTCCTCGCCCAGCAGGAGCGGCGGCCCCTTCTCCTGGCCATCGAGGACCTCCAGTGGATCGACCAGACGTCGGTGGAGCTACTGGCTTCCCTGGCGGAGCTGACGACGGCCACACGCATTCTGCTGGTGGCGACGTGTCGGCCAGGCTATCAGGCGCCGTGGCGGATTCGGTCGAACGCGACGCAGATCGCCATCGGTCCGCTTTCCGCCGCGGAAAGCCGACAGCTCGTGGAGTCTGTGTTGATTGCGCGGCCGGCTACCGACACCGTCGTGACGCGCATCCTGGGCCGTGGCGAGGGCAATCCCTTGTTTCTGGAGGAGCTCGCGCGCTCGGTTCGCGAGCAATCCAACGAGGCCGCCGCGCTCGCAGTGCCGGGAACCGTGCACGACATCATCGCGATGCGCGTCGAGGGGCTCGCGGCGGCAGACAAGTACGTGCTCGACGTGGCCGCGGTGATCGATCGAGCCGTGCCTGTCTCATTACTGCAGGAGGCGTGCGAGCTCTCGGGGGAGGCCGTCCGCGGCAGCCTCGGGCGCTTGCTATCGGCTGAGTTTCTCTATGCCACCCGGCTGGGCGCCGATCCCGAATACACGTTCAAACACGCGCTGACTCACGAGGTCGCCCACGACAGCGTTCCCGCGGATCTCCGTAGAGTCTTGCACGATCGAGTCGTCACTGCGATCCAGAAATTGGCGCCGGAAACCGGCGAGCGGCGTCCGGAGACACTGGCGCGTCACTACACCGAGGCGGGCCGGCAAGCCGAGGCCATCGAGCATTGGTCCCGCGCAGGGCAGCTGGCTCTGCGGCGTTCGGCACACGGCGATGCGATCGTGCACCTCGGCCAGGCGCTGAAGCTCTTGACGGGGCAGCCGGAGAGCTCCGGCCGCGACGCTCAGGAAATCAGCATGCAGCTCGCGATGGCGACGGCCCTCACGGTCGCCCGCGGATACGGTGCTCCTGACGTCGAGCGCACGCTCGCCCGCGTCCGGATCCTGTCCGACCGGCTGACCGATGTCGCCGAGAAATTTTTCGTCCAATGGACCCTGTGGCGGTTCCAGTTCGCACGTGCCAATTTCCGTGCGGCCGAGGAGCTAGTGGGTGAGCTGCTGGCCATCGCCGCGAGCCGGGATGATCCGGTGGTTCACGTCGGGGCGCACGCTGCAGCCGGTATCGACAAGTTCTATCTCGCCGAGTTTTCCAGCGCGCGCGAGCATTTCGCGCGAGCGATCGCGGCGTATGACCGCCAGCACACGGCAATCCAGGCCCTCCGATACGCCCAGGACCTCGGCGTCGCGGCGTGGGGCTTCCTCGGCTGGGCCGACGCCGTGGTCGGCGACCTCGACGGTGCGGCGCGGCGAGTCGAGACGGCGTTGCAGCTGGCGCGGGAGATCGGCCATCCGTTCAGTCTGGCGACCGCATTGTTCCTCGCCTGTGAGGTCTACGAGCTTCGCGAAGAGGCCGACGCTGTCGGGCGCCTCGGCGACGAGCTGGTCGCGACCGCGCGCGAGCACGGGTTCGCATTCTTCCTGGGGTTCGCGCTGACGCACACCGGGTGGGCGATGAGCCGCGCCGGCGACGTGAGCTCCGGCGTCGCGGTGATGAAGGAAGGCGCCGACCTCTTCCGGGCGGTCGGCCAACGGGTCGGCCTCGCGCATCGCGCGCGATTGGCCGAAGGTCTGCTGGCGACCGATGCCGTCGGCGAAGCGCTTGACGTGATCGCAGATGCCCTGGAGCAGCGGCAAGAGACCGAGGAGCATGCCTTCGTGGCGGCACTCCTTACCCTGCGCGGCGAAGCGCTGGCCCGTCGCGGCGAGACCGTCGCCGCCGCGCGGTCGTTCGGCGACGCCATCGAGCTCGCAAACCGGCAGGGCGCGACGCTGTTCGCCCAGCGCGCGGCGACCGGTCTGCGCCGCCTAGAGACCAGCGATGACTAGATCGCACTCCTTCACGTCGACGCTCATAGCTTCTGCACCACAACCCTGCCCTCGTTGATGAACACGTGGTAGCGGCTGCCGTCGTTACACACCGCGATGTAGTCGTTGTCGCCTTGCTTGGTGGCACTGACTAACTGCCCGCACGGCTGACCCTGCAGAGCGATGACGCGGCCTCGAGTCCAGCACGCCTGACCTGACCTTCTGGCGTGGTGCATGACTCAGATCGCGGGTTTCAGCTGCGTCAGCTGTCATGAGGTTGCTTGGCCACGCGCGCTTCATGGCCGCGATTGGCGGGAAAGCTCCGACCTCGAGTTAAGGGAATGCCCCTCTGGATTTATACGTCGGGTCGCGGCCATTAATAGTCGTGAGTAACGACACGGTTCACGGTACCTGCGAGACGGAGTGCTCCTGTATTCCGGCCTCGCGTGCGGTTCGAGACTACCGTGCGAAGTCTCGGCAACTGCGGCGCCACGCTGGGCGATGTCTCATCGTGTGGATTGGGGTATGCCTGACTTGGAGTGCGGCGCGGGCCGAAGAGTACCGCTACCCGTATCGGGACCCATATCTAGCCACGGCGACTTCGGCCCTCCTAGATGGCAATCGCCAGTCCTCTCGACCCAGGCGTCTGGCGGTCCACGTGCCGGGCCTGGCCGGTCGAAACGAGCTGCCGACGCTCGAAGGGCGTGGCAACCTCAGCGTGGCTTTCTATCCCCAGAGCCGTCCGGCGCCGTTACTATTCATTCTTCCCGGCATCGGATCCAGCGCGTATGCCGGCCTGGGCACCTACTTCGCCGAGCTCTTCCAGCAACAGGGCTTTCACATTGTCGTCATGCCCTCGCCGATGAGCTGGAGTTTTGGGCTCGCGGCCAGCCGAAGCGGCGCACCCGGATTCGCGCCGGACGACGCCCGCGATTTGTACGACGCAATGCAACGGACCCTCACGGTCCTCGAGGCTTGCCACAAGGTGGAGCCGACGCGGATCGCGTTGATGGGGGCCAGCCTGGGCGCACTTGAAGGCGCCTATCTCAGCGTCCTCGATGCCGACGAGCAGATGATCGGGATAGACACCTATCTGCTCGTGAACCCGCCACTAGATCTGAACTACGCGCTGAAGAGAGTCGACGAATGGAACGCCCTGTCGGAGAAGTTTGGACGAGCCGCATCGATGAAGCTCGTCGACCGGGCGCTCGCGATTGTCGACGCGTTCTCGACCGAGGACCACAGTGACCCAGCCGTGTTCACGCGGTTTGCCGCCGAGCTCGCGAAGTTTTCAACTGAGGAGATCCGGTTCCTTCTCGCCAAGGCCTTGCAGCTCTCGCTGCCGGAGCTAGTCTACGTGACGCAGCTGATTCACGATCCAGCCCACCGTCCCGCCAATATGAGGGAGGCCAGACGCCGCATCGAAGCCGCAAACACCGTGACCTTGTTGGACTACGCCGAGCGGATGGCCCTGCCGCGGTGGCGGGAGGAGGGCGGCCAGAGCCAGGCCGACTTCAAGGAGTTTGCCCGGCGCGGATCGCTGGCGACGATCCGGGATCGGCTGCGCCGTAACCTGCGCGTGTACGTCGCACACAACGCCGATGATCCTCTGACGGCCCGGCAATCGATCCTCGAGCTCAAGAAGACCTTGGGGGATCACATGGTGGTATTCCCGCATGGCGGGCACCTGGGTAATCTCTGGTACCCGGACAACAAAGAACTCGTGCGACGGATTTTGGCGACTCCAGCGGGCGGCGCGGAGAAGCGCCTCGACGCTCAGGCCTTAAGGCGCGGACGCTCATCGGCCCCTTCGGGCGTCCGCTGTTACGACAAGGCTATAGCCGCCACCTTCACATTATTGCGCCGACGTTGACGGCAGGGACCGCGCCTCGACATCGATCCTGCCGCCCGGTCTGGGGCGGCAGCGCGACATCCCGCGGCCACCCAGCGAGTACATCTCGCTACATATACCTCCCGCCGTTCGGGCTGAGGACTTGTCCGGTGACGAAGCTGGCATCCTCGGAGGTGAGGTAGGCGATGGCGTGGGCGATGTCTTCGGGAGTGCCTTCGCGGCGGACGGGAGTCTCCTCGGCTACGCGGGCGCGGCGGTCGGCCGGCCAGGTAGAGGTCATCGGAGTGGCAATGAAGCCGGGCGCGACAGCGTTGACCGTGATGCCGTGCGGCGCGACCTCGCGGGCCAGTGACTTGGTGAAGCCGATCAGGGCTGCCTTCGCGGTGGCGTAGGCGACCGAGCGGCCGGTGCCGCCGAGGCCGGCGACCGAGGACAGGCTGACGATCCGGCCCCAGCGGCGCTCGAGCATGCCGGGCAGCACGGCCCGAGTGCAGGTGTAGGCGCCCTTCAGATGGACGGCCAGCATGCGGTCCCAGTCCGCTTCGGGCATCTCGAGGAAGGCCGCTTGCCAGGCGAGACCGGCGTTGTTCACGAGCACATCGATCGGGCCCAGGGTGCGCTCGGCCTTTTCGACGGCCGCGCGAACTTCGTCCGAGCTAGTGACGTCGGCATGCAGGGCGACGGCGCGCCGGCCGAGTTTCTCAAGCCGGGTTGCCGTTTCCCGTGCACCGTCCAGGTTGACGTCGAGGACCACGCCGTTGGCGCCATCCTCGGCGAGTCGGATGGCGGTTGCCCGGCCGATGCCAGAGCCGCCGCCGCTGACGAGTGCGATCCGTCCTTGCAGGCTCATCGGTTTCTACCTCCGCGCCCAGAACGATGGACAGCTGCCCCTCGGGATCATAGGTCATCTCGCTCGCACATAATCGGCGTGGGGTCTATTTCGGGTGTTTCTCCGGAGACTTGATTCCTTGCTCACCGACCTGATGTCTGGGCTAACTCCATCCGGCCTTGCTCCTGTGCTGACCCGCCGAAATTCCTCGTCTCCTGATCCTCAGGGGCGATGGCGACGGTGTGGCCCGCTGAAGGCGCGCGGATTAGGAGGCGATACGTCGGTCTTTGCGGTCAGCGTCCGATCTGGCAGAGGACGTGGCGTAGTCTGGACCGGCAAGGCGTCTTGCTTCGCGTAACACGGTGTGTCTTCGCTCGCGCCGTTCGCGCAGCTCGTTGATGAGGAGAACTGTAACAGCGATCAGGACTCCGACGATTAAAGGCACGACGAGAAGGGCAGCGTAGCGGCTCATAGCGACCTCCTGCGAGCCACGACGGCTTGATGGCCCGGACCATAGCGCCGATGCCGTTTCAGTGCAAGCGCTGGACATCCTTCCCACGTGCGTCACCATCTGGGAGGCCGCGTGGGCGGCCCTGTCAGTCCAGCGACGCGAGTCGCACCACCGAGGGCGATTGGCGCAATCTCAGAATGTCGGTCGAGAACTTCATCACATCGCCGGGTGTCCGGGGCTCGCGCCGCCAGCCATCCTCGCCCGAGGTGCCCATGCGGCGGATTGGGCTCGCGGTCGTACTCACTTTCAGCCTTCGCATGCCGCTCGCCGCCGAGCCGAGGTGAGCAGGAAGAGCGAACCGACCGCCGCTGAAGCCCGTCGCGGTCGCATCATCGGTTGCCCTCCGCGGCGCCCGCACGCTCATCCGTGACCTTCGCCTGGCAGGTCCTCGATGACGTCGCGGCGGCGTTCGGGGGGTGCTTGCGCGCCGGCCGCGATCGTGAGACTTCACGAGTACCGCGGCGCTGTGCCGGTGCCGCGGGTCTCGGCATCCGGGGAGGTGCGCCATGCTCGATCTCGTGATCACAGGCGGACAGGTCGTGACGCCGCAGGGCGTCGCGGACATGGACGTCGGGGTGCAGGGCGAGAAGATCGCCGCGCTCGGCTGGCCGGGCACGCTGTCCGGCGGTGGCCGTACGATCGACGCCCGCGGCAAGATCGTCGTCCCCGGCGGCATCGAGCCGCACGCGCACATCAACATCCCCGTGCCGGAGATATGGGCGGGAAAGCCCGACGTCATGACCCAGCCCCCCGAGGCCGCCACCCGCGCCGCTGCCTTCGGCGGCGTGACCACGGTCATCGACTTCGCGGGCGATCTCGACCTGGCGCCCTCGCCCAACGCCCCGCGCGTGCCCATCGCCGAGCACGTCGAGCGGCGGCGCGCCGTCTTCCGCGGCCACTCCTACACCGACTTCGCGTTCCACTACATCCTGGCGGGCGAGGTCGCGCCGCAGACGATCGGCGAGATTGGTGAGGCGATCCAGTCGGGCGTCGCGAGCTTCAAGATCTTCACGACCTTCCGCCCGATCCGCGTGCCGTACGGCCACTTGTGGAGCATCTTCGCGGAGGTGGCGAAGCATGGCGGCATCATGGCCGTGCACGCGGAGGAGGACGACGTCGTCACCTACATGACCCAGAAGCTCAAGCGCGAAGGGCGGGCGCATGGCTACAACCTCCACCTAGTGCACAACAACATCTCGGAGGACTTGGCGTTCCGGCACATCATCCGTCTCGCCCAGAACACGGAGACGGCCGTGTACTTCGTGCACACGACGGCCAAGGAGGGCGTCGCGGCGGTCGCCGAGGCGCGGCGCCTGGGCCAGCCCGTGTACGCCGAGGCCCTGCACAACTACCTGCACTTCACGTGCGACGACTACCGGAAGCCCGGCGGCACCGCGATCCACACCTATCCGGCCATCAAGTTCGCGGACG
>Ga0126370_10000819_pt1 | contig 13562 bp, 9 predicted proteins | sample PanSoiMetaPlot_3_FD_92586 | JGI IMG/M metagenome (GOLD analysis project Ga0126370, IMG submission 92586) | Tropical forest soil microbial communities from Panama - MetaG Plot_3 | ecosystem: Environmental > Terrestrial > Soil > Tropical forest > Bulk soil | place: Panama | collected 2016-02-17 | reverse complement strand
GGGACGGTAGGAGAACACTGGCCTGCCGCGAATCTGTCTGGCCAACCTGGCGCCTGGAGCGGGCGTTGCGCAATCAGCCGAGGTAGCCACGGAATCAGTACGGTCACGGCGACAGATTCCGGCCATAGGCCGGTCCGCAGGCTGCGTGAGCCCCTGCACGACGAATAGCCAATGGCGGTCGGCTTTGCCCAGACTCAGCTGAGATCGAATACCTGCTCAACCGCTTCGTCCTGACTAGGCGGCACACCTGGGCATGGATCTCCCCGGGCAGCTTTAGCCTCCGGCCACGCTACAGCGTGTTGCCCTGTTCTCTGCTCCGCAAGCCACGAGTGCAGCAGATAGCGATCGATTGAGTCGTGACGCCCGAGCGGGTGTCCGGAAGCTACGCGTTCGGCGAGTTCGGCCTCGGTGAACCAGCGGGCCTCCAGTATTTCCTCGCCATCAACAGAAATGCAGCTGGCTTCGGCCCTCGCCCGGAATCCAACCATCAGCCCGGAGGGAAATGGCCACGCCTGTGATGCCACGTAGGTGACCTGGCCAATAAGCACGCCCGTCTCCTCAGCCACTTCTCGGCGCACGGCGTCCTCCAGGCTCTCGCCGGTTTCCACGAACCCTGCCAGCGTGGAGTAGCTTCCCGGTGCCGAACCCCGGTGTCTGGCCAGAAGGCATCTCCGTGGTGTCCCCCCTGATTCGACCAGCATGATCACGGCAGGCTCGATCCGCGGGAAGTGCCTGCGGGCGCAGCCGTCCTGCTCGCAGACACGCACGTGCCCGCCATGCCGCGGCTGGGTCCTGGACCCGCACGTCCCGCAGAATTGCTGATGACGGTGCCAATACACCAGCCCGCGCGCATAGGCGAGAATCGCCGCTTCAGCCGGGGAGACGCCGCTGAAGAGGCGCCGCACATCCAGGGCCCGGTCGGCCCCGGCGGCGTGCACGGCGCGCTCCTCTGACAGGGACGAGAGATCCACCGCGAAGATGCCGGTTGTTCCGTCCAGGCCCAGGAACGCGGGCACGGACAATTCGCGCAGGGTGGCGTGGCGGCCGGGGTCGGCTGAAATCACGGGAACCGGCGGGTCACCAGAGACCAGGCATTGATCTCGCCATACGGGGATCAAGCGGATATTCGTGACGTCGTCAAGAAGCGCGGCAATCCAGCTGGCATCGGCCCGCCGACCGCTCGCCCGGTCCAGAAGGCAGCCCGAATACGGCAGGCTCGCCGAATCCTGAGTAACCGAGAAGCTCATTCCTGTGGCCCTTCGTTTGGCTTCACACCCGCCTTGCAAGGCCTTTGGGCACGAGAATAAGCAGCAAGCGCACGCCGCGAATCTGTCACGATGACTGGCTGCCAGCCAAGTCACCTCGGCGCTGGGCACTACGACTGCTTCGCGGCGACCAGGCTGGCGAGCTGGCCGCGGGAGCTGACGCCGAGCTTGGGGAATGCCTTGTACAAGTGGTAGCCCACGGTGCGTGGGGACAAGAACATCTGGGCGCCGATGTCGCGGTTGGACAGCCCGCTCGCTGCGAGCCGGACGACTTGCAGTTCCTGCGGGGTGAGCCGGGACAGGGGATTGGCCCGCCGGGCGGGCCGCGACGGCGGCGGACCGCCAGTCGCGGCCAGTTCGGTGGCGGTGCGCCGTGCCCAGGAGGCCGCGCCCAGGTCGTTGAATGTCTCTAGCGCGTCGAGGAGGCAGGCCCGGGCGTCGCGGCGCCGACGGTTGCGCCGCAGCCACTCCCCGTATACCAGGTGGGTGCGGGCGCCTTCGAAAGGCCTCCCGTCGTGTGCATGGAGGGCCACCGCGGCCAGGTAGTGCTCTTCGGCTGCGGCGTCGTCGCTGATCAGGGCCTGGCAACGAGATGTGACCGCCTGTGCCCAGGGCTGTGCGGTAAGGCCTGCCCATGATTCGAACATGCGGAAGGTCCGCCGGGCACGATCGGGGTCGCCGCTGCGGGTCGCCGCTTCGACCAGATCGGGCTGGAAGCCGAACTCGGTGCCGCTCCACCAGACGTCTACCAGCGAAGTCAGTCGCTCATAGGCTTTGCCGAACCTGCTTTCGCCAAGGTCCACGAGCGCGAGCTGGGTGGCCTGGTAGTTCGCGTTAGCACTAGGGGTGCCGCCCAGCCGACGGTGTTCTGCCAGCCAGCTGAGGCAGGTGTCCTTATCGCCTGTGTGCGCGGCGAGCGACCCAAGCAGGGTGGTCAGGAACGCCGCACGCGGGTACTGGCCCATGTCGGTGGCTAGTTTCAGCCCTTCCGTCGCGCAGGCATGGGCGTCCGGCCACTCACCCCGAAGAATGTGCGCGGTGGTGAGGCCTTGTAGCGCGCCAGCGAGCCAGCCAGCCATGCCTTGGCGGCGGCAGTCGGCGGCCAGAGCGGCCGAGATCTCCGCTGTGGCCTCGTGATCACCCATCGCGAACGCCAGCGAGCTTGCTGATACCCGCTCGTGGGGCGTGGCGCCGGATGGGTCCTGCCGTATTACCGCTATGCAGTCCCGGATGACCGCCGCGCTCGCGCCGGGATCGCCAGCGGCCAGGCGGGCCTGTTGAAAGATGGCTTCATCGACTGGCCGCAGGCCGGTTCCCGGCGGCAGCGGAAGGTCATCTAGCTGGGCGGTCAACCACCCGTACAGGTCTGCCGAACCGTTGGCCCAGGCAGCCCGGAGCGCCTGGCAGAGCATGCCAGCAGCGCTTTGCGGATCGCGGTCAGCGACGCGCGACGCGGCGCCGGCAAGCGCCGCGATCCGCCCTCTCCTGTCCCCGGTGACCTGGGTGGTGCGCAGGTATGCCAGGCCCGCGAGCAGCGATGGATCGGTGGTGAGCTCTTCCGCCTGGCTTGCCAGCCGGCCGGCCAGGACCATCTGACCGGCGTCATTGGCCGCGGTCGCGCCGGCCAGCAGCCGCCGGGCTTGCACCTGCGGGTCCGAGGTGAGCTGGGCCGCCCGCTGGTACGCCGCCGACACTGCGGCGTAGCCGCCCTGTTCCCGGGAACGCTCGGCCAGGCGTTCCAGTTCCGCGGCCACCGCCTCGTCCTTCCCGCTGGTGGCCTCGGCAAGATGCCACGTCCGCCGCCCGGCCGGATCCGGCTGTCCAGCCAGCGCTCTCGCCAGCGCACCGTGCGCGGCCAGGCGCATAGCCAGCGGTGCTCCGTGATAGGCCGCGGCCCGTGCCAGCGGGTGGCGGAAAACCACCCGCCCCCGCTCCACCGCCACTAGCCCGGCACGCTCAGCCACCGCCAGGGCATCCGCGCCGGTGCCGAGCTCCGCGGCAGCCTGCAGCACCAGCGCAAGATCGCCGGTGGGTTCCGCCGCTGCCAGCAGCAACATCAGCCCGGCCGGGTCGCCGAGTTGCCGCACCTGCGCGGCCAGCACTTCCTGCACGCGTTTGGCTACCGGAAGCGGCGCGGTCCCTGCACCGCCCGCATCGCCGGGCAGCGCGGCAGCGAGTTCCACCAACGCCAGCGGGTTGCCTTCGGCCTCGGCCAGCACTTGCTCCCGCAGCCCGGGGGCCAGCAGCGGCGCCCGCTCATCCAGCACCCGCCCAGCCTGATCCGCCGTCAGCGGTGTCACCGCCAGATCGCGCAGCCCAGCGGCCGCGAACGGGCGCGCGCCGTCCCGGCTCGCCAGCAACATCACCACGCCTTCAGCGCCCAGTCGGCGGGCGGTGAACAGCAGGGCATCCGCGGACGCGGCGTCTAGCCAGTGCGCGTCGTCGATCAGGCACACGACCGGCGAGTCCTCGGCGAACTCTGAGAGCAAGCTAAGCACCGATAGCCCGACCAGGAACCTGTCGGGGTTTCCCGGCGCCGACAGGCCAAGAGCGCCACGCAGCGCGCTTGCCTGCGGCACCACCAGGTTCGCCGCCCGGCCAAGGACCGGATGCAGCAGCAAGTGGAGCCCGGAGAATGCCAGCTCCGCTTCGGTCTCTACGCCCGCCGTCCGGAGCACAAGCATCCCGTGAGCGGCCCGTGCCGCGTAGTCGAGCAGCGACGTCTTGCCAATCCCGGCCCCGCCGCGCAAAACCACGGCGCCGCTATGGCCCTCCGTGGCGCCAGCTAGGAGGCCGTCGATGACCTGCAGTTCCGCCTCCCGTCCGTGCAATTTCATGACTGCACGTCCGTGGCGTGGCGGGCCAAACGGGCCGCGCGGCAACCGTCGCCTGCCTGCAAGCTAGTCAGTGCGGATTCCTAATCTCGCCCTCGTCGGCTGACCGCCACGGCTAGCGGCCGGGAACGCCGCCCCAAGACCGCTGGCCCCCGGCTCACGCCGTTTCCGTTCCGACCCGCACCGCTTCTCCTTTCCCGTCGCACCCGGGGAAAGTGATGGCTGCCACATCCATGAACAAAGATGCTCATGATCGTCACATTCATCACTAACCCTGCGCGGTGGCGAGCCGGTGCACCGGCTGCAGGCGACTATGGCCCACAGCCAGCACAGCGCGGCGCCTGGGTCACCGGCCATCGTTGGTCCGGAAGACCGGGTGGTCCGGGCGATCGCCAGCAGCTTGTCGTCGGGCGCGTCCGGGCCGACTCCCTGGAGGAACACGCCCACCTCGAACTTCCACTTCTTCCCACACCGGACCCGTCCTCGGCGGCGGGGATGTCCTGACTGTCCTGCTAGGACAGGATCACCCGGGACGGCCATGGCCGGGAGGACATGACGCGCCAGCGTGCGGGCCAGGCGCGCCATTGTCTATCCGCGGGCCCGGTAGGTGGACCCGAACGCATAAGGCGCCTCCTGCAGGCAGGCAAGGCGCAGCCTCCGCCACATACGCCACTCGGCTGCTCCGAGCGCTACGACTGCGATACCCGTGCTGGCTGCCATGTCAGGTCCTGTTCTGGCATCGAGGCGAACCTGCCAGGGGAACGGCAAGACAACACCGGCCTGCCGCGAATCTGTCTGGCCACCTGCGTCTGGAGCGGGCGTTGCGTAATCAGGCGAGACAGCCGCGGGATCAGTACGGTCACGGCGACAGATTCCGGCCCTGAGCCCGCGCGCCTACGGTGATCGCGAATAAAGCGATTCCAGAGGAGGCCGCCGTGGCCAAGGTTCAATCACTACGCCCGGGGCGCGCGGGCCAGCCGGGCAGGCGCGACGCCGGTGCGGTAGCAGGTAACAGGTGGCTGGTGCTGACGATCGTGCTTGCCGCGGTGTTCATGCAGCTACTGGACACCACGATCACCACGGTCGCCGTCCCGTCTATCCAACGGTCGCTGCATACCACATTCGGCGAGGTGCAGCTGGTGCTGGCCGGGTACTCGCTCGCGTTCGCCTGCGTCCTGATCACCGGCGGCAGGCTCGGTGACATCTACGGCCGCAGGCGCCTGTTTCTGATCGGGATGGTCACCTTCACTGCAGCCTCGGCCGTCTGCGGGGCGGCCCCGGACGGGTTGACGCTGGTGATCGCCCGGATCGTGCAGGGGATGTGCTCGGGGCTGATGTTCCCGCAGGTGCTGGCGATTCTGCAGGTCACCTTCCCCGCGCGGGAGAAGCAGAAAGCCTTCGCCGTCTATGGTGCGACCATTGGCCTGGCGACCATCCTGGGACCGGTGCTCGGTGGTTCGCTGATCAAGCTCAACCTGTTCGGCACCGACTGGCGCGCCATCTTCTACGTCAACGTGCCGATCGGGCTGGCGGCGCTCGCCGCGGGCATCAAGTACGTCGGGGAGTCGACCTCCCCCGACGCCGACCGGCTGGATCTGGGTGGCGCGGCGGCCGTCACGGCTGGCCTGTTCCTGCTCGTACTGCCGCTTGTCGTAGGCCGCGACCAGGGCTGGCCTGCCTGGTCGCTGATCATGCTCGCATGCAGCGCTCCGGTGCTGGCCGGGTTCGCCTGGTACGAATGGGTGCTCACCCGGCGGCCCGGCAGCTCACCGCTGATGCGTACCACCTTGTTCCGGCAGCGCTCGTTCTCCATAGGACTTGTCTTGTGCCTGGTCTTCTTCGCCGGCATCCCCTCGTTCTTCTTCATCTTCCTCCTCACCCTGCAGGTGGGGTTCAGCTACCAGGCGGTGTCGGCCGGGGCGGTGACACTGGCATTCGCGATCATGGTTGCGGCTGGATCCGCCCGCTCTGCCGCGGTGGTCAAGCGGCTTGGCACCTGGACGCTGCTGCTCGGCTGCCTATTGCTGGCCGCCGGGATGGCCGGGGTCACAGGATTGCTGCACTGGGCGGGCACCAGCATGCACGGCTATCAGCTCATCCCCGCTCTGGTCGTCGTCGGGACCGGTGCAGGGCTGGTGCTCGCACCAGTGACCGGCATCATCCTGGCGGGAATCCGTTCCGCAGATGCCGGTGCGGCTTCCGGAGTCCTGGCCACTGCCCAGCAGGTAGGTGCTGCGGCCGGGATCGCGATCGCTGGCATCATCTTCTTCGGCCAGCTCGGCACCAACGCCAACTCTGCTGCCTCCGCCGCGGTGCCGCCGCTGGCCACGCGGCTGGCCGTGGCCGGGCTGCCCACCAGCGCCGCCAGCCACGTCGTGGCCGGGTTCCGCGTCTGCTTCCATGACCGCGCCAGCCAGAACGACCCCACGGCCGTGCCGGCAAGCTGCCAGCGCATCCAGCGGCAGGCCGCCGCCGCGCCAGCCCCCGCAGCCGTGAAAGAGGCCGTCGCCCACGCGGTCGCTCGGCATGCCGTTCCGCTCGCCCGCAAGGACGATTTCACCCGCAGTCTCCAGCACACGCTCCTGCTCTGGCAGGTCCCCGCTTTCGTGCTCTCTGCGCTGCTGGTCTTCGCCCTCCCCAAGGTCAAGCCCTCCGAAACGATCCCCGGCGGAGCCTGAACGAACGCCGCTGCCGCCAGCGCCATTAGGAAGGAGCCAGACGGATGAGCGAGGCGCCTGGGTTCCCACCGGCCAAGATGTCCTATCCCGTCCTGGCCGGCGGCCAGGAGTGCTGTGCCAGCGAGCCCGGCACCGCACGGGCCCGGTTTGAGCAAGAAGCGCTGCCGTACCTGGACCGAATGTATTCAGCCGCACGCCGCATGACACGCAACAGTGCTGATGCTGATGACCTGGTGCAGGAGACGTTCACCAGGGCATACAGCTGTTTTCATCAATTCCAGCCGGGCACGAATCTGCACGCCTGGCTGCGGCGGATTCTCATCAATACCTTCATCTCCACCAGCCGGAAAAGACAGCGTGAATTGGACCGGGGATGCTCCGCAGAGATCGAGGACTGGCAGCTGGCCAAGGCGCAGGCAGTTACCTCAGCGGGCTTGAAATCCGCTGAGGCCGAAGCGCTGGAAAGGATGCCGGACCCTGCCGTCAAAGCGGCGCTGCGGCAGCTCCGCGAAGATTTCCGGGCGACGGTCTACCTGGCCGACGTGGAAGGTTACACCTACCAGGAAATAGCCAGCATCACGGCGGTTCCAGTGGGGACTGTCATGTCGCGCCTGCACCGGGCCCGCCGCAAGCTGCGTGAACTCCTGCACGACGGATAACCAATGGCGGTGGGCTTGCCCAGGCACGCTGCCAGAGGATTTGACATCTGACTTTTGGGGCGACCCCAGGAGCAGCACCATCATCAGGGCAGGTGCGAGCCGGCTGAACCCAGCCCCGGTTCTGGCGACGGCCGGCCGGGCGGCGCCGCCGGCCGCGGAGCCCCAGCGAGCCGTACCGGCTTGCGCAGTTCATGCCCGCGCTGGCGGGTGAGTGTTTGCATCACGTACGGGTGCATGGTCCTCATCTGGTGATTCCAGTAGCCCGGAGCCGGTCGGCTTTGGGGACTGGCTCTGCGAGGAACGCTATGAGCCGGCGTTTGCCGCGGGCGTCATCCGAAAGTGCCTTTGCGGGAGGAATCTTCGGCAGCGGCCCGCTGGCACGACGGTGCTACCGGGGGACCGGCGGGGTGCCGTGCTAGGGGATCAGGCTGAGCTGGCGTGCCCGGGTGACGGCCTCGGTGCGGTTGGCCGCGCCGAGCTTGCTCAGGACGTGGCTGACGTGTTTTTTGGCCGTGTCCAAGGTGACCACGAGCTCCTCGGCGATGGCCTGGTTCGGCGTGCCTGCGGCCAGCAGCCGCAGCACCTCCATCTCGCGGGCGGTGAGCTGGTCGACCAGGCCCGGGACCGCCGCAGTGGCGTTCCGCCCCGGGCGCGGGGCGGTGTGTTCACCGGCGAACGCCCGCAGCAGCCGGGCCAGGTAGCCGAGCGGGATGCGGGCTGCGGCTTGCTGCGCCCGCTGGGCGGCGACCAGCTGGCCCAGCAACGCGGCCATCGGCGCGTCCTCATCGGCGAACACCTGGATGTAGCCCTGCGGGCAGGCCAGGGTGAGCGCCTCGGCCAGGGTGTCCACGGCGCTGGCGTCCTCGCCGGTGGCAGCCAGGGCCAGCGCCCGCAGCGCCTGGATCTCGATCATGCTGCCGGTCCGGCGCTGGGCTGTCGCCGCCACGCGCATCCGTTCCAATAGCGCGAGGGCCTGGGCGCAGCGGTTTTGGGCGAGCAGCACGCGGGCGAGCACGAGATACTCCGGCTCCCGGGTGTAGGGCGGCGTCTCCGTTGCGCTCAGGCCGTTGTCTTCTGCCCAGCGGGCTGCCGCGGCAACGTCGCCCTGGGCGAGCAGCAGCCGGGCCCGCTGCGCCGGGACCGGGTTGAGCAGGCCGGCCACTGCCGGGCCAGGCGCCGCCCGCGCGGCCCGGGCCATTGCCTCCCCGGCGCCGGCCGGGTCGCCGCGCGCCTGACAGATCCACGCCAACGTCGCCAGTCCGGTGGCCAGTGGCTGGGTGTAGGCATAATCCTTGGCAAGAGGAATGCCCTCGGTGACGTGGCGCAGGGCGTCATCAAGCTCGCCGCGCTGGTAGGCCACCTCGGCCAGGCCCACGTGCCCGGGGCCAGCGCCAGGCGGGACCAGGCGCCCGGGCACGGCCGCCATGCCGATCGCCTGCTGGTAGGTCTTCAGCGCCGCCTCGAGCCGACCTTGGGCACGCTGGATCTGGCCGAGGTGGTAGCAGCCCCGGACCGCCAGGGCGGACTCGCCGGCCGCGCGCCACAGGGCAATGGTCGCTGCCAATAGCTGCTCGGCTTCCCCGGCCCGGCCGCGCATCCACTCGGCGATGCTGAGGTACCCGCGGGCGTGCGAGGCCAGCATCCACTCGCCCCCACCGGCCTGGGCCAAAGCCCGCGAGGAAAACTCGGCCGCCTGTTCGGCGTCGCCGCGGAGTTCGGCAAGGTAGGCACGATCGAGCGCGACCGTGGCCGGCACATTGGCTAGCAGGCTCGCACCGCCGCCGGCCGATGGGTGGAACGGTTCATCTGCCACACCGGCGGCGCTCTGGTAGGCGCTCTCGGCGGCATCGAGCAGGTCCTCGGTCCCCTCCACTTGGCCGCTGAGCAGGGCCAGCCGTGACTGGGCCAGCAACAGCCGCGGCCGCGAGCTGGCCAGCCCTGTCGGCAGCGCCCCAAGCCACCGCTGCACCGTCGCCCCCTCGCCGCGGAACAACCGCTCATCGGCGTGCCGCTCGACCAGCTCCGCCGCCCAGACGGCATCCCCGGCGGCTAGCGCGTGGCCCACGGCCTCATCGGCCAGCCCATGCCCCTCACACCAGGCCGCCGCGTTCCGGTGCAAAGCGGCGACCTGGCCTGGCCGTTCCCGCTGCAGCCGGGCACGGAGCAGGTCGGCAAACAGGTGGTGGTAACGCCACCAGCCGCGGACCCCATCCAGCGGCACCATGAACAAGCCCGCCCGTTCGATTTCCTCCAGCATCGCCTGGCTCCCGGCCCGGCCGGTGACCGCATCGCACAGTACGCCGCTCAGCCGGTCCAGCACCGAGGTCTCCAGCAAGAACCCGCGCAGCTCCGTTTCCTGGCGGTCAAGCACCTCCTGGCCCAGGTAGTCCAGGACGTAACGGTGACTGCCGCTGAACGCCGCCACAAACCCCACCGGATCGGCCTGCCCGCGCAGGGACAGGGCAGCCAGCTGCAGGCCCGCCGCCCATCCTTCGGTGCGTGCCTCCAGCGCCGCCACCGCCGCGCTGGGCAGTTCGGCGCCCATCGCATCGTGCAGCAGGGCCGCCGCCTCCTGTTCGGTGAAGCGCAGCTCGGCGGCCCGCAGCTCGGCCAGCTGCCCGGCAGCGCGCAGCCGCGCCAGCCGCAGCGGCGGGTCGGACCGGCTGGCCAGCACCAGGTGCAGCCCGGCCGGCTGGTGTTCGAGCAGGAACGTCAGCGACGCATGCACCGGCGCGGCGTCGATCAGGTGGTAGTCGTCGAGGACCAGCAGCACCTTGTCCTCACCGGGCCGGGCGGCCAGTTCGTTGATCAGCGCCGTCACCAGCCCCTCGAACGAGGGCGGTGCCGGCGGCCCCAGCAACGGCCCGACCCGCTCGCCCACCCCCGGCGCCACCCGGTCCAAGGCCGCGACCGCGTGGCGCCAAAACCGCGCCGGGTCGTTGTCACCAGCATCCAGCGACAACCAGGCCACTCGATGGTTACCGGACTGCGCCCAGCCGGCCAGCAGGGCGGTCTTACCGCACCCAGCCGGGGCGCAAACCAGGACGAGCCGCCGCGCCAGGCCATCCTCCAGCACCCGCACCAGCCGCGGGCGCGGCACGAAACCCGGCTGCAGGCCGGGCACGTGCAGCTTGGTAGCCAGCAGGACAGCCTGCTCAGAACCGGCAGCCCCGGCAGGGACCACCGCGGGCGGCTCCGCCATCGGCGATCTACATCCCAGCGTGTCCAGCGATAGCCAGCTTCGCTGCTGGTGGGGCTCATCCTAATAGCCAGCTGGCCGCCCGGCCGATGCTGACAATCCCGCACCACGCTGGCGGGTCACCGCTGTCTGCCTTCGTTCCACCCAGCGGCCCAGCGGCCCGTGGGCACAGATGCCGTCGCGCCTGCCCAATGGGCTCCGGGCAGTGACTGCCCGGCGCCCCCAGGTCCCCCGATCATGGCACCCCGCGCCGCCCTCCTACCCCCGCGCCGCCTGGAAGATTCCCCCCGCATCGGCACCTTCGGGTGACGCCCAGGCCCACAGGTCGTTCCTAGCGTGCCGGGAGAACGAAACACGCACCAACGCGAGGGGTACCAATGACCGTTCTCAGGCTCGACAGCTTTACGATCGACCCGGCCGACACCGGGGAGCTGCTCACCAGGCACTCCGCCCTGGCCGCCGTGGCCAAAGACGCCTTCCCTGGGCTCATCGACGTGCAGCTGGCCAAGATCGACGACCAGAGGTGGATCGATGTGTGGCGCTGGGACTCACTCGCCAACGCACAAGCCGCCGCCGCCCAAGGGCCAACCATCCCCGAGGCCGGGGCCGCCTTCTCGCTCACCAAAAGCCTCGCCGTCGAATACGCCGAGGTCCTCGATGCCTGATCGCACTCGACCCGGCCACCCTCACGACGCGGCAGGGCCAGACGGCCAGCGCGAGCCGCGCCGCCGTGTCCCGCGAACAGGCGGGCAGGCGTGAATGGCTCAGGGTGGCCTGCCTGCTACGAGATCCGCGTCGACGGCGTCCTCGATGACCGGTGGGCGGACTGGTTCGGCGGCCTCCAGGTCGACACCGAGGCCACCCACACAGTCATCACCGGCCAGCTAGCAGACCAGGCCGCACTCCACGGAGTCCTGGACAAGATCCGCGACCTTGGGCTGAGCCTGATCACGGCGCGCCGGCTCGGCTCCGGCGAAGCCCGGGACGGAGCGCAGCCATGAGACGCCATCAAGATCCAGGAACCGAAGCACCGGCCATGGCTGCTCGATGAGGCCTCCCCGACCGCGCCCGGACGGTCTACCGCCAGCTCCCCGCCCCTGGTGCCCGGAATTCGCACCCAAGAAGGTGCCGCGGGACGTCGTAGGGGCACGGCGGTGCCAGCACGAGGACCCGTTGATGCTGGCGGGTCTAGCGATCAGGCCCAGGTGCGCCGGTGGTCAACCCGGCCGCCAGTATGACCAGGCCACCAGCGAGGATAGCCCCGTTGGACACGCTGACTCTGGGTTGCCGAGGTGCCGGCGGCGGCTCCTGCTGGGGTTGCCGCTTCCGAGCGGGACGTCGTACTGGCCACCAAGCTGCAACATGCCCCGACCGCAGCCGGGGTTCGTGTCCCGCCCACGGTTGGTGGGCCGGCTGGGCGAGGGCGTGGCCGCCGGCATGGTCGTGGTGTCTGCCCCAGCCGGGTTCGGCAAGACTGTCCTGCTGGCTGACTGGGCGCGGTCTGGCGGCCAGCCGGTGGCCTGGCTGTCGCTGGATGCTGGCGACAATGACCCGGTGCGGTTCTGGCGGCACGCCATAGGCGCGCTGGACAGGGGAGCCGATCTTGAGGCCACCCCCTCCGTGCCCAAACCGGAAATGCTTGATGGCAGGGCGTCGGGCAAAGAGCCTCGTGCCCGGGCGGCGCGGCCGGAGCCTGCCCGCCGGTACCGAAGCTTGGCGTCTTATGGCCTTCTGTTGGCATGGTCGGCCCTATCCCCACGGTGCACGCTGCGGTCACGATGTTCCGGTAGCGCGAGGGAAGGGGTTGAGCCAGCCATGACCGCATCCGAGATGCGCGCCCTGTCCGGGCAGCGCGGCCCGGCGGGGCGACGATTCGGTGACCGGTATGTGATAGCCGCTGATCGGGTGTTCGACGGCAGGCGAGTGCTCGAAAGTCATGCGGTCGCCGTGTCAGGTGACCGGATCGAGGCTGTGGCACCGGTTGACCGCCTCTCCGGCCCAGGTGAACGCATCCTCTTCTCCGGCACCTTGCTTCCCGGTTTCATCGACTTGCACGCTCATCTACGGCTCGGGCAGGTCCCGCCGGAAGTAGTCCTGCGTCACGGGCTGACCACGATCCGGGAGACCGGCGGCCCGCTGGCGCCACCCTCGGGCGGCGATGGGCGGCTGCGAGTGCTGGCAGCCGGGCCGATCCTGACTGCACCAGGCGGCTATCCGATCCCGGTGTTCGGCCCCGGTGCCGGGCTGGAGGTGGGGGATGCCAACGCAGCCCGGAAGGCGGTCGGCGAACTCGCTGAGGGCGGAGCCGCGTTCATCAAGATCGCTTTGGAGCCGGGTCAGTCACCGGGTGCGCCGTGGATCATGCATCCGCCCGCCTCGCCGCCGCCCTGGCCTATGCCGCCGCTTGCCGTGGTTCAGGCGATCGTCGGCGAAGCCCACGCGCACGGCCTGATCGTCGCGGCCCATCTCAGCGGGCCCGAAGGAGCCGCGCTCGCGCTGGATGCGGGCGTCGATGAGTGGGCCCACGTCCCTTGTGACCCGCTTCCCCCCAGCCTGATCGCTCGGGCAGCGGCCGCGGGCGTCCGGGTGGTGAGCACCCTGGACACGCTGTCGCACTGTACCGGCGTCGCGGGCAACGCCCGTCAGCTCGCAGAAGCAGGGATAGAGCTCCTCTACGGCACCGACCTGGCCCACACCGATGTCCCCTGGGGGATCGACGCCCAGGAACTGGCGCTGATGGTCGGCACCGCGAACGGAGTGCGCACACCACTACAGGTGTTGTCGGCCGCTACGGCGCGAGCAGGGGAACATCTTGGGCTGGCCCCGCTCGGGCAGCTTGCCGAAGGTGCGCCCGCCGATCTCATCGGCGTCCGCGGCAACCCGCTCGAGCAGTTCAAGCCCCTCGAGTATCCCGACCTCGTCGTGTC
>Ga0126370_10000818_pt1 | contig 13567 bp, 11 predicted proteins | sample PanSoiMetaPlot_3_FD_92586 | JGI IMG/M metagenome (GOLD analysis project Ga0126370, IMG submission 92586) | Tropical forest soil microbial communities from Panama - MetaG Plot_3 | ecosystem: Environmental > Terrestrial > Soil > Tropical forest > Bulk soil | place: Panama | collected 2016-02-17 | reverse complement strand
TCGAACCCAGCAACGCTTTGATGAAGTGATCCAGCGTGCCCTTCAGATCGCCAAATTGAATGTTGTGATCGACGGCGAGGCCCTCGATCTGATGAAACATCGGCGAGTGGCTCGCATCCAGCGGATCGTTGCGATATACCCGGCCGGGTATCACGATACGAATGGGCGGCTTGAGCTTCTCCATGGTGCGGATCTGCACGGGAGAGGTATGCGTGCGCAGCAGCAGCCGTTCGCGCAGCGGCTTGGATTCCTGATTGGCGATGAACAGCGTATCCTGCGTATCGCGCGAGGGATGGTGCGGCGGGAAATTCAGCGATTCGAAGTTGTAGTAGTCGGTTTCGATCTCCGGGCCTCCCTCGACTGAGTAGCCGAGATTGCGGAAGACTGAGACGATTTCGTTCATCGTCTTGACGACCAGGTGCTCGGCGCCGATGGGTCGGCGGATGCCGGGAAGAGAGATGTCGATACGCTCAAACTCGAGGCGAGCACCAGAAATGCCTGTCTGCAGCTCTTCTGCCCTTCGATCGACTGTTTCCTCGACCCGTTTTTTCAACTGGTTAACCCGTTGGCCGACCTCGCGCTTGGCGTGGTTCGGCGCAGCCTTCAACCAATCGTCGTTTACTTGCGTGAGCACGCCGTTTTTGCGTGCCATCCAGCGATCGCGGAATGCTTTCTGTTGGGATTCACCATTGACCGCAGCCGCTTCGGAATCGAGCGCGGACAGTAGATCGCGAACAGCAGCATCGAGGCCGGCCGCCGAGTAGTCCGTCAATTTGGGAACCGTATACGTCACGTCTGAAGCCTATTTCTATTGGTCAGCCCCGTCTATATATGGCAACGCCGGCGCCTGCGGTTTTCGCCAACGCCATTTCGCGTGCGTTGAGCTCCTGGCATGAGACAAAACTGGATTTTTCTCAGTTGTTCCTGGCAGCTGCGTGCCCCGGGCGAAGGCCAGGTGTTGCAACTGGTTCTTCGTCGGCCGGAAACCGCCCTTCCGGCATCACTCGAACGCGAGCGCAGCGACTCGCCGGTCCGCGCCCCTTCTACGAACAACCAAGAAAAACAAAATAACAGAAAGAACTGATCGGCACCGGCACGACCGAAGCCGCGTCTTCGTGCGATGGCTTTCCGTCGTCTCTTCAGGACTTTCCAAGCCATTCGAACCAGCGCCCGAAGTGCTGGGCTATTCCGAGCGCCCGCCCCGGAGCTAGTTCCTGCCGGCGCACAGAAACGAGTGGTGCGCATGAACCGCTCCCGGGAGCCATCCGATACTGCCCAGGGCTGAGTGCTGACTGCGAGAGGCTGGGTTACGCAGCCCCGCCGAGAGCCCCCCTTGCCTGCTCGGCGAGGCTCTTAAAGGCGCCGGGATCGTTAACCGCCAGATCCGCAAGAATCTTGCGATCCAGGTCCACCCCGGCAGTTTTGAGGCCGTGGATAAACTGGTTGTAGCTCATCCCGTTCAGCTTGGCGGCGGCGCCGATGCGGACGATCCACAGCGAGCGGTATTGCCGCTTTTTCTGTTTGCGCCCGGCGTAGGCAAACTTCAGCCCGCGCTCCACGGCTTCTTTGGCGGAGCGATACAGTTTCGATTTAGTAAGGAAGTAGCCGCTCGCGCGATCTAATATCTTCTTGCGCTTAGCGCGACGCTTGGTTCCACGTTTGACACGAGGCATGACTTGCTCCTTTTTTTTGATGTACTGGCGGCTGGAGGTAGGACTCTTGACCTCTTTACGCGCCCTGCCAGCGACTAGGCAGCTTCTAGCCAGCCACTGACGCGTCGGTCAACGACCAACGACTAATAAGGGATCATCCGCTTGATTTTCGGCTGATCCGCCGGATCGACCAGTGTGGCCGTTCCCAATTTGCGTTTCCGCTTTTTGTTCTTGGAGGTCAGGATGTGGCGCAGGTGGGAATGTCCACGCTTCACCTTCCCACTCGCGGTTTTTTTGAAGCGCTTAGAGGCTCCACGATGTGTTTTGAGTTTCGGCATAAAACCTCGTTAGCATTCCGCACAGCCCTCAGCAGTAACAATGATCCCGTTTCACTGAATACTCCAGTGCTCGAAGAGCTGCTTTTTTACGCTTGGCTGGCGCGAGGCTGAACCTGCGCTGGCGGCTTTGGCTCGCGTTTGGGCGTGTCGGTTTTCTTCGGCGCCAGGATCGCGTGCAGGGTGTTGCCCTCCTGCCGTGGCCTGAACTCCACGACACTATGGTCGCTGACGTCTTTGATCAAGCGTTCCAGAATCTCGCGTCCCAGCCCGGTGCGCGTCATTTCGCGACCGCGGAAGAAAATGGTCGCTTTGACCTTATCTCCGTCGTCCAGAAAGCGCAGCACATGATTTTTCTTGGTCTGGTAGTCATGATCATCCACGTTGATTCTGAATTTAACTTCCTTGACCGTAATGGTCTTCTGATGCTTCTTGGCTTCGCGCTCTTTCTTTTCCTGCTGGTAAAGGTACTTCCCGTAATCCATGATGCGGCATACAGGCGGATTCGCGGTGGCAGAAATCTCAACCAGGTCCAGGTTTCGTTCGCGGGCTTTCTTGAGCGCTTCGAAGGGAGGCATGATTCCCATCTGCTGGCCTTCATCGTCAATCACGCGAATTTCGCGTGCGCGGATGCGCTCATTGGTGCGGATAAAACGTTTGTCGATACAATCCTCCAGTTGCTTACGATGCGAATGCCATCAAAAAATTATATCAAAAAACAGCGGTCGGCATTCCCCCATCCGGAGTTATTTAGTGAGGACGTACGATCAAGCCGCGACCTTCCCCATCAAGTGCCCATTCTCAACATTCTCAACGTAGGCCGAGATCCATTGATTGGAGCGCAGTCTTCCTCGAACCCTGAGCTTGAGGTAGTTGTCCGTCAGTGCTCCTGTCGCTTCGCCATCGAACCTACTCAAGGTGATGGCGTCGACGCTCCTGCCGACGAAGGAGTGCATGAAGGCCAGCGTCTTTGCGCTCGAAAGTTCCCGCAGAATGCGATTGCGCTCGCGAGCGATCTGGGGCGGGACCTGGTTAGGCATCATCGCTGCTGCAGTTCCGGGACGAGAGGAATAGGTGAAAACGTGGAGGTATGTGAAGGGTAGCTCCTCAATCGCGCTTCGGGTCAGCTCGAAATCGCGATCCGCTTCGCCAGGGAAGGCGACCATCACGTCGGCGCCGATGGCGGCCGTGGGCATGGCGGTCCGGATTTTCTCGATTTTCTCTCGATAATGCCAGGGGCGATATTTCCGGTGCATGGCCCGGAGAATACGATCGCTGCCGGACTGCATGGGGACATGCGCGTGCTTGGCGATGCGATTGGACGCTGCGACCAGTTCAATCAGCTCGTCGCTCCAATCCATCGGCTCCACAGAGCTGATGCGGAGCTTCTCGAGGCTGGTCTCGTCGAGGATGGCGCGAATGAGGTCTCGGAAACGGGATCCGTTTTGGTTGGTGAAACCTTGCCACCCTCGACTGACCGCTTCGAGATCCCGACCCCAGCGGCCCAGATTGATTCCAGAGATCACCACTTCGTGATAGCCGGCGGCTACCAACGCCTTTACCTCGCCAATTACTTGCTCTCGAGAAAGGGATCGGCTCTGTCCGCGAACATAGGGAATGACACAGAAGGAGCAGCGGTTGTTGCAACCGTCCTGGACTTTCAGGTTGGGACGCGTGCGGTCGTTGGCGCCATCAAAGACGGGAGCGGCAACGAGCTCGGTGTGAGCAAAGATGTCGGAGACGAACAGGCGCTGGCCATTGGTTGTCGGTTCTCGGCCAGTTCTCAGCTGAGCAACGGGAACGAACGACGAATTCGTCTCCACCGCCGCAGGTTGCTCATCAGAACAGAGTTTGTGGCGCGCCGACGGCGATGCTGAATCGGAGACTTCAGCCAGCAAATCACGCTGTGCCAGCAGGCTGGCTAGTTCGTGCTTGTGGGAATTTCCGATAACCCAGGTGACGCCGGGCAGGGCGGCAATCTCCTCTGGTGCGCGCTGGGCATAACAGCCGGTCACGACAATCTGGCACTTGGGATTTTGGCGACTAAGACGACGGATACTGGCACGCGCGTCCTGGTCGGCGGCGGAAGTAACTGTGCAGGTATTCAGAACGACGATCTCGGCGTGCTCGGGATTCGACACACGCTCAAGTCCGTGGTCACTCAACTGGCGCTCTATAGCGGCGCCGTCTGCTTGTGTCGCTCTACAGCCAAAATTTTGTACGTAAAAGCTCGCCACTCGAATATAGTAACTTAGAACAATGTTGCTGTATGCGCAGTTGAGGTTGAGGGCTGGGCAAGATGGGGGAGAAGTACTCGATGAAGCGGCGCATTCTGCTGGTCGACGATGATGTTGCAGTCCTGCTTACGCTGAAAGCTGTGCTGGAAATGCACGGTTTCGACGTTCAAACTGCCAGTTCAGTTTCCGAAGCCATTAACAAGCTGGAAGCCAGCTCCTATCACATGGTCATTACCGACATGAGGATGGAAACAGAGACTGCCGGTTGGAGAGTCGTTCAGGCAGCGCGTGAACAGAAATATCGTCCGGCGACCGCTATTTTAACCGCCTATCCTCCGCCCGAGAGCAATTGGCAGGATCGGGGTGCGCAATCGCTGTTGGTAAAACCTATTGGGACACGGGACTTGGTCCGCCAAATCGAAGCGCTGCTCGTAAATCATGAGGACGAGAAGCAGTCTCGCCCACTCGATCATTCGTTCAATTCGGCGCGTCCGGGCTTGCGACCCGCCTCAAAGAATAGTCGGAAGGTAAGCTGATAGCCGCAGCCGCTTGCGCCTGGAAACTGACTTCAGGCGCTTACTGCTGTCGTCCTGCGCTGCTGAAAGCATTCCCGGCAAAACACCGGGCGCCCCTGAGTAGGCTTAAACGGGACGGTGGTTTCCTTTCCGCACTGCGAACACTTGGTGCGGGTTTCGACTTTATTATAATTGTGATTCCCCAGTGGCGGGGCAGTGGCGCCTAAGACGGCCACACGTTTTGCCTTGCACGATTTACAACGCTTGGGTTCGTTCTTGAATTGTTTGTCGTGAAAGAACAGTTGCTCCCCGGCGGTAAAAACGAAATCGGCGCCACAATCAACACACTTCAGAACCTTGTCCTGAAATTCCATGGAACGCTCCCTTCGGCCTTTGGCCGCACGGCGCGCGGGAGTTAAACGCTCCTGGCGCGCGGATGCAGCAGAGGTTCATATCCACCCCTTTGTGTGTGATCCCAGGTTCGGCCCGCTCCGTGTGCCGGCCGGCACACGGAGTACATTTGCAAGTCGGTCAATCGCAATAAGGCCCGGGGAAGCGAGCCAGAAATATGAGAGGTCGCCCTGAGTAGGAGCGACCCATTGACTACGAATTACTCTTGTTCTTTACGTGCTTTCTTGCGGCTGCGCTTGCGCGCTAACGCTTCTTTTACCGCGCTTCTTCTCGCCCGGTTTCAGGTAGAAAGAGTGACGTTTCACTTCCTTGATGATGTCTTCCTGTTGCACCTTGCGTTTGAAGCGGCGCAGAGCGTTCTCGAGGGATTCACCCTCTTGAATTCTGACCTCCGCCAAACCCTACACCCCCCAACTCGTCCTCTACGGACCTTTGTAGTTATTGCAAGGTTCGCAATGCAAAGTCAAGTGCTAAGTGGGAATTTGGTAGGAAAAATGCCTCCACCCGCCATGTCACGAACCGGCAACTCGATGATTTCTCAGAATAATAAGTCGATCCCGGGCTGGATTTGACGGCTTGTGTCAGCGCTAGTGACGGACAGAAAGAAAGTTAGTTGATTTCTGACAGTACACGGGAAAGTTATTGATCCCCTACAACTTTACTCAGTTTTACGAACTGGTGCCTGATTGACACCGGTTCGCTGCTTATGTCGATTGACTGGCGACAAAATGGAGCGTACTGAAGCTAAATTGGCGGTTAGATATCGGGAAAGAGCTGAACTTGGAATCGTGAACCATCGGCAACGAAAATTTTCGTTAGTATCCGGAGATGACTATCGGTGCTGTGCTCGAAAACCTCCAGCGCCAAGTAACCGCGAAGCCGCTCGCTCGCAACCGGAGACGATGCGCCTGCTACTTGGGAGCGATACTTGCGGCGTGGTATCGTCATTATCTCTAGCTACTTGAGGCGACTGCCCTGAGTTGCGAGATCCAGAAATAAAATATGATCCGATCGTTTAAGGGCATTACCCCCATCGTCCCGGAAACCTGCTATGTGGATCCATCCGCCCAGATCATCGGCGACGTGGAACTCGGTGAGCATGCCAGCGTTTGGATGAATGCCGTACTGCGAGGCGACGTGCATTCTATCCGGGTTGGACATTATTCCAATGTCCAGGACTGCAGCGTGCTGCACGGCATGAAAGAGAAGTTTGGAGTGTTTGTCGGCGACTATGTCACCGTGGGACACTCAGTAACCTTGCACGGTTGCACTGTCGAAGACCGATGCCTTATCGGTATGGGGTCCATCATTCTAAACGGTGCGCGCATTGGGGCGGGCTCGATCATCGCTGCTGGAACTCTGATTCCGGAAGATACAGTGGTCGAACCCAATTCGCTTTGGATGGGGTCGCCAGGAAAGTTCCGCCGCCACCTCGAAGCGAAGGATCAGGAAATGATCCTGCTGTATGCCGAAAACTATATCGGTTACAAACGGGAGTATCTGAGAGAACCGAAGTAGCGTTTCGAAGCACTGGGCTATCAGTCCACGAAAATCGTGCTGCTCGTTCCCAGAGCCCAGGATCATTGTTTGCTCCGAGTGACCAAGCTGATTGTCAAGAAACCACGGGTTTCATCGGTTGAATGCGGATTCGAGGACTGACGACTCATGATCAAGGCTGTGCGTGGAACTCGCGACCTGCTGCCGCCGGATACGGCGCTTTGGAATTTTGCGGAGGCGACGGTGCGAGACATCTTTCGTGTTTACAATTTCCACGAGATTCGTACGCCCATTTTCGAGGAGACGCAATTGTTTTCGCGCTCGGTGGGCGAAGAGACCGACATCGTGTCCAAGCAAATGTTTACCTGGGAGGACCGGGGGCGGGGACAATCGGAAAAAGGGCAGTCGCTTACCCTTCGCCCGGAAAATACCGCGGGGGTGGTGCGCGCTTATATCGAACATAAGCTTTGGGACCGTGGTCTTAACAAGCTCTTCTACATGGGGCCTCAGTTCCGACGGGAGCGGCCGCAGCGGGGTCGTTACCGCCAGTTCTACCAGATCGGCGCGGAAGTGATCGGGCCATCCTCTGCCGGAAGCGAGTCTCCCGCACGGGATGCAGAAGTTATTGAGTTGCTCGCCACGTTCCTCGATCGCGTCGGCATCGCCGGCTGGACGCTCGAACTGAACTCGGTCGGATGCGCCAAGGATCGTCCGCTATTCAACGAAGCCCTGCGCAAAGCGCTCGAGCCGGTCGTCTCCAAAATGTGCGCCGACTGCCAGCGGCGTGCGGTCACCAATCCGTTGCGCGTCTTCGATTGCAAAGTTCCCGAAGACCAGCCGATCATTGCGCAACTGCCGCGCATCGGCGCTTTCCTCGATCAAGGCTGCAGGGAGCACTTTCGGCAGGTCGAGGAAATACTCAGCGCCGTCCGGGTGCCGTTCACGATCAATGACCGCCTGGTGCGCGGGCTGGATTATTACACGCGCACCGCGTTTGAATTCACCCATGGGGCGCTGGGCGCGCAGAACGCGATTCTGGGTGGCGGCCGGTACGACGGTTTATCGGAAGCTCTTGGGGGTCCGGCGGCGCCGGGGATCGGGTTTGCTATTGGTGAAGACCGACTGGTGATGTCTCTGAACAGATCGGCCCAGCAAGTCATGCGCCCGCCCGACGTGTACGTCGCGCCGCTCGGAGAAGGGATGAACCCAGAAGCTGCCCGGCTGGCGCGCGAACTGCGGCGTCATGAGGTCATCGTGGAAGTCGGAGACGAGACATTTCGGCTTCCGAAATCGTTTGACAGGGCGGACAAGACAGGTGCGAGATTCATTCTGATCGTGGGCGAGGACGAAATCAAGGCCGATGCCTTCACGCTTAAGAATCTCGAGAGTGGCGAACAGGTTTCCGTTCCACGACAGGAGCTGGCGCAGAAGGTACAATCTCGCGATTGAGGAGGTGTCATGAGACTCTGCTGGGCTGTTTTCATGGTGTTCTGTCTGGCTCTTAGTGTTTCGGCATTTGCGCGTGCTGGAGCTGCAGCGGTCAGTGTCCCGCCCGAGACAGCTGCCTCTTTCCGACAGGAGCTGATGAACACTCAGAAAGCATTTCTGGACGCGATCGATCGGGGGGATGCCGACTACGTGAGAAACACCGTGGCGGATAACTTTATGCTGATCGAGACCAATGGCGATAGCTCGGGAAAATCGGAATTGGTGCAGGGGGTAAAGCCAGAAAGATCCGGACCGAAGCCGATCTTGTACGATTTCAATGTTGTCGAGCTCGACCAGGATTGCGCGGTGGTGACCTATAAGGCGGTCTTCCATGGCGCCCCGATCGATCGCTACCAGCATCTGAGCTATACGTGGGTCCGGGAGGCAAGCCAGTGGAAATTAAAATTTCAGCAGGCCACGGTCAACCTGTGGAGCGCTCACGATCTCGATTAGCCCTGGATCGTCGCGTTTTAGTTTTTCTCGCAGTTATGGTACGACGCGGCAGTTGTCGAGTGCTAACCACGAACCGCCAAAACTGTACACATTTATAATTCTGGTTTCACTGCCTCAAGAAAAGAGACTCCTTTGCTCGACTTTTTAGGCGACTTGCGACGTACCCATACCTGTGGGGAGCTCGGCCTTGGCGATGCCGGCAAAAAAGCTGTGCTCATGGGCTGGGTCAACCGCCGCCGGGATCTTGGCAACCTGATTTTCATCGATGTGCGCGATCGAACCGGGGTCACCCAGGTCGTCTTTGCCAAGGAGATGAACCCGACCTTACACGCAAAAGCGGGAGAACTGCGCCACGAGTATGTGATTGCTGCCATCGGCCGAGTGAAACGCCGCGATGCCAACACGGTAAACAAGAATATTCCCACCGGCGAAGTAGAGCTAGTTGCCGATGAGTTGCGCATTCTAAACCAATCCAAGCAGCCGCCTTTCTTGCCGGGCGACACGGTTCTGCCGAATGAAGAGCTGCGCCTGAAGCATCGCTACATCGACCTGCGCCGCGATGCCATGCAGTTCAACATTGAATTACGACATAAGGTCACCATGGCCATCCGCAGCTATCTTTCCGGCCAGGGGTTCTTCGAGATCGAAACGCCATTCATGACCCGCTCAACGCCTGAAGGCGCGCGCGACTACCTGGTACCGAGCCGTGTCCAGCCGGGGTGCTTTTACGCTCTGCCGCAGTCGCCGCAGCTGTTCAAGCAGATTCTCATGATCTCGGGATTCGACAAGTACTTCCAAATCGTGCGCTGCTTTCGCGATGAGGACTTGCGGGCAGATCGCCAGCCCGAATTCACTCAGATCGACTTGGAAATGTCGTATCCGCAACCGGAGCGGGTCTATGAAGTAGTAGAGGGATTTCTGAGAGCCGCCTTCAAGGCTGGCGGCTTCGAGATTAACCTCCCGTTCCCGCGCATGAGCTACGACGAGGCGCTTCGCAATTATGGCAGCGACAAGCCCGATATGCGCCTGCCGGCAATGACCGACGTCCGCGAAGCCTTCGGCCAGGACAATCTCGCGACCCTGAGCGTCAGCTCCAAGCTTCCGGTTGTTGCGATTCGCATCCCGAAGGTCGGGGAGCTATCCCGCAAGGAACGGGACGAGATCAAGCCGCTGTTCAATGGCCGCGGCAGCGCCAAGCTGTTCGAAGACTTCAAGCGCTTGGAGAAATCGTTTCCTCAAACCGTCGCCACGGTTCGCGAAAAAATCAGCGCGCAAACAGATGACCTGATCGTCATTGTGGCCGGCGATAGCCAGCCAGGCGAGCACAAGTCGGAAGGGGGTGTGAAGCCCGAGGTCAAGCAGCACGACCATGCGGTCTATACGGCGGCCGGTCTGCTGCGGGTAGCGCTGGCGCATAAGTATGCCGAACGGCACGGCCTGTTCAAGCGAGGCGAGTTCCGATTTCTTTGGGTGACGGATTTCCCGATGTTCGAATACGACGAGGAAGGCCGGCGTTGGGCAGCCGCCCATCACCCGTTTACCTCGCCCCACGAGCGCGACATGGATAAGCTGGAGTCCGATCCCGCCTCGGTGCGCGCGTTAGCGTATGACGTGGTGCTGAATGGCACCGAGCTGGGTTCGGGCTCGATCCGTATTCATCGCCAGGATATCCAGCGGAAGATTTTCCAGGCTTTGGGCATGACCGAAGCAGAGGCACGGGCGCGGTTCGGATTCTTTCTCGAAGCGCTCGAATACGGCACACCGCCCCACGGAGGCATCGCGCTGGGGCTGGACCGGATTGTAATGATCCTGGCGGGAGCCGATAACCTGCGCGAGGTTATACCATTTCCCAAAACCGCCCGCGCGGTCGACCTTATGGTGGATGCTCCCACCCCGGTCAGCCAAGCTCAGTTGAAGGAGCTTGGGATTTCGGTGAAAACCACCTAGCCAGGGATTGCCCGGATAGCCGCCCTGATGCCGTCGCCCCAGTCCTTTGCTTTGTTTTTAGCCCTTCATCTGCGAAACTGACTAGCCACTCACATGGGCCGCATTCACGTTCTTTCCGAAGTTGTTGCCAACAAGATTGCCGCCGGCGAAACAGTGGAACGGCCGGCATCGGTTGTCAAGGAATTGCTGGAGAATGCTCTGGACGCCTCTTCTACCCGAATCAAGATTCAGATCGAAGCAGGCGGAAAGAGACTGATCCACCTCACCGACAATGGTTGTGGGATGGTGCGCGACGATGCCTTGCTTGCCTTTGAACGTCATGCTACGTCGAAAATTAAGAGTGCTGAGGACCTGCTAACCGTTTCCACGCTGGGTTTTCGCGGCGAAGCTCTGCCCTCGATCGCTGCGGTTTCGCGTTTGCGGCTGGAGACCCGCGCCGCCGAAGAAGGGACGGGCACGCTGGTAGAGATCAATGGAGGGAAGATTTTTCGTATTGAGGAAGCGGGTCTGCCTTCCGGAACGTCGCTCACGGTGCGCGATCTTTTCTTCAATACTCCGGCGCGTAAGAAGTTTCTGAAGTCGGAATCGACCGAATTGTCACATATCGTTTCGCTGGTCACGCACTACACCTTGGCTCATCCGAATAAGCACTTCGAGTTACATTCGCCGACTAATGCGCTGTTGGTAGCACCCCCGGTGGCTACTCACGGTGAGCGACTCTATCAGGTGTTTGGCAAAAAAACGCTGGACCAGCTTTTACCCATCCGGGCGATGCTGCCGCTCGAGCGGCCCGGATTGTCTCAGCTACCTTCTTGGCGGAGAGAAGCACGGGATGAAGATGAGGGGCGGCAAGAACCGGGTGAACTGCGCGTGCATGGTTTTGTCTCCAAGCCTGAGATACAGAAGCTGAATCGAAACTCGATCTTCGTCTTTGTGAACGGGCGGCTGATTCGCGACCGCCTCATGCAGCATGCCCTGACCGAGGCTTATCGAAATATCCTGCCGCCGACTGTCTACCCCGTAGTGTTGCTCTTTCTCGAAATGCCGGCGACAGAGGTGGACGTCAACGTTCACCCCGCTAAGACGGAAGTTCGATTCCGACAGCAAACCTTGATTCATGACTTTGTGCGCGAGTCCATACGAGCGGTGTTGATCAAGGCGCGACCTGCACCCCAGTTCGTGAGCGAGATCAACGCCCATCCCACGGCAAGACCAGCGCTGAGCCCGGGGCCGAGTCCGCTGGGTGGAGAAGCGCCGGCGGCTTGGCGCGCCCTCTATGAGCCTGCGCCTCAATTTTCGCTGGCCGCACAGCCGGTTCCAACCATCCATGAGCGGTTTCCATTTGAGAGCGGAATTGCCGTGGAGGCCGCTGCCGCCAGCTCGCTTGCTGGGGCTCCCGGAACGGTCCCCGATAACGGATGTGCTGCGCCGATCGCTGAGGTTGCCGAAGAGAGCTCGCTAGCATCTCTCCTATCGCTCAAGCCTCTGGGCCAAATCCGCAATTCCTTCATTCTGGCCGTCAATGAAGACGGGCTGTGGATTGTAGACCAGCACGTGGCGCACGAGCGCATCCTGTTCGAGAGGCTTCTGAAGCAGCGCTTGGTCGAACGAGTGGAGAGCCAACGTCTGTTGATGCCGCTGCTAATTGAACTAACGCCAGCACAGCAGGCGGTGTTCGCGGAAATTTCCAGTGAGCTCGAACTGAATGGCTTTGAAGTGGAGCCTTTCGGTACCAGAACCATCGCGGTGAAGGTTGCGCCCGTCGGATTGGAGGCGTCACAAGTCGAACACATGCTCGAGGAGGTGCTCGACCAGCTTTCGCTCGAGGAGCAGAGGATAAATCTCTTGACCGTCCGCACTCGTATTGCCGCTTCTGTCGCCTGCCACGCCGCCATCAAGGTAAACATGCCACTGCAGCAGGATAAGATGGAATGGTTGTTGGCCGAGCTGGCCAAAACCGAGTGCCCTATGACCTGCCCGCATGGCAGACCGGTGGTTTTGCGGTATTCACTCAAGGACATTCAGCGGGCGTTCAAGAGAATCTGATTGTTGGCCACCGCTTGGTGAACAACGAGGCCTCATTGCTCAGATAGACCTAGGTCCCTCGGAGGATGACAATTTTGAAGAAGGAAAAGGTGGCGGTTTCGCCGTAGAAAGAATAGTTCGAGAGCGAACGCTGCACGCTGACTGAGCCGGCGCTCAGCGCTAACTACTAAGGGCTGAGTTTCAAAACTGCCTGTGTTTTAATCGTAGACATGACCGATAGTGAACTCCAGCAGGCGCGGGCACAGAAATGGCATTTGCAGGGCACCCCGGTGCGCACGCTCGACGAAGCGCAGGAGTTCATCGAGTCGGTCGGGTTTTGCCTGATGTATCCGCTGCGCCCTCCTGTGCTGGTTCCCACTTTCGTTGGGGCTTGGGTCGGCGCCGATGATCGCCTTCCTCCCTGGCAGCATGCATTCGAAGATTCACGGGCGCAAGCGGCCAGAGAGTTGATGGTTAGGCTGCTGCGGGACCGGGCAGCATTCGAGGCCAATCTTTTTGGGGAAAACAATAATTTCTTGCTTGCAGCCTCGGTTTTTCCTTATTTTTACGCGCTGAGGGGCGAACGCAATCCCAAACAGCCGCCCAAACCGGGGCCGCGCTCGGGATATTCGCAACTTGCTGCGGACGCGTTCGAAATCATCCGCCGCGAGGGTCCGGTTTCCAAACAAAAGATGCGCTTGGCGCTTGGCCGAGAGCTCTCGCTTGCTGCCTTAGACCGGGCTTTGACCGAGTTGTGGTCGAAGCTGCGAATCACACGCGTCGATTACAGCGCGGAGGAAGGGTCGTCCTGGGATGTTCTATACCGCTGGGCTCCGGAGCCGGTGCGCGAGGGCATCGGATTGTCGATCGCAGAGGCCTTGTCGGCACTGGTCTCGAAATACTTGGACTGTGTGGTTGCCGCTGAGCCGGCGGAGGTGGAGACTCTGTTTGGCAACTTCGTGCCGCGCTCCCGTATCAAGGAGGCGATCAACGCACTCTTGTCCGCC
>Ga0126370_10000815_pt1 | contig 13575 bp, 17 predicted proteins | sample PanSoiMetaPlot_3_FD_92586 | JGI IMG/M metagenome (GOLD analysis project Ga0126370, IMG submission 92586) | Tropical forest soil microbial communities from Panama - MetaG Plot_3 | ecosystem: Environmental > Terrestrial > Soil > Tropical forest > Bulk soil | place: Panama | collected 2016-02-17 | reverse complement strand
GAGCGATGTCTTTGGTAGCATGCTACCTTCCCGCACATCGAGCGATGCGCCGGAACCCCGTGACCGCGATTCGCGAATTGTAAGCTGGCGGGTGGCCCATCCTTTCGCGGTTTTTGCGACAGGGGGGTATCTCTGATGCTGCCACCGAGATCAGCTCACGCGACGCGTTTGGTCGCAGAGCGCAGGCACACCGACACCTCCCGCAGGACCTGCTCGTAGTCCGCGGCGGTTGCCCGTTCTACATGAATACGAGCGCCCTTCACTCCGGCTTCTTGCGCCAACCGTTTGAACTCAGTCTGTAGAAAGATTTCCAATTGCTTCGGCGTCAAGAAGGCAATAGGAACCGTTGAGGATTGGCCTGTCGCGGTCTCGATCTTTACGCAGTATGGAGATTCCGGCTGTTGCGTTTCGGGTGTCATCGACAACTCCTCGGTTGGGCTCAACGAAGCTAGTGCATTCTAGCGCGATCCGCGCCTAGCGCATGATTCGGAAGGGCAGGCAGCGTGGGGATAGGGAGACTGAAACGCATACTCGAAGCCGAATGTGACGAAGCGTGGGTACGGCGAGAACGCGTTACTTCTTCCTTGTATCTCTGCCTATGCTCCATTAAGCTCACGAGATTTTCTGCAAGGGCTTGCGCGGCACGCAAACGGATTCAAACCAGCGGCTCACATATACTTGCGCATGGGCCTCTCCGCAGAAGTGCCGTGCCGTGGGACTATTAGCGGCTTCCAGATCCCACTTGATGACTGCAAGCTGCTGATCGGTGCACTCGATCACAAACCAGTGGACCGGGTGATCGCTGGTAATCCCGCAGATCTCGCATTGGAATTCCTTCAAGCTCGACATGAGTTCTCCCCAAAGCCACAAGGTGGCAGGCGGACAGTATAACGGCAACATGGGGCTAGCCCGCTCTCGCGCAAGAAACCGCGGCTGCCCGTCCTCAGTTCTTGCAAGGGCAGTTCAAAGGCAAGGCCAACCGTCACCAGAAATGGGGGCACGCAGGGCAATCCCGCGAAGGCCCTCTTCATTGTCAATCGCTTTGGCGGTATAATGCGCTCCACAAGTTGCGATCGACCTCCAACCCTGGAGAAGCCCGATGAAACTCAGCGAAGCGATTCTCTTGGGCAGCAGCATGCTGGCTCCCCGTGCGGGCAAACAGCATTTCGCCGAAACTCAGGAAGGCTGTGCGCTTGGCATGGCGGCGGTGGCTCGTGGGTGCACGTTTCGGACCTGGACCAAACCGTTCGACGAGCGAGACCGTCGAACCCTCGGCGTAGAAGGCGTTTGGGGAGACTGGGTGCTTAAGCAAGTTGAGCGTCCGTGTGACTGTTGGCGCATCTGGATGCGGCGCAAGATGCGGATCAAAGACATCATCGCCCACCTTTTCGACTACCACATTATGAACAAGAGGAATTGGACGCTGGAGCAACTGGTGGCGTGGGTGCAGGCCGTGGAACCCAAGGAAATTCGACCCGAGAAAGGCCCGAGACTTGTGTTTCGACAGAAAATGCCGCGATCGGTTCAACTCGAGAGGTTGTGGCAGGAGGCGGCAGAGTGGCAGGCGGTCCGCTACGCCTTCGAGGCGCGGCGCGCTTCACGAAGTGGTCTTTATCTGAGAAGAGATCACAGAGGCAGCCTCCCTAATTAACCTGACTTTTAAAGCCCTGTTCGGCCAATAGCTGTGCATGACAGACTAGGGAGGAGCCGCTCGAATGGCGGACCGTTATTCGTAACGGAGCGCGTCTACCGGATCTACTCGCATTGCGCGGCGGGCTGGCCAGTACGCGGCTAGGAGTGCGACAGCCAGCAGGAATGCGCCTACGGCGCCGAAAGCCAGCGGGTCTCGTGGGCTCACGCCGAATAGAAATATGTATCCCAGTCCAAATGGGATTGCCGTGATGGCATGCGAGACGGCCAGCGCGGCAGCCAGGCCAAGAGATACTCCGCCACCGACCAGGACCATCGTGCGTCCTAGCACGACACGCAGGATCGAGGCGTGCGGCGCTCCCAATGCGATACGGATGCCGATCTCGCGGGTGCGTTGGGCGACTGCATAAGCAATGGTTCCGTAAATTCCAACACTGGCGAGGAACAGCGCGATGCTGCCTACCACCGTGGCGAACATTGTCGCGAGGGTCGAAGGCAGGTGCTGGAACCAGAGCGCGTCGTCCATGCTGTGCGCGTTAGCGAGTGAGGGCAGCCTGGTATCGATGTCGGAAGTGGCGCGCAGAGCCGGCGCCAATGCCTGGCTCGCATCGCCATTGGTGCGCAGGAAAACGTCATCGAGCGAGGCGTCAGGCGAGAGCGGCAGATAGAGCATGTAGGGCTCGATTTCGCCGACATGGAAGCTTTTGACGTCTTCGGCCACGCCAATCACTCGCATGGAACGTGGCGGAGCGCCTACCTGGATCAGTTGGCCAATCGCGTCTTGTCCTGGCCACAGATTATGGGAGGTGGCCTGCGAGATGATCAGAACTGGCGCTCGTTGATCGATTTCACTCTCGGTGAAGTCGCGCCCGCGCACCAGTGATATACCCAACGCCGCGAAGTAGCCCGACGAAACGTCATTGTCAAGCACGTCGAGAGGAGGTTCGCCCTGTCTGATCACTTTTGTCTGGCCAACACCTAGCAGCGGTACGTGGCTGGCAAAGGCCACAGCAGTGACCGCGGGAATGAGCGACATACGGGCGTGCAATTGCTGGCGCAGGTCCCCAATCCGGCTGGTCTCGTAGCCGATGGTGTCGAGCCCGGCGAACTCCATGTTGAGCACGTGATGTGTGTCGAATCCGGGCTCGGCGGATTGTCCACGCATCATGCCGCGCGCCAGCAACGCCGCGCTGACGAGCAGCACCACGCTCAGCGTGACCTGCACCGCGATCAGCAGGTCGCGCATATTCAAGCGGAGACCGCGCGAGTGTCCGATGGTGAGCTCGCACCCCTTCAATACTCCATTCAGGTCGACGCGTGATGATTGCAGCGCCCCCACCAGGCTGAACAGCGCACCGGCCAGCACCGAGACAGCGCAAGTGGCAGCCAGAACGCGCCAATCGGGTGTGAATGTGAACGCGAAATAGTAGATATCCGTGAAGCGTGCGATGATGCGCTGCTCGGCTTCCAGCCAGATCAGATCACAAATCCAGGTCGCTGCCAGTACCGCAACGGCGCCTCCAGCAAGTCCCAGCAGTATTCCTTCGGTCATGAGTTGGCGCACCAAGCGGACCCGCGAGGCGCCCAGCGCTGTGCGTACCGCCATTTCGCGTCGCCGGTGGGTAGCCCGAGCCATGAAGAAGTTGGCCATGTTGGCACACGCCACCAGCAAAACGACACTGAAGCTCGCCAACAGTAAACCTGCGAGTGCTCGATATTGCGGGGTGGCGTCGGGATCGACGAAATAAACTGCCGGCCCACCGATCATGGACGCCGTGACCGGTTCGACCCCGCGGTCCTTCTCATCCTGTAAAGCCAGTGCTGTGAGTTCGCTCTCGGCTTGCGCCAAGGTTGCGCCCGGCTTCAGCCTTCCCACGATGCGCAACCGTTCTTCCTGATCGTTACCTGCGGCGCGCTGCGGCATGATCACGCCCTCGACCGAGAGTGGGATCCACAGGTCAGGCGGCACGGGGGGATTGCCGCTGCCGATAAAGTCTTTTGGTGCGATTCCAATGATGGTTACTGCGGCGCCATAGATGCGCACAGTTTGTCCGAGCACCTTGGGATCGTCGCGAAACCGGCGATGCCATGAAGCGGCGCTGAGCACTGCGACGGGTGTGGTCTCGTGACCTGTGGTGGTGAATACGCGGCCCGCGTGCGCTGCGACGCCCAGCACATCGAAGTAATTGTCGGAGACCAGCTTGATCAGCGTCTGGCGCGGCTCGGCGAATTTCCTTGATGCGGGGTCTGGGAGTTGAGCCAGGACCGTGTCATAGCCGCCCTCGGCTGCCACGCCCGAGAGCGTCCGGGAGTGCTCGCGAATGCGGCGGTAGTCCTCGAGTGAGAACTGCGTGTGAGAGCCGCCCTTCACAAGCCTGCGCTCAAGGATGGTCAGCTTTTGCGGATCCGCCGCGGGCAGGGGGCGCCATGCGGTTGCGTTGTAGGCGTTGAACACCAAGGTCGTGCCTACGATGCCCAATGCCAGGGTCAGTACTGCTACGGTCGTGAATCCCGGAGAATTTCGTAACACGCGAACGCCGCAGCGCAATTCTTGCAGCAGACTTTCCATGCAAAACCTCCCGGCTCGGTTTGCGAAGTGTGGCCGACGATTAGGTGCAATCGGGCCGCCACTCCGAACTGCGCAAGTCGTTGATCACAGAAGCGCCTCGGGGGACTTTGATTCCCGTGTTGTCCAGTTCCGCCGAGTGTCTGTTCGAATCTGAACACAGGCGTTGTGCCAGTTCCCGGTCCACATTAGGGAGTATTTGGCCCATCGAAAATCTGCGTCCCGATACTAACGTTGACCAGACGCGATCTTGGTACGAAAGGGGAAGATCGCCGCGTCCTGAGAAAGCTGAACTGCCAAACCTATTCGATCGTTCGACGTCTAACTCCCGTCTCACTGAAGACCTCATGTTAGAAGGAGAACTCACCATGACACGGCTTTCCGCTCTGCATCTTGGCATTGCCCTCCTCGTCAGCGCTCTGTTCGCTCAAGCCCAGACACAACCTGCGCAGCCAACCCTGGCTTCCATGGTCGATCGTGAAGTCAGCGCCGTCGAGAAGCAGGTTGTCGACGCTGCTGAGGCCATGCCGGAGGACAAGTTCAACTTCACTCCAGAGAGCTTGCGCATTCCCGGGGACGACTACAAGGGTGTGCGCTCGTTTGCGGTGCAGGTCAAGCACATTGCGTCGTCGAACTATTTCCTTTGGTCGCCGATCACTGGGGACGCTGTGCCTGCAATGATCAAGGATGGAAACGGTCCTGCTGACATGAAAAGCAAGGCCGAGATCGTGAAGTTTCTGAGAGATTCGTTCGCGCTGGGTCACAAGGCTGCCGCAACGCTGACGCCGGAAAACATGCTGCAACCATTCGCGCCAGGAAAGGGCCCGCGCCTCGATCGTACCGAGTTCGGAGTGGCTCACGCCTACAATCACTATGGGCAGATGGTCGAGTATCTACGGATGAACGGAATCATCCCACCAGCGAGCCGCGGGAAATCGGATTGATCCTTGCGGACGAGCATAACAAGAACAAAGCCCCGCTCGCGACGGCGGGGCTTCGCCTCAGTGGGTGGCTTGCCAGAACTAAGCGGCGCGTTCGGCTAGAGCAGGCACAATTCCCAGTTGCTGCATCATTCCGAGCGTGTCCCAGTTGGTCCAACTTTCCACGAACTTTCCGTTTTCCATCCGGCTGCAGCTCATACCGGTGACTGTGGCTCGCTGCCCGGTCGCTGGAATCGGCCCCAGATTGCCGGTGTGAGTGCTAGTGACGGTCCATCGCGTCACTACGGATTGTCCGTCGGAAATCACATCTTCGACGGTAAAGTGACAATCGGGAAACGCGTTGAGGTAATAACGGACGAACTGTTTGTAGGCTTCGATGCCTCGCACATCAATTGGCGATTGGGAATCGTGCTGGACGAAATTTGGCGCGATCATTTCGTCAGCGGCGTCCAGGTTTTTGTTATTCCAGACTTCTTCCAGAATGCGGCGGGAGAGTACCTTGATATCGGTGGCCATCGATGCGTCCTCCTTGTTGATTGTCGAATTGATCTTGCAACGGTACTGGGCCGGTTTAGCTACGGTGACCAAGGGGCCGGGAATCTATATCGGTCTTTGAGCGCGCTGTCTGGGAATGTCGCTCCAGGAATTGCGCCATCATATTCGTTGCGGGACGATTGTCAAGGGGCTGTGCTGGGCGGAACAAACTGGACAGTCGATGTAGAATCTCAAGCATCGGGATGGGGCTAATCTGATGAATGCAACTCTGCCGATCGATGGTGCCGACGCCGCGCATCCGTTGACCTCCGCAGTGCCTGCTGCCGCGGAACAGAAACGTCACTCCGCCACGGTGCGCATCACGCACTGGCTTACCGTCATCGCCTTCGTGGGTTTACTCGTCACCGGAGGAGAAATTGTCCTATCGCACCCGCGCTTCTACTGGGGCGAGATCGGCAACGTCAACACGCATCCGTGGCTCAACTTGCATCTGCCATCGTCGCGTGACACCGTGCCCACGGGCTATGGATACGTGCTTCCCGATCAGAATGGATGGAGCCGCTATCTGCATTTCCAGGCTGCATGGCTTGCTGTGGCAACCGGTTTGTACTACGTGCTCTGGGGAGTCTTCACCGGGCATTTCCGGCGCAATCTGGTTCCTGCTCGGCCAGATCGATCCTTCAAGGCCATTGCTCATTCAACGATGCGGCGCTTGCGCTTCGAGCGGCCAAACAGGGAAGAGGCGTGGTCTTATAACTTGCTGCAACGCTGGTCATATCTATTAGTGGTTTTCGTGCTTTTCCCCCTAATGATCTGGACAGGACTTGCCATGTCGTTTGGATTCGATTCGGCATTTCCGAGTGTGGTCCGGCTGTTAGGCGGCCATCAGACGGCGCGTTCTTTGCACTTCCTGGTAACGATCGTGTTGGTGCTCTTTCTGTTCGTTCACGTTGTGATGGTCATTCTCGCGGGATTCCGCGCCCGGATGCGTGCCATGATCACGGGCCGGGCGGTTCCGCCGACGGAGTGAACTTATGAGCAAGATTTCTCGACGCAAACTCATTACCACCGGAGTTGCCGTAGTTGCTGGAGCATCCGGGCTGGCGGTTGCCGCTAGAGTCGCAAAGGCTAACGGACTCATTCCGCCCGACTCTGGCGGACTGTACGGCGCAGGCGAAACCTTGACCTACGCGGCTCAGCGTCTGCTGGCGCGCCACGCGATGGCGCGCGAGTTTTCCCGCGGCGAGATTTCGCAAAATCCATTCGCGAATGAGGTCGCCCCGCTGGGTGAGGAATTCAATCGTCTGCAAGCCGCAGGTTTTGCCGACTGGCACCTGACGGTCGATGGCATGGCTGCGCACCCAACGACTTTCTCGTTGGCCGAGATCAAGAGTTATCCCACGAGTTCGCACATCACGATGATCGGCTGCGAGGAGGGCTGGACCTATATCGCGGAGTGGACCGGCGTGCAACTTTCCTACATTCTCGATCGAGTTGGAGCCTTGCCTCAAGTCCGCTATGTCGTCTATCGCTCGATTCAGCCCGACTGGTGGGAGAGCATCGACATGTCCGACGCGGTGCATCCGCAAACGCTGGTCGCAACTGGCATGAATGGTGCCGATCTTCCCGTGCCCTTTGGGGGACCGATGCGCCTACGGGTTCCGCGGCAACTCGGATATAAGAGCGTCAAGTACATCACTCACCTGACTCTCACTGACAACCTGAAATCATTCGGCAAGGGTAAGGGCGGGGCAGCCTCCGATGGCGGCTACGCTTGGTACGCCGGCATCTGAACCATGCGGCGCGAACGCGTCGCCCGCGATGTTCCGGACTATTCAGGAGTCCAGATAACGCGGGTAAATTTCCAGGTTCCGTCTGACTGTTTTTTCAGCACTCGAACGAACTTTGCGCGGAAATTGACCGGTTGCTCCTGCTCGGATGGTTTGAACGTCGAATCGAAATAACCCCACTCATATGCCACCTGGCCTGCGATTTGCAAGTCGCGGAAGTCGGGAGCATACTTCAGAACTTTGGCGGATGGAGATTTCGCGAAATTCTGTTTGAGGAAGTCCCTAAAGGCTGACTTACCCGAAATGGCAGGCGCACCAGGCTGCAATAGAACTCCATCGTTGTCACAAAGTGCAGTCAGTGCTTCCACGTCACGCGCTACCGTGGCAGAGATATCGTCCTGATGCAGCTTCTCAATTCCTGCAGGAATGGAGTTGTGCGCGGATAGGCCCGGAGTTTGACTCATAGACTGTCCTATCAAACACACCAAAGCGGAAAGCAGAATAAAGAAGAATCGCATCACGGGACTCTAGATGAATTGCGCAGCACAGCGCAAGTTGAGTGAAAGGCGCAGTTCTGGTGTAGCACTACGGCAGAAAACTGAACATCCTCGCGCCTCGCACGCGAGGATGTTCTCGCTTTCGAACCATTCCCCTTTACGCCGCCTTCAGGTCAACCCGCCCAGTAAGCCGGCATCGAGCGCGATTGCAAGCTGGACGAGCCGGTTTTCCAATTGCAGCGCCGAAAAGGTACCGAGACTTCGATTTGCAGTTGAGGAGCTTACCAGAGGGTTTTCGCTAACTGCGACCATTTCGACGTTCTTCATCCCTTAATACATACCACCCGGCTTCCCACAGGGTGCGTCGTTTCAAAGTGAGGATCGCGCGTGATTTCTCGATGTTTTCTTCAGTCAGCTTAAGGAGTCGTTTCGTCTCTTCCAGCGTCCGTACAACACGTTCTCTTGTCTGGTAGAGCCTCGCTTCATAGTTGTACGCATTGCGACTTGCCATAGGAACCTCAGGTTAGCTTTTCGATGAAAAGAGATATGCAAATGTTGCCGTGCATGCCTTTCCCGGAACACAAAAACCGCGCAGCCTATGCCTACTGACGACAATCACACCGTCCCCACATCTTTGAGGGATAATATTCGGTCGACGAGAGTCCAGATGCCCAAGCACAACGGAAACGCGGAGCCGCTGCCCATCACGGGGGCAGCGTCGAGTACAACGCAGGCTAGTTCTGAATCACCCTACGAGCCGCAGGCTGCGCGGGATGCGCGCTCGAATCGCCACAAGTATTTCATGAATATCGCGATGGCGGTCCGGCTGCGCGCCAACTGCAAAGGCAACCGCGTCGAGGCGATTATCGTGCTCGACAACCGCATCATTTCTACCGGCTACAACGGCACTCCCGAGAACATGCCCAATTGTCTCGATGGTGGATGCTACCGCTGCGCCAATCGTGATAAGGCCTACAAGTCCGGAGAAGCTTACGATCTCTGCATCTGTGTACATGCCGAACAGAATGCCATCCTCGCCGCAGCGCGGTTCGGCATCTCGACGTCCGGGAGCACGATGTACACGACGATGCGTCCATGCTTCGGATGCGCCAAGGAGATGCTGCAGGCGCAGGTGCGATCTGTCTACTACCTGCACGAATGGACGCCGAGCGCAAAAGAGGACGTGCTGAAAACCGCAGCCCAAACCGCGGAATACGAGAAGCTGATGATCCGTTTTCCGAGCGGCATCCATCATCTGGATATCCCGGATCCCGACGTCGCATGGGCTGTGTCGAAGAAAACCGCGGCGGTAAGCGCGGATCGGCACGGAACAATCGATCTCTAGTGACTCGGCTTTGGCTGTGGGGTTGTGACTCACATGGGACCCGCAGCGTTCTGACTCCTCAATTGGCATAGCGCGGAAGCAGGAAATTGCTCAGTGCGATGATGCCCAATGCAGAGGCGAGCAAGGTCAGTAAAGAAGAGTAGGAGCCGGTCAAGTCGAAGGTGCGTCCCAGGATCACTGGAGCGATGGCGCCAGCGGCGGCGTAGAACGTCCAGGTAAAACCGTACAGCGTGGAAAAGGACCGCAGCCCGAAATATCTTGTCAGCAGATAGGGTGTAATTGCAGCTTCTCCGCCGGCTCCAATGCCGATGAGTGCGGCCGCTAGTGCGCCGGTTGCGAAACCATCGGCGCGAGCTAGGAGCAAGATACCGAGAGCCGTGACCGCATTGATTGCGAAAGCGACATGCGGACCGAAGAAGCGGTCCAAGAGCCATCCCACGAAGATTCTTCCCAGCAAACTTGATCCACCAAGAAGTGAGGCACACAATGCGGCGGACGCGGTGGTCAGGCCGCGGTCCGTCAGCAATGGAGAAAGATGAGTAATCGCTCCGTTCATGCTGATCGAACTGACAAATAGAATCGCGGTGACGATCCAAAAGGGAAACGAGCGGAGACCGTGTTGCCATGACACTCCGGCATGGGTCACCGACTCGGTCTTTCGTTCGACGCTGCCGCGCTCGCGGATATATCGCCAACTCAGCGGAAGGCCGAGGAGCAGGGCGAGTCCACCCAGGGAAGCGTAAGCGGCACGCCAACCGGCATGTGTGATAACACCCTGCGCCACGACTGGGAGAATCATGGCTCCCAGACCTGCGCCCACCATCACAAAGGCGAGTGCAGTGCCCAGTCGCCGGTTAAACCAGGTGGAAATCGATCGCGAATAGGCCAGGTGCGCGGCGCCGTTTCCTACCGCACCCAGCACGAAGCAGGTTAAGTAAAACTGCCAGATACCCCACCGGAGCAGTGAGAGCGAAAGAACTGCCGACACATAGACCGTCATGCAAGGAAGGATGATCCTGCGCGGTCCGAATCGATCGATGAGGCGTCCCAAAAGTGGCGAGGTAAGTCCGAGAGTGACCGCGGCGACTGCGAATCCGGCCGAGATTGCTTCGCGTCCCCATCCAAAATGCGCCGACAGAGGTTTTACAAATACGGAAAAAGTGTAGACGAACAGCGAACCGAATCCGGCCATCACTCCCAAACAGGCAGCGAACACCACCCGCCATCCGAAGTAAGAGAGGTCGAATTCCGAGAGCTCAGCGGGTGCGACGGCATGGATGCCGCCGGCTTCGATCGCTACATCCGCCCTTTGTGATGACGCAGACACGTGAGCCAAACTCCTCGGTAAGATTGTCGGTCTATAAGCCACCCCAGCAACGGCAGCGTTCACAGTCTAGCTGCGAGCGCAGAGGAGTCGAATCGTACAGGAAATCATTCGACGGCATCTCTAGTGTTTTTGAAGTATTGCTGCGACTTGTTGCCGCCAGTAACGTTCCTTCACTCCAACCTGAGGGCCTTCCGTCAATGGCTATTCCGACCGAACCGATCGGGAGTATTCCGCGTCCTGTAGATTTATTGGCCGCCATGGGCGAGCGGGCAGCGGGGAAGATTTCTGAGGAACAACTTCACGCGGCTGAGAACGCCGCGTTGCGCGACACGATTCAACGGCTCGAGGCAACAGGCTCGCCAGTCGTTTCCGACGGCGAGCAGACTAAGCCCAGCTTCGCGACCTATCCACTCGCCGGTATACAGAATCTTGCGTCTGATGGAGTCACGATTCCTTTCGCTGACGGCCACACACGCCAACTGCCACGCCTGACGAAGGGACCGTTCCGTTACGGCATTCACGCGGCGCAGTACTTGAAGGCGGCCCAGAAGCTTACGCGGCGGCCGGTAAAGCAAGCGGTCATTTCAGCATCGGCGTTGAGTCTCCTGTATCCGCAGGGAGGGCTAAATGGATACTCGCGCGAAGCCTTTCTGGGCGACCTGATTCAGCAGGCGGTTGTCGACATTCGCGATTGCCTGGCCGCGCAGGCTGCCTGCGTGCAGATCGACTTCACCGAGGCGCGCCTGTCGTTGAAGCTCGATCCCTCGGGCGGATTGTTGAATTCTTTCATCGAGCTCAACAATCAGGTGCTGCGTCATTTCTCCGACGACGAACGCAAGCGAATCGGAGTCCACACCTGCCCGGGCGGCGACCGCGACTCGACCCACAGTGCCGACGTGGACTACGCCAGCTTGCTGCCTGCGCTGTTTCAGATGAAGGTCGGGCGTTTCTACGTGCAGTTGGCTAGCGAAGCGGATCGGCGGCGTGTTCTCGAAACGTTACGCACTCTCCTGAGGCCCGGTCAGTTCTTGTTCGTCGGAGTAACAGACCCTATCAGTCCGACAATTGAGTCCCCGGAGACGGTCCGCGATCGGGTACTCGAAGCGGCGGAGTTCATTCCCGTCGAGGTTCTCGGCACGACCGACGATTGCGGCTTCTCACCTTTTGCTGACGACACCTCCACATCGCGCGAAACCGCATTCGCGAAAATCAAGAGCCGTGTCGAAGGAACCGCCCTGGCGGCGAAGGCTCTGGGTGTGTAGGCGTTTGGCGTCGTGCGCTAAATGCGGACATCTCGATCCTTGAAGGCTAAAGCTTTAATCACAGCGGGCACAGGGGATCACAGGAGGCTGGCGATCCGTAATGCGTTCAGTCTGACTCACTACACTGGAACTGGGTTACAGATTCTGGTCGCAGTCGGAATGGCTAGCATGAGAACATCGTCTGCTCTCGTTCTTTCCGGAGCCTCGTCTTTGTTAAGATGCTGCTCACCCAATCACATCCAGGAGAAGAGTAATGTATCGGTTCTCGCTTGTTTTCGTCGCCATCCTTGCGCTGCCCCTGTTCGCACAAGATAAGAAAGACAAACCTGCACCCACGACGCGGAGCATTCTGCTTGAGCAGTTGCGCTCGACGCACACCAGCGAAGAATGGTTCGTTCCGGCCAACATCGCGGTAGAAGGACTCACTCCCGAACAGGCCAGTTGGACCGATGGCAAGGGGAATCACTCGGTCGGCCAGCTGGCAGCGCATCTCGTCTATTGGAACCGCCGCAACCTGGCCCGCTTCAAGGGCGAGCCTCAGGAGAAGTTCACGAACAACGACGAAACCTTCACCAGCTTTGATGCCAAACATTGGGCGGATATCGTCAAGCAACTGGACCAAGTCATGACCGAATGGGAGCAGGTCGTCGCCACTGCCGATGAAGAGAAGCTCAAGTCGTGGTACTCCACCATCGAACATGTCGGCGCGCACAACGCCTACCACATCGGGCAGATGATCTATGTGCGCAAAGAGCAGGGCTCCTGGAATCCGGATAAAGGTGTGAAAGAGTAGCGCTAATCGGAGTAACAGGATATGAAGGAATGAAACCTGCTGCCTCGCAGTAAACGAAGCGCACACTTCGAGCTCAGGAGTCGCTTGCCCACCGTATCAACTCAGCCTGGATGAACTCCGAACTTGTGCCTATTTTTCCCCTCGACAAGGAAGCAACCTATGGTGAGTTGTTTTGCGCAACGGCCCCGGTTTTCCTGTAACCCCCCTTTGAAGTGAACAAGCAGTTAGTCGAGAAGACGTAATCCGCGCGCAGAAGGCGCATGCGCCTGCTTCGCGCGATCGCGGAGCTACACTTTGGGCGTGCTCAAAAAGAAAGGGTTCGAGCCCCGTGCCAAGCCCGGCTATCCTTGACGTGTTTTTCTGCGGTACGGTCGCGACGATGAGGATTACGAGTGCGGCTGGCATCCAGGTATACACGAATGACTACGGCACTACCTTCGGTCCTGGCGCCGGCTTGGGAACGTACGGTTCTGTTGGACTCGATAACTTCATCGGCTCCCCACCGGCTGTAGAGCTGCTCCAACGGATGGAATCCCCGCTGCTGACCTGCCTGCTGACAGAGACCTGTCTCTCGCGCGATAAATCAGCACTTTGGATGTCGTCATATTTCGAGGAGACCTTCAACTCGAAATAGAAAATCCGTGTTTCTTCTGAAGGCCCGCCGTTTGCGGGCCTTCGGTTTTTTTGTGAAGATTGGCTACGATTACCAGCCCATTTGAGCCATTCGCCTGAGGATGATTGCGCTGTAGCCATTCATGCGCTCGGGGCGTCGCTTCAAGGGGGCGGGAAGAATTGCAGCGAGCCGTGCCGCCGGTTCCCGCCCGATATCGCGGGCGGAGGTTCGGTCGTAGTAGCGAGATGCCGAATCGGCCCCATACAGCCCAGGACCCCACCCGACCACGTTGAGGT
>Ga0126370_10000813_pt1 | contig 13588 bp, 6 predicted proteins | sample PanSoiMetaPlot_3_FD_92586 | JGI IMG/M metagenome (GOLD analysis project Ga0126370, IMG submission 92586) | Tropical forest soil microbial communities from Panama - MetaG Plot_3 | ecosystem: Environmental > Terrestrial > Soil > Tropical forest > Bulk soil | place: Panama | collected 2016-02-17 | reverse complement strand
GTTCCGGTCCAAACCCCTACGCGAACTACGCTGTTGCCCGCGTCAAACGGTCGTTGTGGGGCGGCTCCTACATTGGCGTGATTGGCATCGACAAACGCTCTGGGAATCCCCTCGACAGCTTCAACCAAACGAGCGGTGCAGACACTCGACTCGTGTTTCACAGGGACCTGGTTCTGACTGGCTATGCTGCGCAGACACGAACCCCTGGGCTTTCCTCAGGGCAGACGGATCTTGGGGCTGGGGTCACCTATCAGAACAGCTGGCTCGATGTCCTTGGCGAGCACCGTAAGATTGGTCCCAACTTCAATCCTGAGGTTGGATTTCTGGAACGCACTGATTGCATCTGTGATTACGCGGAAGTGAACTTCAAGCCGCGGCCGAAGCTTCGCGGCGTGCGCGAACTTAACTTTGAAGGCTTCATCTTTCACGCACCGGATGTAAACAGCGTTCTGCAAACTCAGGAATGGCAGAACACATTTCGCATCGAATTCAATAACGGTGCCTACAGCGACGACGACATTGTGGACGTGTTTACGCAGCGTCTCACCACGCCGTTCAACATCTACAAGAACGTGTTCATTCCGGTCGGTGAGTATCACTGGACGCGCCATCAACTTACGTACGGTTCATCGCAAGAGCGGAAGCTGATGATGAATTTCTATGAGCGCTTTGGCTCTTACTATGATGGGCACCTGAACGAAGCCCGTGTTCGTGCCACTTATCGCACAAACGAACGTTTGTCGTTCAGCTTTGCAGAGCAGTGGAATCGTTTTCGGCTGAACGTGGTTGCGGACCCATCTGGCAATCCTCTGCCCCAGGGCGCAGGAAACTTCTCTGTCGTGTTCGGAAGCTTCCAGACGAACTATTCGTTCTCGCGCTTCCTCACTCTATCTGCGTTGCTCCAAATGGATACGGCCAACACTCAGGCGGCAAGCGCAAACATCCGCCTGCGGTGGAACTATCGTCCGGACAGCGATGTGTACTTTATTTATACGGCAGGCCAGCGGTTCGCTAGCCTGGTCGCTGCCAACCCGGCGCAGTACTACGAAAACCGCTTCGCCATCAAATTCACCTATTCCTGGCGCCCGTGAAGGCCCGAATTGCTTCAAGGTAAGCGGAAATATCAAAAGCGCATGGGAGCGGATTCGAAGCAACCATCACATTACAGACTCGCGTCGTGATGGCTGATCCGGGACATTACAGTGCGATAGTCGCCATCCGAGTGTAAGCTCTCGACGGCTTTGCGCAGAGCGGCATTCACCGCCGGATCGCTCGAATAACGTTCGGCGGCGTCAAGAAGAACGCGGGCTTTATCACCGTCGGAAGAAATGCCTGTGGCCGATTGGATCGCAGCAACGGCCAGTGAACTGGAAATCCCAGGTTTGTCGAGCACAGTCATCAGAACCCGACTGCGGTCGCCATCGGAACTGACGCTACTGGCAGCGGCAAAAAACGCATCGCGAGCGGGATCGACATTCGTACCTGCCAGTTCGATCAGGACGCGACCTTTATCGCCGGCCGAAGAAATTCTTTGAGCAGAATTGGCGATGTTCGCCACAGTATCCGTCCCAATTCCCTGTTTCTGGGCCAAGAAAACGAGCACTTGTTGGTGATCTCCATCGCTCGAAATGGAATTCGCGGCGTCGAAGAATGCTTTGCGCACAGGCGCATCCTCGCTGTAAGCAGGAACTGCCTCCTTAAGTACGCGGGCCTTATCGCCATCGGAGGAAATACGCTCAGCGGAGAGCAGTGTGCGAGTCAAAGTGCTGTGGTCGTTGCCATGAGAGGCCAGCATCCTTGAGAGAACGCGGGCGTGGTCGCCGTCGGAGGAGATGGAATTCGCCGCGTCAAAGTAGGCCATATCCACGCCGCCACCGGGAAGATAAGGGTTCGCCATGTCGATGAGCACCTCCGCCTTGTCGCCGTCTGAGGAGATATGCCGTGCAGCTCTAGCGGCGCTCGCCAAGGTCTCTAAACTTCCGCCGTCCTTCTTGACGATGTCAGACAGAACCCGGCGTTTGTCACCGTCGGAACTAATGCTTTCGGCAGCGTCAAAAAGGTAGGAGCGCAAGTCGGCCGTGAAGTAATTCGCATCGACGGTGATGATGACTTGGGCCTTGTCGCCGTCGGAAGAAATGCTTCGAATCAGCCTCGCGGCCTCTTTGAGGTCCGAGGGCTTAAGGGTGGATTGGGAGAAGAGTTGCTCCAGATAGACTCGCTTCGATCCATCGCTGTGGATGCGTCCGATCTCGGCCAATACTGCTGGCGGACCGCCCTGTCGCAAAATTCGGGCGACGCGAGGTCCGGCTCCGATGCCGCTGTCGCGGATTGCCTGCGGTAGCGTGCGGGCCAGCCACGCGCGGCCCTCGTCGTCGATAGGCTTGGTGCTCCAGCCGACCGAGTATGAACGGGTGAGATTACCTGCGGCATCCGCTCTGACTTCATAGGCACGCTTGGAAAGTAGGCCGCCCTCTTCGATCCGGAAACGTCCGTTAGGCGAGAGAGACTTGATATCGGTGTCGTCGTCGGTGAATTCAACGGGGCCGTCGATCTTTATGCTGAACGACGTCCACCCGTTGCGGACGGTCATTTGCACATGAGAATCGGCACTCTGTTGAGAAGCTACGGGCGCCATCGGGGCGACCGGCGACAGAGGAGACCGCGGACTCGTGGGTGACGATGGCGACAGGGGGGAGGGCGGTGACGTAGGCGAGAGTTCCGCCTGCGGTGCGAGTGGTGCGGCTGGTGCAAGCGCAGCAGTGACGGACGTTGGAGGGACGAGCACTCTTGGTGCCCGTGGAGCGAGAGCGAGGGTCATCGGCAGAGGCGACTGGGCCAGTCGCGGGGCTATTGACCCCCTCGGTGCAATCGGCACTTCCGGAACATCCGCGGATCTGTCGCTCTGAGCGAAAGCAATGAGCTGGGGTGCGCGAGTGCTCAGACAGGCGAGCGTCACAACGACACCCAACGCTGAAGCCAGCGGCACGATCGCAAGACGAGGAGCTGTGTTGCGCGTGCGATCAAGCATTTTACGTACGCGCCAGAAGAGCTGCGAACGGCTCCCCGCAGCTCCGGCTGCGAGAAGACCGGCGCGCTGCCACTGGGAGAGCTCGGCAACTTTGGTCAGGGCAGCGGCATAGGACCGCGGCCTTCCGGTCGCGGCGATCACCCAATCGTCACACGCCATTTCCCGCGTCCATGACATCTGATAGCCGAGCCAATAAACCGCTGGTTGAATCGGCAGCACAGCTTCGATCAATTTTTGAGCCAGGTTGCTCCAGTCGTCGCGGCGATGCAGGTGAGCAAGTTCGTGCAGGATAACCTGCTCGAGTTCAGAGCGCGAAAGTCTTTCCAGAAGTGCACAGGGAATCACGATCGCTGGCCGCAAAAAGCCAAGCGACACCGGTCCACCTATATGGCTCGAAACGAGCAATTGTGGCTGACGGCGAATGCCGTGGGTCGCGCACAAACGACTGCAGTGCAGCTGCCAATCTGGTGACGCCGGTATTGCGGTTGATTTCAGGCTTCGCAAAGCGCAATATCCCGCGGCCAACCGGACAAGCAATACGAACGAGAACGCCAGCCAAGTAATTGCCATTGCGCCCAGGAATTTTGCCGAGTGAATGCGAATCAGAGGATGTTCGGACGGTGATGCTTCGCGCAAGGAGCTTATGGACGGACCACCAGAAAGCGTTGATTCCAGAGGTTGGCCGGATGTCGACGCGTTATTTTGTGATGGCACTGAGTTGATGTGGGAAGAACGAGTCTGGCGCTCTGGCCGATAGACTTGTGCCGGTTCATGTGACGGGACATTGGTCAGACTTGGGGAAACAACAGCGCGCGATTCAATTCCGGGCTGCACGATAGATGCCCGGGGGACAAGCGGACTAGCAAGCAGCGCAACGACGGCGAGCAAGGTAATCCACAGGGCGGTGAAGCGAGTCGTCGAGTTCAAGCGAGGAAAGAATCTCAGCATCAGCATCATAGTCGCCGCCAGAATTGCTCCCAGGCAGATTCCATTCAGAAGAGTGGTCATCGCAATATTCATGGGCGTCATTTCTGCTCTCCTTCACTTTCCGCGATCATCTTCCTGATTCGCCGCAATTCCGCACGACTGATCGATTCTTCCTTCAAGAGGTTCACAATCAGGAGTTCGCGCGAACCTCCGAAGAAGCGGTTGACCAGATAGCCGAGCGCGGTCCGGCTGGCTTCTTCCTGAGCAATGAGCGGTTCGTAAACGAAGGCGCGCCCCTCTTTGGTGTGCCGCAGATAACCCTTGCCTTCGAGAATGCGGAGCGTTGTTAACACGGTGCTGTAGGCGAGTGGTGGATCATCGGTGAGTGACGCCGCGACATCGCCGACGGTCGCCGACCCCTTTTTCCAAAGTACGTTCATCAACCGTAATTCGCCTTCTGTCAGGTTTGTTGACTTTTTTCTGGCCAACGTGGTCCTCTTCGGATGAACAATTAACTAATTAATAGTTCCAGTTTTATACCGCCGCGGGACCACATTGTCAATTAATAAATTAATAGTTCGGCAAGTTTGTCAGCGCAGTTACGCTGAATCTAAACCACGAAGTTCACTCGTGCCGGTAGGCAAGATTGTCGAAGCGCAGACCTTCGCCGTTCTTAAACTGGAAGATGACAGTCGAAGTCGTGTCGCGCCATTCCGTTCGCAGTCGCCGCACCTGACCGGGCTTGATGGTGAAGGAGATCTCACGAGCCTGAGGAGAATGCATCGTGACGGTCGCGTCTGACACACCGCCGTTGTAAACGTCGATACCAGCAAAGATCCGTGGCCAATAGAAATGGAATTCGGTCCTGGCAGCTTTGGTGTCGGCTACGGCCAGGTTGAACGTTCCAAAGCCTCCTTCAGGAACATTGATCTTCCACTGATCGGCTCCCCAGTCAATGACTCCCGAAGGATATTCCCCTTTCAACGCGGTTCTTGCAGGCAGATGCGGGTCGTCAAAGGTAATGTATTGCAGCGGCGGATTTCCGTCTTTTCCCTCGATATCGATGTCACGCGCATCGTCGTGGCGGATCCGCAAAACTCGAGTCGTGTCATCAAAGACGAATCCTTGCTCATCGAGATCACTTCGTCGAGGGAGTGCCTTGCCACTTGCCATAACAGACTCGGGGACAAAATCGAGTCGAAGAACATCCGAAGATTGAGGATCGAATGTCGAGTACGTCACCGAACCCTTCCCGTACCTGATCTTCGTGACGACGGAACTGGATCCGAGCAGGTGCGATTCATCCGACGGAGCCCACTCCGGCACAGCCCAGAAAGCGTCCATCAGTCTTCGCGGACCATCCGAAAATTCATCGGTGAACCACCATTGTCCCGTGAAGGGTGCGTGAGCAGCGCCGGGGAGTCCCTGAAAATAGGTCACCCAATTGTAGGAACGATACGCCGCGTCACGGTATGCGACATCTCCGGTCTTCGCGAAATAGAGGGCCTCCACAGCAGCGAGCCTGGAGGTATGGCTATCGCAGCACTGGTTCGGATCGTTGCAGCAGAAGTTCACTCCATTGCCCTGCTCGGTCGTCACCAATGCATCATGCACAATGTACTTGGCCCACTTCGGCGTGGTCTTGACCCACTCAATCAGACGGCGGGCGTGGTCGCGCCATTGCGGGTCCTTCTCCGGATGCAGCAATACATAGCGTGCAAACTCCAGCGGAATTACCTGATTCATGTTGCCCATGCTGGCCACGGTGTCTTCGAAATATCCGACCCAGACATTGTTGGCCAGAGGATATTTCTGGAACCACTCCCAGGCACCAGCTCGAACCCGGGTGTAGCCAGCAACGTTTCCTTGCCCGATGCGCATGAGTTCGTCAAACAACATGATCGGCTCAATGACATTCGCCGAGTACGGCCCCATTGGCGCCTTTTCAGCTTTACCGTCGCGCGCATAGGCACGCACGGGCCAAGGCGAATTGTTCTCGTCGCCGGGCTTGTAATTCTTGACCAATGCGTCGGCACACCAGATTGCGGCCTGCAGGTACTTCGTGTTCCCAGTCATCTCATAGAGACGCAGATAGCCGTAGCCGTCCTCGCCCACAACATGAGGCTCGATGTAGTCTTCCGCCCCTAATTGACTCCATCCCGTGTAGCGCTTCGCTCCAGGATTAGCGGACGCATACGGCACTCGCGACCAGACATAATCTTCTGGCGTCCGCCCGTTTTCCAGTTCGTAGTCGACGAAGTCCTGCAGAAAGGTCAACGTACGCTGGTCGCCGGTGTATGGATAAAGCCGCTCGATGAAACCTTCCATCATCGCCCGCAGGTAACCGGTCGAGTTCACCCAATGCGGGTCGGGCACAAGTTCAAAGGTCGTTCGGTCGAAGTCAAAGCAGCAATAGAAATAAGGAAGACGCTGCCGATTGTATTGGTCCCAAAGAATGGTCCACTGGCTCAGAAAGTGCGATGAATACGAATAGCCCGTGTTATCGGGCATTGGCCATGGCAGCAGTTTTCCTTTTGCGTCCAACTGCACGGGACGGCCCGCAATTGTCGGTGCGTCAACCACCGAGGTGACCGGGAATGACCCCTGCTGGGCAACGCAGAGGCCACCAAAAACAAAGCTGAAAGCTAGAGCTGTGATTCTGATGAACGGGGACATAGATCCGATTCTGGAACAAGGAAGGATATCTTATTTGCTGCGAGAAAATGAGAACGCAAGCTGGTTCGCAAAGGCGTGGTGCGCGACGAAGTGCATCGGTTTGAACCAGCTCAAGGACTGACGGCCGACGGGGCAGGAGACTCTCGCCGAACCCCTGTGGCGTCGACAATTTTCGGCGCATAGACGAAGCACGCTTCGAACAAGACTTCGTTCGTGGCATCGCGGACACATTCAACTGAACTTCATCAGATCCTTCGCCCTCGGTCACGGTTTAGGCTCCGAAGACGTTGTTTCAATGGTGTGGAGCACTCCTCGTCGCAAATCCCGCTTCTTCAGCAGCAAGAAGAAGACCGGCACCAGAATCAGCACATGGATCGTAGACGTGATCATGCCTCCGACAATTGGGGCAGCAATCGGCTTCATCACGTCCGATCCTATCCCCGATTCCCACAGTATTGGGGCAAGACTCAAAATGACCGCCGTCACGGTCATCAGTTTCGGCCGCAGCCGTTGCACCGCACCATCAATCGCGGCTTGCTCGATGTCTTGCTCCGTGAGCGGTGTTGGATCAGCCAGTCGGTGCTGTAAGGCTTCATGCAGATACACAACCATGACCACACCGGTTTCGACCGCAATTCCAAACAGCGCGATATAACCTACCCAGACCGCGACAGAGAAGTTGTATCCGAGAACCCATTGAAGCAGCAGGCCCCCTGACATCGCGTAGAGGGTTGGGAAGATCAGAACAGCTGCTTCAGCAGCCGACTTGAAAACGAGGTACAACAGCAGGAAGATTACGAAAAAGACCACAGGGAGAATCACCTTCAACCGTTCTTTGGCCCGCAATTCAAATTCATATTCCCCCGCCCAGCGATAGGTGTACCCGGCAGGAATCGTAAGGTTTTCCTTCAAGAGCTTATCTGCGCGACTCACAAATCCGCCGTAGTCTTTGGTTTTCAGATCGAGATAGACGTAGCCGGTTAGAGTTCCCTCTTCGTCTCGAATCATTCCTGGACCGCGCGAGAAGTAGACTCGCGCCACCTCGTTCATTGGAATTTGTGCTCCCGAAGGAGTCGCAACCAGCGCCCGGTTGAGCGCCACCGGGTCATCGCGGAAATCGCGCTCATAGCGGACGGCAATGGGATACCGTTGCCGGCCCTCGACATTCTCTGCAACATTTGCACCACCGATCTCCGATGTGATCACACGCTGTACATCCGCGACTGTGAGTCCATAGCGAGCTGCCTCCGGACGTTTCACTTCCACATTCAGGTAAAAGCCTTGCGATACTCGCTCAGCAAACACAGAATTCGTATCCGGTAGAGTCGAAAGAAGCTGTTGTATCTGCGCCCCTATTTCCTGAATCTTGGCAAGATCAGGACCTTGAATTTTCATTCCCACCGCAGTCTTGATTCCGGTTAGCTCCATGTCGAGCCGATTCCGCACCGGCATCGTCCATGTGTTCGTGAGTCCTGGAAAATTTAGTTTGTCGTTCATCTGGCGAATCAGTTCTTCATATGTCATCCCTGGACGCCACTGTTCTCGGGGCTTGAGCATGATCGTTGTGTCATACATGTCGAGCGGAGCGTTATCTGTGGCACTGTCCGAGCGGCCAACCGTCCCAAATACTGTTGCCACCTCAGGAAATGATCGAATGATGCGGTCCTGTTCCTGCATTAAGGCGGTTGCTTGCGTGATGGAAATTCCAGGCAGAGCACTGGGCATGTACAGTGATGAGCCCTCATAGAGTGCTGGCATGAATTGGCTGCCAAGCCGGAAGTACAAAGGGATGGTCACCGCCAGAAAGATCAAATTCGCGGCAACTACCAGTTTCCAGTGTCGCAGGCACCAGCGCAGAACGGGCAAGTAGACGGCTTTCGTGATTCGCGCGGCCGGGTTCTGCGACTCAGGCCGCAAGCGCCCTCGAACAAATAACGGCATGAGCGCAGGCACCAACGTGATCGAGAGCAACGAGGAAAACACCAGCGCCAGGGTCTTGGTCCAAGCTAATGGCCTGAACATGCGACCCTCTTGTGCCTCCAGGAGAAAAACGGGGAGGAACGAGACCACAATAATAATGAGCGAATAAAACAGAGCCGGTCCTACTTGCTTCGCCGAAGTAACCAGAATTCTGCGCCGCTCTGATTCGGCGAGGGTGCTCGTGTGCTGCCCTTCGGCAAGTCCACTGCGTTCAGCAACGTGCTTGTACCCGTTTTCTACCATGACGATGGCTGCGTCGATGAGGACGCCAATCGCCAGAGCGAGCCCACCGAGGGACATGATGTTGGAACTCACGTTGAGGTAATACATCGGAATGAATGCTGCTAATACAGCAATCGGAAGAGTGATGATTGGCACTAATGCAGAGCGGAAATGGAAAAGAAATGCAATGCTCACGAAACTGACAATGATGGCTTCAAGGATCAAGTCCCGCTTGAGGGTTTTAATCGATTCATTGATCAGCCATGATCGGTCATATCCAGTCACGATCTCCACGCCGGGCGGCAGTGAGGGAGCGAGTTCCTTGAACTTAGCTTTCACTCCGTTGATCACGTTCAGGGCGTTGAGTCCGTCACGCATGACCACGATTCCACCGACAGTTTCGCCTTCGCCTTGCCATTCAGCGGCGCCACGACGGATATCGGGCCCGAATGCCACAGTGCCCAGATCACGCACTAACACAGGGGTTCCATTCTTGGTCGATACTGGCACGTTTTCCAGATCGGAGATTGACCGCAGGTAGCCGAGACCTCGAATCATGTACTCGGCGCCACTCATTTCGAGCACGTCGCCGCCAACCTCGTTTGTGCTTTGCCGGACTCGCTCGATAACGGTCGAAGCTGGGACGCCGTAGGAGAACAGCTTGTTGGGATCGAGCTTCACCTGGTACTGGCGCACGAAGCCACCAATAGTGGCGACCTCCGCTACTCCCGGAACGGTTTCAAGTTGATAGCGGAGATACCAATCCTGAAGAGCTCGCAGATCAGCAAGGCTCTTTGTGTGGGTGCGGTCAACAATTGCGTATTCATAGACCCAGCCTGCTCCGGTAGCATCCGGGCCGATTGCTGGATGCACATCGGAAGGCAAGCGCCCCGCGATTTGCTGCAAGTACTCGGTGACCCGCGACCGGGCCCAGTACAAGTCGGTGCCATCCTCGAATACCACGAAGACATACGAATCGCCGAACATTGTTTGCGCCCGGACCGCCTTCACACGCGGAGCAGCTAGCAGAGAGGAAACGATCGGATACGTGACCTGATCTTCGATGACGTTGGGTGGCTCGCCAGCCCATTCCGTACGAATAATTACCTGAACATCGCTGATGTCGGGGAGTGCGTCGAGCGGAACGTGCCGCAGCGACCACACACCCGCCAGACTCAGCAGGATTGCGCCAGTAAACACGAGGAAGCGATTTTCTTCACACCACTCGATGATTCGCGAGATCATCACATACCTCCCGTTGCGCTGAGGCTGAGTTGCTTGCTGCCAACCGTCTGCCCGTTGCGAGTGACGGTCACGGTGACTTGCCAAGTGCCTCCCGTTCCCAGTTGTATTGGCCCCTCGTAGAGACCAGACTCTTTCTCGCGCAATGTCGCGACAGTTCGCATGGCAGACATACCCATCGCCGGCATTGCCGGCATAAAGAAAGTGACTGCGGTCTGCGCGCCTGTCACTGGTTTTCCGTCAGGGTCAGTCAGCTTGATTCGAATGCTGTTTGAGCCTTTGCGTGGGGGAGTGGGATCGGTGCTCAGATCAATCTGGATTTGCTGAACTGGCGCGTTGGTCGACGCTGCAGCCCCACCACCTGGCGGTGGAGGCGCAAATGATGCAATTGCCGCCTGAAGCTGGGCCTCCGAGTCCACAAGGAAGTTGGCCGAACTGACTATCCGGTCGCCTCTTCTCAGACCCTTGAGTACAACGGAATGGTCGTCCACCCGCGGACCGACTTCGACTTCGCGCGGTTCCAGATGCCCTTGCCCGTGATCCACAAATGCAACCTGATGAGTACCCGCCTGGAGTACGCCTGAACTCGGGATCACCAACTGCCGGCCGAGAGGAACGTCGATGGTGACGTTTACGTACATGCCGGGCTTCAACAGAATTCCTGGATTGCTGAATACGAGCCTGACGCGAACGGTGCGCGTCATGGAATCAACTTGGGGAAGAATCTGGTCGATGCGGCCCACGAACTTTCGGCCGGGGTAGGCATCCACGGTCACGGTTGCAGAATTACCCGGTTTCAATCTCCCGACGTCATTCTGTGCCACATTGGCATAGACCCAGGCCGTAGATAGGTCGGCTATCGTGTATAGCTTTGTGTCACTCTGCACGTACTGATTCGGCAGCGCATTGCGCTCGATGATGTAGCCAGAAACTGGTGAGGCAATCTCGATGTCGTGCTCCACCTTGCTGGTTTGTTCGAGTTTTGCAATTTGAGCTGACGAAACCGCGAATTGTCGCAAGCGGTCAGAAGCCGCCCGGACCAGCCAATCGCCTTCCTTCAGTGCTGTGCCGTGCATGTCTTGGGAAAACGACTGCTGGTTCTGCTTGGCGAGCAGGTACTCCTGCTGGGTGCTGACAAGTTCAGGGCTGTAAATCGTGAAAAGTGGCTGTCCCTTGCGCACGTACTGGTAGGTTGCGTTGGCGAAGACCCTCTGAATCCATCCGGGGAAGCGAGCCTGGACGTAGGAGACCTGCTGCTCGTTGATGTCGACATTGCCTGGTATCCGTAGTTGATCGTCAATCTGGCGAAACTCAACCGTTGCAGTCTTTACGCCGATTGACTGCAGGCGTTGGGGCGACAAGTCTACTGGAGCCAGCGATGGACTCGTATTCTCGTCGATGGCACTCGCCGCAGCCGGTTCATGTGCTGTTGCGGCGGGACCTCTCGCCACTACTGGATCGGTTTCCTCAGCCGGTTTTGAGTTGTGGTCCTCACGAAGGAACTGAAAGCCAAGGACAGCCGCAAGCAGTAAACAAATGACCAGCGTAGTTCCGAACGCTTTCTTGTAGGTATGTTCGTTCATTGCTCCACCTCCGACGAGGATGTCTTCACTTCATCAACGGGTTTGCCCACAGCAAGTTCCAGATCCGCCAGGCGTGCTTCGAAATCGGCGAGCGCCTGAAAGTACGCAAGGTCCAGGTCAATTACGGTCATCTGGCTGTCGAGCAGATCGAGAAATTCAGTTCGGTCGTTTTCGTAGGCGATCACGCTGGAATGCAGGCTGGCTTCCGCCTGTGGCCGTAGAGATTTTGCGTAAATGTTTGCGAGCTTCTGTGCCGCTTTCGCTTGCACTAAGGCTTCCTGGATTTGCCCGAATGCAACGTTACGCATGGCGTCGATCTCGGCATCTTTTTCAGTGACCATCGCGGTCGACTCAGCGATTTCGGCGTCGTGTTTGCGGCGATTGAGCCAAGGCAAGTTGATCGAGCCCTCGACCATGTAGTTATTGCGAAACTCAGAGCCGCGCGGCATGAGCATGTACCCCGCGGATACGGTGAAATCCGGGCTGAATGCTTTCTGCGATAGAGCTTGCTCCTTGCGACTTTTGGCGGCATCGGCCTGCGCCTGAACTAGATCTGGTCTTGACCGAACCGCAGCACGCTCTAGTGTTTCCAGTGGCGGCAGCGCGATCGCAATGCCGTAATCACCTTGCACACGGATCGGCTCATGGGGATCGCGACCAAGGAGCGTGGCAAGGTGCGCTTGCGCTATCTCGATATCCTGCTCGAAATGGATCAGGTGTTCCGCCAATCGCGTGACACTGATCTGTGCCTTCAGGATGTCCTGCTGAGGGACTTTGCCGACTGCATACTTGATTCGCGCAGCCTCGACTGCCTGCCTCGCTATTTCGACATGCTCGTCATGAATGCGCAGACCGTCCTCAGCCCGTAGCAGATCGTAGAAGGCCTTGCGAACGCGGATGCGAACGTCGAGTCTCGTTGCCTCTAAGGCTGCCTTCGCCGCGACGACATCCGCTTCTGCCACGCTTGTACGTAAAGATCGCTTGCCGAATCCCGGTAGCGTCTGGCTCAGCATGAACATGTTTTGCGCAGCGTTGTAATTCCAGGGTTGGCGGAGAGGCACTTGCCACCCTCGATACATCAGCGAGGGATCATCCAAAGCCCCTGCAACAGGAACATGGGCCTGGACAACAGCCAGTCGCCGCGCAGCAACTCGGATTTCTGGATTGCCGATCAGAGCAACGCGCTCGATCTCGTCCAGTGTCAAAGCAGGACCGGTTGCAATCGGGTGGTGCTGGGGAAGCAGTTCGGCGACATCGTAAGGATTGTTTCCCTCTGTCGCGGTTTGTCCGCGCAGAAGGCAAACAGCTCCCCACAAAAGGAACGTACAAAGAAACACGCGTAGCGTTTTCATCACTCCTCCGTACTGATTGCATAGAAAGACGGCTGAGCAGCCTGTCTCTCCTGCACAGACAAAGCGCAGTTGGACAGAGGCCCGCCAAATCAGTTAGCGGAAGAGCCTAGATACGCAGGATGGAACTACAGCCGGGAGACAATTCGGGGGGAGGCGCCTCAAGCGCCGGAGCGTGCAGCAAGACTGATGGACTCGAAACGAGAACACTTGAAATCTGAGGAACGATGGCTACATCAAACGGTCTCGTTGGCGAGTAAGTAGCCACTGGACTCACGGCAGTGTCGCTCTGACGACCATGGCAGCAGGAATGACTGGAAGGCATCATGGATGATCCGCACTCCTGAGCCATTTTCAGGCAGCAGTCGTGTTCTGCCTTCGTCATCTGATGTAACGGAACCAGGCAGGCGATGGCCGGCGTCGCGGCCCAAAGAACCATAATGACCAGCATCGTCAGCGCGCCTGTTCGAGACACCGTCATAGTTTACCGCTTTCGACCTTAACGAGAGAATGCCCTTTTCACCGTGAATCGCACAGTGATCCAAATCACAGGTGTTTGACAAGGCGGCTGCTGGGTGGAC
>Ga0126370_10000812_pt1 | contig 13588 bp, 10 predicted proteins | sample PanSoiMetaPlot_3_FD_92586 | JGI IMG/M metagenome (GOLD analysis project Ga0126370, IMG submission 92586) | Tropical forest soil microbial communities from Panama - MetaG Plot_3 | ecosystem: Environmental > Terrestrial > Soil > Tropical forest > Bulk soil | place: Panama | collected 2016-02-17 | reverse complement strand
ATCGTCGCGCCGATCGGCAAAGGACAGCGCGCGCTGATCGTTTCGCCGCCGCGTACCGGCAAGACTGTGCTGCTGCAGAACATAGCGCACTCGATCACTGCCAATCATCCGGAGACTTACCTGATCGTGCTGCTGATCGACGAGCGGCCGGAAGAAGTTACCGACATGCAGCGATCGGTGAAGGGTGAGGTGATCTCTTCGACTTTCGACGAGCCGGCCTCGCGCCACGTTCAAGTTGCGGAAATGGTGATTGAGAAGGCCAAGCGGCTGGTCGAGCATCAGCGCGACGTCGTGATTCTTCTCGACTCGATCACGCGACTCGGCCGAGCCTACAACACCGTTGTGCCGTCCTCCGGCAAAGTGCTGACCGGCGGTGTCGATGCCAATGCGCTGCAACGTCCGAAGCGTTTCTTCGGTGCCGCCCGCAATATCGAAGAGGGCGGCTCGCTCACCATCATCGCCACTGCGCTGATCGATACGGGCAGCCGCATGGACGAAGTGATTTTCGAAGAGTTTAAGGGCACCGGCAACTCCGAACTCATCCTCGATCGCAAGGTGGCAGACAAGCGCACCTTCCCGGCAATCGACATCACGCGTTCGGGCACGCGCAAGGAAGAGCTGCTCACCGATGCGGGGATTCTCAAGAAAATGTATGTCTTGCGCCGCATCCTCAATCCGATGGGTACGATGGACGCTATCGACTTCCTGCTCGACAAGCTGCGCAACACTAAAAACAACGGTGAATTCTTCGATTCGATGAATACCTGACGACTCGAAGTTACGAATAAAAAAGGCCGGGCATTTCGCCCGGCCATCTCTTTTTTAACGGGTGTTACCCGTCAGAGCGTATTGAGGAAATTGACGAGGTCGTTTTTCTGCTTGTGCGTGAAGCCGATATTGAAGCGCTGGTCGTAGAACTCGACGACGTCGCGCAAGTTCGCGGCCGCGCCGTTGTGGAAGTAAGGGGCGCGTCCGGCAAGCCCGCGCAGGATCGGTCCCTTGAAGCGGCCGATATCTTCGCACTTGCCGCTGATCATGGCGCGGCCCGGGTCGGTGACTTGATAGACCTTGCCTTTCAGAGGATGGCCGTCGGCGACGTTGGAGCAGGTGAGCGTGAACACCGGCAGTTCGGCAATGTCGAGCGCCGGCGGCTTATTGGCGCCGGCATCGGGAACGCCGATATCGATGGGCAGCTTGACCGAGTGGTTGCCGACGTTGGGGGCGTCGTGGCAGGTGCCGCAGAAGCCGCCGATGCTGTCGATGCCGAGCTTGTCGTTGAGGCCGGACACGCCTGTGATGTTGATCTTGGTTGTGTTGAACAACTCCTCGCCGCGCGCCACTGAGCGGCGATGCTCGCTCACCATGTCGTGCTCGTGCTCGTTGAAGCGCCAGCCATCGCGGAAGGTGACAGTCTTGAACAGCTCCTCGATGTTGCCCATGGGCGTCATCATGGGCGTGATCGGGTCCTCGTGGTCGTGGCGCTCGCCGGCACTTAGCCACGGCCGATAGAGGCTAAAGATCTGCGAGGTAAAGCTGGTGCCCTTGGGATTGCCGCCGAGCGGGTCGTTGATGCCGACGAAGAAGTCCTGGAGCGACAAGAGAATTGGGCCGCCTTTGGAATTGTCACCGGTGAGGAACTTGGCCTTGTGGTCGAAGATCTGGGCGGTGAAGAGGCCCTTCTGGAATTTGACGATCTCATCGACCTGCTCGGGAGTGGGGGGAGCGGCCGCCTGCGCGTGCGTGAGCGTGGCATCGACCGCCTGATTGCGAAAGCCGGTATCGAGATCGATAGTGGGCGGCGATTCGCGGCCGTCCCACATGATGGCGCTATCGAAGACGATGTTGGCGGTTGGCAATGGCCGGCGGTACATCGATAGCACGCCGATAGTCTGGGTCGGCGTCTGCTTGACGATACCGGTGGCCGGATTGGTGTTGCAACCGTAAGGGTCCTCGACCGCTGTGACGGTGAATTCGGCGGTGGCCGGGATGGCGAGACCGACGCGGATCAAGCCGTGCTTTATCAGCAACCTATAGGCTTCCTTTTTTTTGCGCAGCGTCGAGACATCGTCGCTGGGGCAGGTGGCGCCGTCGACCAGGCGGAAGATCGGATCCGTGCCGGCGCTGTTCTCGAAGCGCTCGGCGACATCGTGCGCGCTCACGCCCCAGCCGTTCTGCGGCTGATGGCAGGTGAAGCAGGTCCGCCCATTAGTTCCCAAATCCTTGAAGAAGGCGTTGTTCGCCGTGATGGTCGCGCCGCCCGGCTGGTATGATGCGATAGCGCCTTTGGGATCTTCATCGACGCGGAAGCGGTCGATCACCCGCGGGGTGTGCTGCACACCGTGATCGGCATCCTTGTAGCGACGCATCTTCTGCATGTGCTCGATCATCGCCGGCGCGAAGTCCGGCGCGCTGGCAGACGCCACCGGCGCTTTTTGTGCCGTCGCAAGTTGTGGTGATGCGAGAGCAAAACAGACGAAAGCGACTCCGACGAGGAGATATTTAGAAATTCTTGTCACTTTTGTTACACCAGGAATTCTGTGGTGCATGTACATAATGTCCTCCGAAGTTCATCGTTGATTCGAAGAGTGGCTGCTGGAAAACTCACTCATATCCGTCACGAGATATATCGGAACCGAGAACGCCGCGCGTCATCCCGACGGTGGAAAAATTGCGCATTAATGCGTCGAACGATTTTGTGCTTAAATGGGAGCGCTATGAATTTCGATCGGAACGCTAATTAATCTAGTTGATCAATTATGATTGTTATTTCTTCTGTCTAAGAAGCGCGCATATCGGCGACGACGTTGGCAATCTGTTCAACATTTGTCACGGGGAGAGAGCAACGCTCTGCGACACAAACGAAAGCTGCGCTTCCCGAAGTAGCCCTCAATTTTTCGTGCGCTGGATGCGAGGCCGGGAGAGTCTCGAAGCTTTCAGCGCGCAGTACGATGCGATCCAAGTACGGGAGCTTGAGAGCAACTTGTGCGAAGCGTTCGGCCTCACGTCCAATCGCAACGATTTCGGCCGCTCGCAAGCGCAGGTCGAGCGCATTAAGCAGTGCCACATGGCCGAAGAGATTGATTTCGGCCGATGCAAGAATCGTGTCCATTAACTGGTCGGCTTTTGTGTGCCAGCGGTCCTCACCTGTGAGAACTGAAAGGCGCACTAGATTTTGCGCGGCAATGGCATTTGGGTTGGGCGTGGCATCGTCACTGGTTGAATGCGGCCGCAGCAGCAGATCGGACGCGTCATCGGCGGAAAGATAGTAACCGCCGGTATTGGGGTTGGCGTAGTGGCTGTCGAGAGGGCTTTGCCAAGTGAGCGCCTGCTCGAGATAAATCCGCTCACCGGTCGCTTCATAGAGTGCCAGCGCGGCACGGATCATGCCGGTGAAATCCGAAGCGAGTCCGGGAAAAAGCAATTTGCCGTCGCGCCAGGAATGCCCAAGCCGAGCCCCCTTGCTCATATTGCGCGCGATAAAATCAAAGGCCCGCTTGGCCATCTTGATCCAGTCGGACTCGTCGAGGATAACCCCGGCATTGACTAGGGCGGCGATCATCAGCCCGTTCCAGTCGGCCAACACCTTGTCATCGAGAGCTGGTCGGACGCGCATTTCTCGCACCGACAGGAGCTCGGCTCGCAAAAGCGCCAGCCGAGCTTCATGCGCATCGGTGCGCTCGGAGTTTGCGAGGCGATTGAGAATGCTGTGGCCTTCGAAATTGCCGCCTGGCCTTACGTCGTAATGGTGAGCAAAATACTCGCCGTTCTCAACGCCAAGAGCCTTGATCACATCGTCATAAGACCAGACGTAAAATCTTCCTTCCTCTCCTTCCGAGTCAGCATCTAGCGAGGCGGAGAAAGCGCCTTCCGCAGTAATCATTTCGCGCGCGAGCCATGTAACAGTTTCGCGGGCGCGCCGTGCGAACAGAATGTTACCGCTGCGCTGGAAAGCGAGTGCGAGGAGTTCAAGCAACTGTGCATTGTCGTAGAGCATCTTCTCAAAGTGTGGCACGAGCCATCTTTCGTCGACTGAATAGCGGGAAAAGCCGCCACCGAGATGATCGTAAATCCCGCCCTCGCACATCCTTTCAAGGGAGTGCTCCACGGTTTGGAAAAATCGTGTATCGTTCGTGCGCAGGCCCGCACGCCAAAGCATTTCTAGAATTGCAGGCTGCGGAAACTTGGGCGCCCCACGCAGGCCACCGTTGATCTGATCGAACATGTTGCCGATTTGCATGGCAGCCGCATCGAGTTCCTTTAGTCCGATGGTCGTCTTGTGAGTTGGACGGGCCGTGTCGGCAAGGCGAGCAAGTAGTGCAGCGCGATTCTGTTCGATCCGTCCCGGCTCCTCGCGAAAGAGTCGGGAAACTTCCCGCAACACGTCGACAAAAGCCGGACGCCCGAAGCGGGATTCCTTCGGAAAGTAAGTGCCGCCCCACACGGGTTCGGCCTGCGGCGTCAGAAACATCGTCAGTGGCCAGCCGCCCTGTTCGCCCAGAAGGTGCAGCGCGTTCATATAGATTTGATCGATGTCGGGCCTTTCTTCACGATCAACTTTGATGTTCACGAACAATTCATTCATGACCCGCGCAGTGCCCTCATCTTCGAATGACTCATGCGCCATCACGTGACACCAGTGGCACGCCGCGTAACCGACCGAGAGCAAGATGGGTCGATTCGAAGCTTTTGCCTCGGCCAATGCCTCCGGTCCCCAGGTCCACCAGTCCACCGGATTGTGCTTGTGCTGAAGCAGATAAGGCGACGTGGCGTCGCCGAGCCGGTTCACGCGCGTATTGTCTTGAGCTGACGACATCGTCGCAGCCTAGCGTGGATCAAACCCGCGAGGAAACCGCCCTCACCGTCTAGCGCGCGCCCATTTGCGCGCTTGCGTCACGCGTCAAATGGTATTTAGGATACCGTCAACGACCAACAACGAAGCATTGGTGAGCGATTGTCATTCCGGTCAGCCGCCGAACGCCGGGTTGCCATCACCGAGAAAAAACTAGTGAAGACGTCGACAGGCGCACCCGTTGGTTTCTCATTCGAAAGGAGGATAACGCCGGACGATGCCCTCGGCAGCGCTCGACGTTAATGACGTTACGGCAATATCGCGAATGCGCGGGCAGGAAATCCGAGGCCTTTTTGTACTTTCGGCCAAGTGACGACAATCAGCGCACCCTTTGCCGGCACTTTGTCGAGATTGGCCATGACCTCAATTTGGTAGTGCCCGTGCTGAAGAAGGTAGGTCTCTGAAAGCATTTTCTCGGTAGTGTCGGTGTCCATCGATTCGTGGCCAGTCGCGATCACACCACGCTGCTCGTATAGGAACTTGATGGTTTCGAGAGACCAGGCCGGAAATTTTTCGCGTTTGAATCGTTCCGGGTCGCTGTCCCAGTCTTTGTACATGTCAGTGCGCAGCGCGACAAATGCTCCACGCGGAACGCGACCATACCGCTTTTCCCATGCCATCAAGTCGGCCACCGTGAACGCGTGGTTGGGGTCTTTCGGCAGATAGCGGGTATTATCGAGCACGATGAGCGGCAAGATCATTTGCTTGAGTGGGATCTCATCCATGGTGATCCCTTTGTCATCGAAATGCGCCGGCGGATCGACGTGAGTGCCGTACTGCCCGACCATCTCATAGAACGTGGCGCGGAAACCATCGTCCTTGATTGTGTAGGGTTTGCGTATTTTGGGATCCGCAGCCGGCGTCATTTTTGCCTGACCGAAACCCGACCAAACTGGCGTGTCGGGCCCAAAGCTGTGAGTGAGATCGACGAATTGTTTGGATGCAATCACACGATAAGCGCGCGTGAGATCATTTTGCGCATGGGCGCGTGATGCAGGATGGCCGGTGAATCCAACCAACAGCGTGAAGACGACGATAAAGCGGACCTTCGACGGCATGGCACCTTCTCCGACGGACCGTAACCACACACGATCATATCGAAGGCGACGCTGTTGATCACGCGGCATCAAATGATCCGATGCCGAACTGCGCAGCCGAAACTGCTCCACATTCTGCACATGTCGATTTTTCCCGGCGCCGACTCTTACGCGAGACTCTGCGCAAAGCTCTGGATCGCGGAACGATTTGATCGCTGCACCACCGAATGCGGGACTTGACCCCTGCCCTCCCTCGGCGCTTCCGTGCGCCGCAATGTCCGAGTTAGCCCGCGACACCATCTATGCCCTCTCTTCTGGCAGACCGCCGGCGGCGGTCGCCGTGGTGCGCATCTCCGGCCCGCGTGCGGGCGAAGCACTTAAGGCCCTTGCCGGCAAAATTCCTGCGCCACGAAAAGCAGCACTGGTCCGCATTCGCGGACACGATGGCGAGATCCTCGATCAAGCATTGGCGCTGTGGTTTCCGGGCCCGTACAGTGAGACGGGCGAAGATGTCACCGAGCTTCAGCTTCATGGTGGTCGTGCGGTGATTGCCGCGGTGTTTGACGCGCTTTCGAAGCTTGACGGGTTGCGACCGGCCGAGGCCGGTGAGTTCACTCGCCGGGCCTTCGAAAACGGCAAGCTCGACCTCACCGCAGTTGAAGGACTTGCCGACCTGGTGGCGGCGGAAACCGAAGGACAGCGCCGTCAGGCTCTCCGTCAGATGGCAGGTGCATTGGGCGATCGCGCGGAAAATTGGCGCGCGCAGCTGATACAGGCTTTGGCACTCGTTGAGGCACAAATCGATTTTTCCGACGAAGCCGATGTGCCACAGGATCTCGTAACTCCGGCGCTGCAAATTGCGCGGTCCCTTGCAGGAGAAATCACGTCCGTACTCGCCGATGGAGGCCGCGGTGAGCGCCTGCGCGAGGGACTGGTCGTTGCAATTGCTGGTCCGCCGAATGCCGGAAAATCCACATTGCTCAATCGAATTGCAAAGCGCGAGGCAGCGATCGTCTCTCCGTATGCGGGGACTACCCGCGACGTTATCGAGGTGCATCTCGACCTCGAAGGACTGCCGGTGACTTTGCTCGACACTGCTGGCATTCGAGAAACCAATGATCCGGTGGAGCTGGAGGGAGTACGCCGGGCGCAGGACCGCGCCGGCAGCGCTGATCTCGTGCTTTGGGTCGTTGAGGCAAGTAGTTCAGTGGCCGAGCGCTCTTTCGCCAAAGCAGAAAAAAGCCGAGGCACGTCGGCGACCTGGCGGATATGTAACAAAATCGATTTGATTCAAAGTCATACGGTTAGAAATGAACTCGACGACCAAAATAATCCAAACAATGAACCAGGTTTGTGGACTAACAAACGTCTAACAAACATGGTTAGCAAAAAGTTAAATGAAAAGAATGAATTTGAATTCAACCGGAATGAATTGGAATTCGAAATTTCGGCGGTCACTGGTGAGGGCCTCGCTGAACTGCTCGCCCAGCTGGCGCGATACGCGACGCATTTCCTTTCGGGTGCCGAATCAGCGTTGGTGACCCGTGAACGTCACCGGCGCGCGCTTGGGGACGTTTTAGCGGCATTGCGACGCGCGTTGGGAAGCAAGATATCCGGCCACGAAGATTTGCTTGCCGAGGAGCTGCGCATCGCGGCCCGCGCTCTTGGCCGGCTCACCGGCCGGGTGGATGTCGAGGATATTCTCGACGTTATTTTTCGCGACTTCTGTATCGGCAAGTAGGCCATTGCCCTACCCCAAATCGCCCGCGAGCCGGCTTTCAGCGACATGATTGGTGCCTGTGGCGCAGCGTCCCGGTTTCGGAGTGTTTCACGTGAAACATTCTCGACAAAACCAAGATTTTGACCCTTACCCGGGCCTTCGCTAAAACGCCGGCTTCGAGGGTTCGATGCACGACCGATTCGACGTAGTGGTGATTGGCGGCGGCCATGCTGGCTGCGAGGCCGCGGCCGCGGCCGCGCGAATGGGCGCGCGAACGGCGCTGGTCACCCATAAATTCACAACGATCGGGGCCATGTCTTGCAACCCGGCGATTGGCGGGCTCGGAAAAGGCCATCTTGTGCGCGAAATCGATGCGTTCGACGGCCTCATGGGCCGAATGGCCGACCTCGGCGGCATTCAATTTCGGGTTCTCAATCGCCGCAAAGGCCCGGCCGTGCGTGGCCCGCGGGCGCAGGCCGACCGAAAGCTCTACGCGGCCGCAATGCAAGCGGCGATTCGCGCGATAGCGAACCTTCAGGTGATCGAAGCCGAAGCTGATGATCTTTTGATTGAGCGTGGGCGTGTTTGCGCGGTCAATTTCGTCGACGGTCGCCAGATCTCGGCCGGAGCCGTGGTCCTGACAACAGGTACGTTTCTGCGCGGTCTTATCCATATCGGTGAACGACAAATTCCGGCGGGCCGCCTCGATGAAGCGCCGGCGGTGGGTCTTTCTCGGACGCTAGAGCGTATCGGCTTCCAACTCGGCCGTTTGAAAACTGGAACGCCGCCGCGGCTCGATGGCCGCACCATCGATTGGTCGGCACTCGAAATGCAGCCGGGTGATGATCCGCCTGAGCCGTTTTCAATCGTGACGGCACGTATTGAGAATCCGCAGATCGAATGCGGCATCACGCGCACGGGGAGGGCGACCCACCAGATCATCCGGGACAATGTGCACCGATCGCCGATGTATTCCGGACAGATCGCGAGCCGTGGTCCGCGTTATTGTCCGTCAATCGAAGACAAGATTGTGAAGTTCGGCGAGCGGGACGGGCACCAAATATTTTTGGAGCCAGAAGGTCTCGACGATCACACGGTCTATCCGAATGGAATTTCCACGTCGCTTCCGGAAGACGTGCAACACGCCTTGGTCGCGACGATTCCAGGACTGCAGAGTGCGCGCTTCATCCGTCCTGGATATGCGATCGAATACGACTACGTCGACCCGCGTGAGTTGACGCCGACGCTGCAGGCAAAACGATTGCGTGGTCTGTTTTTGGCCGGCCAGATCAATGGCACCACAGGTTATGAAGAGGCCGCGGCGCAAGGGCTTCTTGCGGGCCTGAATGCTGCGGCTTTGGCGGGTGAGGGCGGCGAAATCGTCATCGATCGTGCGCAAGCTTACCTTGGCGTGATGATCGATGACCTCGTCACGCGCGGTGTCAGCGAACCCTATCGTATGTTTACCTCGCGCGCCGAGTATCGTTTGCAACTGCGTGCAGACAATGCCGATCAACGTCTGACTGATGCTGGAATTGCGATCGGTTGCGTCGGTGCAGAACGCGCCGGACTGCATCGAAGAAAAATGTCAGCGCTGAACGACGCGCGAGAATTTGCGAAAGCGGTTTCGGTCACGCCGAAACAAGCGGAGGGTCACGGACTTTCGCTCAACAGAGACGGGCAGCGTCGTACGGCGTTCGAGTTGTTGTCTTATCCATACGTGACGGTATCTGATCTCACAAAGATCTGGCCACGCTTTGGTGAACTCGCGCCGAAGGTCGCCGAGCAGCTTGAGATCGACGCGAAATATGATGTTTATCTTTCGCGCCAGGCAGCAGACATCGCGGCATATCGGCGCGACGAGAGCTTTGAATTGCCGGACGACTTCGACTATGCCGCACTTTCGGGATTGTCGAACGAGATGAAGCAAAAATTGCAAGCACATCGTCCGCGCACGATTGGACATGCAAGCCGCATTGATGGCGTCACGCCGGCCGCATTGACCTTGCTGGTCGCGCATGTCCGCCGCGGCAAGAAAATTTCCGCGAAAACTGCGTGAGCAAAAGCGGGCAGGGCGCTCCCGATCTCGGCGCAGATCAAGAACGCGCACTGGCCCTTACGCCTGTTTCACGTGAAACGAAAAAACGTCTGGAGCTTTTCGTCGACCTGCTTTCGGTTTGGCAGAAAAGAATCAACCTCGTTGCGCCTTCGACGCTCAACGAACTTTGGACCCGACACGTCGCTGATTCCCTACAACTCGTGCCACTGGCACCTGGGGCGCTGACCTGGGTCGATTTCGGATCGGGCGGCGGGTTTCCCGGGATGCCGATCGCCTGTGCCCTTGCGAATCAGCCGGGCGTCAAGGTCCATCTCATTGAAAGCAATAGTAAAAAGGCGGCTTTCTTACGGGAAGCAGTGAGGGTGACTGGCGCTCCAGCCGTGGTCCACCAGGAACGGGTCGAGAATTTTGCGAAAAACTGTGCAGAAACGGTGCATGTCGTGACCGCACGTGCCCTGGCCCCATTGAAAGTTCTGTGCGATCAGGCGTTTCCTTTGATTAGCCAAGGAGCGGTTGGTCTGTTTCCGAAGGGACAAGATGTAGAGGTTGAATTGACCGATGCCGCTAAATATTGGAGACTTGAGGCGTTCAGAGTGACAGCAAGACCAGTCCCGAAAGTTCGATCATCGTCGTCCGTAGTCTGTGGTCTTTGAATAATGACTAGGCCACTGATTTTAAAGGCGATTTAGCATAAGTAGCGCTTCGGCCGCCGAAAACTGATGGAATGTCAACCATGACCGATTCGCCAACCGATCAGTCTGCTGAACCGCAGGTTGTCCCGTTCGGCAAGCCAGCAGCCAAGCCCGATGCCGGCCGCCCGCGGGTGTTGGCCATAGCGAATCAGAAGGGCGGGGTTGGTAAGACCACCACCGCAATCAATCTCGGCACGGCGCTCTCTGCGATTGGCGAGCATGTGTTGATTGTCGATCTCGATCCGCAGGGCAACGCGTCAACCGGTCTCGGCATCGAGCGCAAATCCCGCCGTACATCGACCTACGACGTGCTCACCGGTGCTGCCCCGCTGCGCGACGCCGTTCTGCACACCACCGTGCCACGGCTCTACATCGCACCATCGACGCTCGATCTGTCGGGCCTTGAGCTTGAAATCGGTCAGCAGCGTGACCGAGCGTTTCGTCTGCGCAATACGCTGCGTCAGCTCAATAGCGGCGTTCGGACGTATGATTTTACGTATGTGCTCGTTGATTGTCCGCCTTCGCTCAACCTGCTTACAGTCAATGCTATGGCAGCGGCGGATTCGATTCTTGTGCCGCTGCAATGCGAATTCTTCGCACTCGAAGGTCTGTCACAGCTGCTGAGGACTATCGAGCAGGTCAAGACAACGCTTAATCCGACACTCTCGATTCACGGCATCGTGCTCACCATGTACGATTCACGCAACAACCTCTCCAATCAGGTTGTCGCGGATGTTCGTCAGTTCATGGGCAACAAGGTGTACGAGACAATCATTCCGCGGAACGTGCGGATCTCGGAGGCACCATCTTATGGCAAGCCAGTACTGGTTTACGATCTCAAGTGCGTCGGCAGTGAAGCCTATCTCCGACTAGCGACTGAAATTATCCAGCGCGAAAAAGCGTTGAAGGCAGGTTGAAAGTCGCGGTTTTTATTTTCGCTCGGCTGCTTAACTTAGCAGCGATAGGCGGAGAATACGGGAAGGGATAGCGTGGCACGAAGTTCAGGAGCGGCAATGCCGGATCACTCGCGATTGGGACGTGGCCTCGCCGCGCTGATCGGCGATGTTGGTGATGAGACTTCAGCCGCCGACTCTGGCCGAAAGCCTCGCCGCGCTCCAATTGAAAATCTACGCGCCAATCCGCGCAATCCGCGTCGGATGTTTACTGACGCTGAGCTCGACGAACTTTCTGATTCAATCCGCGAGCGCGGGATTATCCAACCCATCGTTGTGCGCGCGCTGCAAGGCGACAACTTTGAAATCATCGCGGGCGAGCGGCGGTGGCGAGCAGCCCAGCGCGCCGGCTTGCATGATGTGCCGATTGCAATCATTGAAGCGACCGACGCGCAATCTCTCGAATTCGCCATCATTGAAAACGTGCAACGCGCCGATCTCAATCCGATCGAAGAGGCGAGTGGATATCTCGCTCTTATGGATGATTTCAACCGTACTCAGGATGAGGTCGCACAAATCGTTGGCAAAAGCAGACCGCATGTTGCGAATACAATCCGATTGCTCAAACTATCCGAACCAGTCAAACAATTGGTTCGTTCGGGCAAAATTTCCGCAGGTCACGCGCGCCTTTTGCTCGGTCATTTCAACGCCGAACAGATCGCGCAGGAAATCATCGACAAAGGCTTGAGCGTGCGTCAGCTCGAAGCGGCTTTGCGCAAAGAGACGGTAGGGCAGGCTCACGATGCGGTACGAGAGACGAAGGGGTCTGGCGTAGCTAAAGATGCAGATACTCGCGCACTGGAGAAACGCCTATCCGACGCTCTCGGACTCGATGTTAGCGTTGATCACCGCGGCGAGGGGGGCACATTACGGATCAAGTACCGGAATTTGGAGCAGCTCGACGCGGTTCTAAGGAAGCTGGGCGGCTGAGCGTCAGGAACTCCGCCCATGGCCAAGCCGCGTGACATCCACTAGACAAGCACGACGACTTCCTTGGCTGCATCAAAGCGGAGGCCTCTTATGGCCAACGACGCCGCGAAAGCGAAAAGAATCCTACACGTAAAGATCCGGACACCGTCAGCCGACGCGACGACCCTGCTGACGACAATGATGAAAAACGCATTGCCGATGTATCAAGCTTTCAGCGACACGCAGGTTCGCTTGCTGCGCAACGCCGACAATCATGCCCAGTTCCTACAAGTTATTGAGTATCAAACGGACGAAACATTTGAGCTCAATCGGCAAAAGCTCGCGAGCGATCCGATCATGAGCAATTACGTGCAGGCCTGGCGTACGCTTTTCCCCGGCGCGATTGAGATCGATGTTTATGAGGATATAACTGAAGAAGTGTAGCGCTATCAGGGGAATAAAAAATCATCGTCCGGGTTATACCGCCCGGCACATAAGACGTCAGTGCCGCAAGTCTTCAGAAACCACCGGGGACCGCCATGACCACCAACATCCAAGGAAGCTCGCATCCGGCACTGTCGGGCGCCGACAGTTTGGCCGGTAGCACGTCCGATATTGTGCTGTTGATAGGTCGTATTTTCATAGGGTGGATATTCGTTCGCAGCGGGTATGGGAAGATCTTCGATATTCCGTCGTACGCAGCCACATTTCCGGGACGAGGACTACCGACGTTTCTGGCATACATTGCCGTTCCGGCAGAATTTTTCGGCGGTCTTGCTTTGATGTTTGGCTTTGCGACGCGCTACGCGGCGCTCGTTATGACGATATTCATGCTGGTGGCTACGTTTAGTTCCCACCGCTATTGGGATTTCACGGATGCCGCCGCGCGACGCGCCCAGGATTCAAATTTCTATAAGAATATGGCGATCCTCGGCGGCATCTTCTTCCTGTTCGTTTGTGGTGCCGGCCGATTCAGCCTTGACGCCTGGCTGCGCAAACGTCGCTAGCCCCATTGCCTGAGCTTATAGCTTGGCAGCTTTCGCCCGGCCAGGCTCGGCGTGAACATTGTCGCGCAGTTTGGAATAGGGGGCGTGTCCAACAGGCGCGCGCCATCGCGCCATTTCAGAATCCAGCACGGCCGTCACGTCGCTTCGTCCTAATTCCGCAACCAGCGGACGCTGCTCATCCCTGACCAAGTTGATTGCATAGGCCGTGCCGACTGGTCCTGGGGTCCAATCCTGGCCAGGAAGTAGAGTGACTTTGGCCTCTTGAACCAGGCCGCGCGTCAGAAACGGATCGAAATGGCGCATGATTCGCTCATTAAGGTCGAGCACGCGCCCCGGTCTCAGAGGCCCAACATCGTTGATTT
>Ga0126370_10000810_pt1 | contig 13591 bp, 6 predicted proteins | sample PanSoiMetaPlot_3_FD_92586 | JGI IMG/M metagenome (GOLD analysis project Ga0126370, IMG submission 92586) | Tropical forest soil microbial communities from Panama - MetaG Plot_3 | ecosystem: Environmental > Terrestrial > Soil > Tropical forest > Bulk soil | place: Panama | collected 2016-02-17 | reverse complement strand
GGTTCGGTCACGGCTACCGGATCCGGGCGAGAGTTGTCGATCTGGCTGGTAACAGCCCCGCTTACACCGACAGCTCCAGCACGCACGCCATCCCGGTGCCCGACCCGGGAGCGGTGTACCACCGCTATGAGCCGGTGATCACGCCAGCTGTCATTTTGCAAAGCCCGCTTGGCACCGATCATCCAGGCGAATCGCTGCGCCGGATGGTGATCCGCAGCCACAACTCCGACATCAGCAAGGACACGGTCCCAGCCGGGAACGAGGCCGTCAGGCACATCGCACCGCCGCGCACCTCGGTGGCGATGGCCGAGGCGCTCGGGATGCTGGACGGCCCGGACGGGCGCCCACAGGCCGGGTTGTATCCCGAACTTGTGGCCAGGGACGCCGGGCAGCTGCCGCTTGACCGCACCACAACACCGGCGGTGCCGATCGAGCCGTCCAATAACTTCGCTCTTCCCTACCTTGCGGACCCGCTGGCCCGTGGCGCCGCCTTCCGGGATCTGCCAGGTACGGCCTCACCGACCCGCACCGTGCTGCGGGGTACCGGCCTGCACACCGTTACCCTGCCTGGCGTCGGGCCGCGACCAGGATCAGCCACCCTGATCGGCTACCGCGGACCATGGCCGGACAAGGTGCCGTTCCGGTTCGTGCTCGCCGAGGGCGACGGCCTCCCGGAATGGGATGCGGCAAACCACCTGCTGCGGGTGTTCCTGCCCAAGTCAGGGGTCGCGGCCACCCCGGTCTCCAGCTTCCTCCATGCCGACGACCTCAAGCTCATGGGCGTATGGGAATGGTTGCGCGACTCAGTCGAACCTGGGCCCAACCTGGGCAGCCATGACGTCGACGCCCAGAGTGTGCTGGATACGCTCGTCGGGCTGATCTCGGAGCTGTCCGTCGAGGGCGGTCTGTGGCAGCTCACCCCTGCGCGAGATATCACCCTGGTGCACGCGGTGCAACAGCCGCTCGGCCAGCCGGCCGTCACCGCGTTGACCGCCGGGCGCCTGGACGGTGCTACGTCGGCGTACCTCACCGGCAGCATCCAGATCCACGGCGCATCCACCGACAAGGTGACGTTGGAGGCTACCTGGACAGACCCCGTCGATGATCCGGCACAGCCGGCACCTGGCGCCGTCAATGGTCACGCGGTCGCGGCGGAGCTGTCGATTGACGACCCTGCTGGCGGCCCGGTGCTCGCGGGCGACACGATCGTCGGGAGTTACGACGCGACATCCGGGACCCTGGTGCTCGGCGCCGGAAGCCCGGCCAACTCGCCGCTGCACGAACTTCACGACACCAAGCACCACACGATCAGCTACACGCCAACGTCCGCATCCCGGTTCCGCGACTATTTTCCCCCGGCCGTGCCCGGCGGTACCTCACGCACCGGCATGGGCATGACCACCGAGGTGCCCGCGTCACGGCGTCCCGACTCGCCCATCCTGCGCTACGTGCTGCCCGCATTCGGCTGGCAACGCGACCAAAGGACCAACCTGCGCGCCGCCCGCCGGCAAGGGGGGCTTCGGGTACTGCTGGACCGGCCTTGGCACTCATCCGGCAACGGCGAGCTGCTCGGGGTGATCACATGGCCGGGACCGCTCCCCGCGGACCGGCAGGACCAGCTTTCGCACTATGTCAGCCGGGCAGGCGCCGATCCTGTCTACGCGTCATCGCAGGCAGTCACCACCGTGCTCGACACGTCCAACTTCGGCCTGGCTACCACCAGCGAGTTCGGGCTGACGCTGACCGAACTGCCGGGGGACACGGTGGATGTGGCCGGTCACGCCGTGCACTTCGACGCCGGGCGCGGCCTGTGGACCGCCGACCTCACGGTGGACGTCGACGCCATGTTCCACTCGTCCGGCGCGGCATATCACCCGTGGGTACGGCTCGCACTGGTTCGCTACCAACCGGACGCCATCGCGGATGCGAAGCTATCCCGCGTGATTCTGGCAGACTTCGCTGCGCTGCCGATGGACCGCGGCCTGTTGCTCACCTACGACCCATACACCCCCGACGTGATCAGCGTGACCGTTTCCGGGCACTCATACACTGCGACCGCGCCCGAAGCGGGCAGCGAGATCCTGGGCGGCAGCACCATCGAGGTTTCGGTGGACGAGCGGGTCGCGGGGGTGGCTGACGAGGTGCTCGGCTGGCAGCCCGTCACTGTCCCCGTCACCGCCGACACCGATGTGACGGCGGACCAGGTGCTCTGGCACGGCCACGTGACCTTGCCCGCTGGTCGGCAGCACGGGCAGTACCGGGTCGTAGTCAGCGAATATGAGTCGCTGCTCACCGACCCCCGGGAGATCCAGATCCCGCAGAGCCGGGCGGTCCGGGCTAACAGAGGCACACGGGCGGCGCGCGAGCCCCAGCCGGGTGCAGAACCCACCTCGCGGGCGGTCGGCGCCATGCAGCCCGGGCCGGCCGCAAGCCGCGGCCTCCACTCCGCAAGGCGGCTTGTCTACACCGACGCCCTGGTGCTCTGACGGAAGCTTAGATCAAACGTCATGGTCATAGCGCGCAGCGTTGGCTTCGGGGTCGTGGCGGCCTGGCGGGGGCGCAGAAGTCATCTGGAGTTCCCGTCAGCATCTGCGTGCACGACTCAGGGGCAAGGCCACGTCGCCTTGACCTGAAGCCCGAGCCTCACATCTTGTCTGCGAACCAGCCGAACGGCAGCCCTCGGCACCAGGTAAGACCAGCAAGATAAGCGGGACCAGCCTGAGTGAAGAAGTAGCCCTTGAAGGGCTGTGGCGGGGAACCTGGAAAAGCAATCGTGAAGTTGATGCCATGGTCCGACTGCGGGCACGGCTGGCCGCTGCGAACGCTGACATCGCGCCCGCCCACCCGCCCGCTAACGGCTAGCGGAGTGCCGCCACCAGCTGGCGTGTACGTGCCGTACACGCGTTTGAAAGTAAACACGCACGGCGGCACTCTTCTGGTTACGGCATGATCGGAGACCGTCAGGACGAGAGTTCCAACCCAGTTGTCATGGATCATGTGCCACGTGCCGGTAAAGGAATAGTCGGTCATGCTGCCTCCACCCTTTAGGCACCAACGGCGACGGTACTCCTGCCATGCATCGATCGCGACCATGCGGCCGTTAGACTGAAGTTTATCAACCTATCGTGATCAGCGCTTCGCGCGACGCTAAATCCTAAAGAGCAATGCGACGTTCGAAGTCGATCGCACCCGGTGCGGAGCAGCCCAAGCAGGCGAGAGAAGGGCTCGTTCGGGATCGCTGGCTCCGCTACGGCCGCTCTCGCTCGGCTGAGCGGCCGCAAATGGGCGGAGACCCAAGCGAGACCGGAACGGTAGACAATCCCCGGAACGCTCGGTCTGGGGTGGTCCTCCACGAGACGACTTAGCAGGCGTTCCGCCCAGAGATGCGCTCCGTCCACAGATAGGCCAGCAGTCGCTGTCGGGCTGTTGAGAGCTCCACCCATGCCCCCCCAAAGAGGCTGGCAAGGTAGGCCTGCTCCGGACGCTTCCGGCGCAGCTCGGGACTAGCCAGCGGCAGCCTGACGTGATCCTGCCGATTTGCTGATGCGCCCGCCAGCCCACAGCACGGGGCAGGTTCTTGCTTGACAATAGCTCAATATTATGATATTAGGTCATTACCGGGAGATCTGTCGCAGAATGCACGGTGCGCGTTGACCATGTCGTACGCAGTCACTCACATTAAATGGATGGCAGGCAATGCTAAATGTGATTCATTTTGAAATTTGCGTAGACGACCTTGAGTCGGCTGCCATCTTTTACTCGAACGTCTTTGACTGGGGCATCGAGCCGGTGGAGGATGGCTCAGAATACTGGTCAGTTCGCCTCGAAAAAGAGGCAGATGAAGGGATCCGCGGAGGATTGAGCGTGCGCTACGATGAGCAGGATTCGACGATAAACACGATCGAAGTGCCGTCGCTGGACCGGTACGCGGAGAAGATCACCGAAAACGGGGGCCGAGTACTCGCGCCGAAGATCTCGATACCCGGTGAAGGGTATGTTCAATACTGTCATGACCCGGAAGGAAACACCTTCGGCATCATGGAAGTGGACAAATCTGCGACCTAGCGGCTAGGCGTGCTGCCGGTCAACGACAGTCATTCGGAAACCTATAGGGGAAGGCGGCTCCGCGGAGCGAGAATCTCAGCAAAGCCTACGAAGAGTACAGAGCCGAGGGACGCACCAAGAGTACTCAGTGGAAGCAAGGGAATTCTTGGACGACATCGCGATATGTAATAGGCCTAATCCCGAGGCCAGTCTTCGCCTCTTTTGCTTCCCGTTCGCTGGCGGCGGGGCCTGGGTCTTCAACTCCTGGGCCGATCGGCTGCCGGCGGACATTCAGCGCGAAACCGAGCTGTGGGCTGTCCACCTTCCCGGACGAGAGTCGAGACGTGCGCAGCCACCGTTCACCGAACTGGCCCCGCTCATGGATGCTCTGACTCCTCTCCTCGCACCACTTCTCACCAGGCCATATGCCCTTTTCGGGCACAGCATGGGCGCGCTGCTAAGCTTCGAACTTGCCTGTGGGCGGCGTTCACAGGGAGCCGTAGGCCCGGTCCACATGATCGTCTCCGGGCACCGCGCGCCGCGACTTCCCGACAGAAACCTCCCAGTTCATCAACTGTCGGATCACGACATCCTCGCCAAGCTGCGCCGTCTGGGCGGCACCCCCGATGAGGTCCTGCGAAACCCAGAGCTCATGGAGATGTATCTTCCTCTGCTGCGGGCTGACTTCGCGGTCTGCGAGACCTACGTATACGAACACCGAGAGCCGCTGACCTGCTCGTTGACGGTGCTCGGTGGCACCGACGATCCCCAGGTGAGCCGCAAAGACCTGGCCGCTTGGCGTGTCCATACCTCCGGCTCTTTCTCGCTTCACATGCTCCCCGGAGGCCACTTCTTCCTGCAGGGTGCCCGGAGCCTCTTTTTGCAGGTACTTGGCCAAGATCTCAGGCGGGTCCTACGCCGGATCCCTCGGGCCGCTCGCGCTTCGCCCCTCGAGCTATCGGCTGGCCCGCGTGCCAATCGTGCTGACGCAGACACATTCTAGCTCACACCCCAGCACTCCAAGTGGCAGTATTGGCTCCTAGCCAGCGCATCGTGTGCCAGCAGAGAGGGTGGAAGATGGACTGGGATCAGGATGAGGATACTACCATCTATCGAGTTGTTTTGAATCATGAAGAACAATATTCAATCTGGCCCGCCGACCGTGAGGTGCCGTCCGGATGGAGTGAAGTCGGCCTCACCGGGAGCCGAGGCGAATGCCTCAAGCATATCGACGAGATATGGACCGACATGAGGCCATTGAGCCTAAGAAAGCAAATGCGGGATAAGCACGAGACCTGACAGGGCATCTAGCTCAGTGGATTTCCGGTAGTCCGATTCGGGACGCGACGCATCTGCACGGGAGTTGCGAGGCTCGCCCAAGGGCCAACCCAACGGCGTCGAGGAGCGGCCATGCTTGCTGCCGCGATCAGAACTTCCCCTGCCATGCGTCGAGGTAAACGGGCCGGGGCGCGCAGGACCAGCCAGCGGTGCCCGGGCGCAGCGAAGGCCAAGGCCGGATGGATAGGTCGTGACCTCAATCTGCACTGCGTCAGCTCCGAATGTTGCCTGGACCTCAATCCGCGCCATGGTTGACACAGGGCCGGGATTATGATCAAATTAACGCTATCTATTGCCGCGCACGGGGAGCATGGCCGCGCCGCTGTCAATAGCAGTAAAGGGCCGATCAATGTCACGTGAATCTGAAGCATATCAAGGCGCTGAGCCTGTGATCTACGTTGATGTTGGCTTCAGCGCCAGCCGTCTCTTCGCTGCAGTTGAGCGAGTAGAGGTCTTGCGAATGAGAATCGATACCCGGCAATGAATGCCCAGGTCTACGTCTTCTCTGCATCCTATCCCCAGCGTGGGCTCTGGTTTCTCGAGCAGCTATCACCAGGAACATCCGTTTATAACGTCCGCTGGGGGATTCGCCTCTCGTCGGATGTGGACGTCGCTCGGCTGGAGTGGAGCATCAATGAGATAGTGCGACGTCACGATTCCCTGCGAACGGCCTTCAGGGCAGTGGACGGAGAGCCGGTTCAGGTGGTCTTGTCGGAAATGCGCGTACCGCTTCTGGTCACCGACCTTGGCCAACTGGCCGAGCCCGAACGCGAGGGCGAAGCATTTCGCATAGCCATGGAGGAGGCCGATAAGCCCTTCAACCTTGCGCAATGGCCGCTCCTGCGAACGAACCTGCTCCGCATGGGTGCCGAGGACTACATTTTGCTCGTGACATTGCACCATATCGTCTGTGACTTCTGGTCCCTGCAAGTGTTCCAGGACGAGTTGTCGACCTTTTACGAGACCTGTAGTGCGGGTGAGCCTTCACCGCTGCCACAGCTCCCGATCCAGTACGCTGCATTTGCGGAGTGGCAGCAGCGTTTGCTGCATAAACCGATCGGCCAGGCGCACCTGGACTATTGGAAGAAGCAGTTGGCCGATGTTCCATCACTGGACCTATGGACAGACTGGCCAAGACCAGAATTCTCCACCTTCGAGGGGGCCGCCTACGACTTCGACCTGCCGGCACCCCTGCACAAAGCCCTACTTAGGCTCAGCCGACAGGAAAATGTCACCCTCTTCATGACGATGCTGGCCGTATACCAGACCTTGATACATCGTTATACCGGCCAAGACGATATCGTGGTGGGCACACCGTTCGCGAATCGCGATCGCAGCGAGCTTGAAGGCCTGATTGGGTTTCTTGTTAACTCACTCGTTCTGCGGGTCGACTTCTCCGGCGATCCTACTTTCCGCGAGCTGATAGCGCGGGTACGAAGAGTAGCACTTGAAGCTTACGAGCACCAGGATCTACCATTCGAGAAACTGGTCAGCGAGCTCCGGCCAGAACGTGGCCTGGGTCAGCATCCAGTTTTTCAGACGCACTTCCAATTGTTTCAGATAACGGGATCTATTGAAGACACCGGCACACTTGCAGGCGAGCTGTTTGAAACAGAGGTATCTACGGCGAAGTTTGACTTGGCGCTGGACATCTGGGAGTACACTGATGCACTCTGGGGGCATTTTGAGTACAGCACAGACCTGTTCACCGAGGAAACGGTAGCACGCCTGGTGGCGCACTTCCTTTCACTTTTGAAAGCAGTTGTGGCTGATCCTGAGCAACGCCTATCGGAGTTGCAGATCCTGGACGACGACGAGCGTCACCAAATGCTGGTTGACTGGAATAACACTCGCGTTGACTATTCGGGAGCAGTCTCCCTTCAGCAACTCTTCGAGGCGCAGGTGGAGCGATCGCCACATTCGATCGCAGTGGCCTTTGGCGACGAAGCGCTATCGTATGAAGAGCTTAACTGCCGAGCTAACCAGCTCGCCCATCAGCTGAGTTCAATGAGCGTGTGCCCTGAGTCCATCGTGGGCATTTGCGTCGACCGCTCACTTGAAATGATCATTGGCGTGCTGGGAATTCTAAAAGCTGGCGGGGCATATCTCCCGCTCGATCCGTCCGAACCCGCCGGGCGCCTGCGCCTCATTCTTGAAGATGCGCGGCCGCAGCTTCTACTGACAAGGCAAGGGCTCGGCGACTCGCTTCCCTCAGCGGCACAGCGGGTGTATCTGGATTCGGACTGGAACGAGATTTCGCACTGCAGCCAGGCGAATCTGGCAGTAGATGTGCGACCGGAGAACCTCGCCTACGTGATCTACACGTCTGGTTCAACTGGGGCGCCCAAGGGAACTCTTATCTCCACCCGTGCGATCTGTAACCACCTGCTGTGGATGCAATCAGCTTTCCCCCTGGGCGATGCGGACACGGTCCTACAGAAATATCCTTTCAATTTTGATGCTTCAGTTTGCGAGATCTTTGGCGCGCTGATAGCCGGCGCACGGCTGGTCGTTCTAGAGCCGTCGGAATATTGGGATGCCTCAGAGTTTGTCCAGCTTTTGAAGGACCAGGGCGTTACCGCGCTTGATGTGGTGCCGAGCATGCTGGAGGTATTGCTCGACGAAGCTGAGTTTTCAGCCTGCCGTTCGCTCAAGAGGGTCATCAGCGGCGGCGCTCCGATGCCGACGGAAGTGCGAGACCGCTTCCTGGCACAGTTGGATGCCGAGCTGCACAACCTCTACGGTCCTACCGAGGCGACAATAACGGCCACGTCGTGGACGTGCTCACCGGAAGACGGCGAGCAATCCGTCCCAATTGGCTTTCCCGCGGCAAATACGCAGGTATATATCCTGGATGACCATCTAAGCCCTGTGCCTGTGGGAACCCGCGGTGAGCTATTTATTGGAGGGGATGGAATTGCCCGGGGCTATCTGAATCGCCCTGGCCTAACTGCCGGAATGTTCATACCTAATCCATTTTCAGATACACCTGGTGCCCGGATGTACCGGACGGGGGATATTGCGCGGTACTTGCCCAGCGGCGCAATTGAATACGTTGGCCGTAAAGATCATCAGGTCAAGATATCCGGCCGTCGTGTCGAGCTGGGCGAAGTCGAGAACGTACTTGCTCAGCATGATTCTGTGCGTGAGGGTGCCGTAGTGGCAGTGGTCGATGAATTTGGCCACACAAGGCTTGCGGCTTATGTCGTCGCGGCCCAGGAACAACCCGAGCTGTGGCCTTCATTGGGTGAATATGACGTTTATGACGAGCTACTTTATTATGCGATGACCCACGATGAGCGCCGGAACCAGGCATATCGCTCGGCTATTGCTGGGGCCGTCCGGGATGCGACGGTGCTGGATATAGGCACCGGCGCCGATGCGGTACTAGCCAGATTCTGTATAGAGGCGGGGGCTGAGAAGGTCTATGCGGTGGAAGTTGAGGAACGCGCCTTTCAGGAGGCCAGAAAGGCAGTGGAGCGCCTGGGGCTGGCAGGAAAAATTACCGTGATTCACGGAGATTCGGCGCGCGTGCAACTACCCGAGCAGGTGGACGTGTGCGTCTCTGAGATTCTAGGGACCATTGGGTCATCGGAAGGCGTTATCCCCATTTTGAACGACGCGTGGCGGTTTCTGAAGGATGGCGGGTCGATGATTCCGCGCCGGTGCATCACCAGGATTGCCCCGGTGTCGCTGCCAGAGGGCCTGGTTGACTCCCTTCATCTGACCGAGCTTCCAGCCTCCTATGTCCAGCAGGTTTTTGACAAGGTCGGCCATCCCTTCGATTTGCGAATGTGCATTAAGAATTTCCCCGCGGCGAACCTTCTCGGCGTGCCTGGCGTATTTGAGGATCTCGACTTCTCCAGCACGGTGGCGCCCGACGATGAGACGCTGGTCAGTTTTTCCATCTCTCAAGCTGGTACGCTTCACGGCTTCTTGCTGTGGCTCAATCTTTACCCTGCCGAAGGGGAACTGCTCGATTCGCTTACCGGCAAGCTGAGCTGGCTGCCAGTATTCTTCCCGGTGTTCTATCCCGGCCTTCCCGTCTCAGCCGGCGATGTCATTGACGCTCGATGCGAGCGCCGCGCGGGCGAGGACGGGCCGATGCCCGACTACGCTATCGATGGAGTGGTTATAAGGAAGCAAGGACAGCGGATCGCCTTCAGCTATGTGTCACCGCATTGCACGGCCGGGTTTAAGGAGAGCCCGTTCTATGACTCTCTGCTCGCCAATATGGACGGGCACTTCGTGGATGAGCCGGGTCGCCAGATAATGATCAACCCCGGGGAGAGCGCCCCGGAAGAGCCGGACGAATCGGGACGAGGGCTGGTGCCGGGGCTGCGCCGATTCCTGCAGGACCGCCTCCCGAGACACATGATTCCCTCATCGTTTGTCGTGGTGGACGCACTGCCCCGAACGACGGCTGGGAAGCTTGACCGGCGCGCTCTCAGTGCGAAGCTTCAGGGAAGATCGGGCCTGGAGGCTGCTTACGTCGCGCCGCGAGACGGAAGGGAGAAGATCCTGGGGCAGATCTGGGCCGAGCTTCTCGGAGTTGACCGTGTCGGTATTCACGATAATTTCTTCGAACTTGGCGGAGACTCTATTCTGAGTATTCAGATCATCGCCCGTGCCAATAAGGCTGGCTTGCGCCTCAGGCCGATGCAGTTGTTCCAGCATCAGACTATTGCCGAGCTCGCAGCGACCGCCGGTTCGGCACCTGTCATCCAGCCGGACCAGGGCCCGCTGACGGGATCTGTCGCACTCACACCCGTTCAGCACTGGTTCTTCGAACAGAACTTCGCAGACCCCCACCATTACAACCAGTCCGTGCTGGTCGAGTTGCCTCCGTCAGTAGATGAAGCCAGCCTGAGGACGGCCTTGACGCACCTGACGGTCCACCATGATGCGCTGCGGCTGCGCTACACGCGCACAAGGTCGGGCTGGCAGCAAGACCTTGCCGACGGACCGGATGACTTGACCCTCGCGCAGTTTGATCTGTCGGCGTTGCCGGAGGCCGAGCGCGAGGCAGCCCTTGAAAGAGCCGCATTCGACCTGCAGGCGAGTCTGGATCTGTCGTCTGGGCCACTCCTGCGGGCCGCATTGATTGACCTCGATGGCCGCAGCGCGCCGTGCATGTTGCTTGTGATCCACCACCTCGTCGTCGACAGCGTGTCATGGGGGATATTGCTGGAAGACCTCTGGACGGCTTACGGCCAGCTGACCAACTTCCAAGACATCCGTCTTCCGCCCAAGACGACGTCGGTCCAGGAGTGGGCACGGCGACTCGCTGACTACGCGCAATCCGCCGAGCTCGACCAGGAACAGGCGCACTGGCTGGCTCTTTCCGGCACGAGGGTCGCGCGCTTGCCCGTGGACCACGCCGACGGCTCCAACCTGGCGGGATCGGCCCGGACGGTCCGCGCCGAGCTCGAGGTTGCGGAGACCCGGGCTCTTCTTGAAGACGTTCCCAAAGCCTTCCACAGCCAGATCAACGACGCGCTGCTGACTGCGCTCGCACAAGCCCTCGGGCGATGGACAGGTGGCGATACATTCCTGATCGATCTCGAAGGACATGGTAGGGAGGACATCATCGAGGGCGTGGATCTGTCGCGTACACTGGGCTGGTTTACTACCATTTTCCCTGTTTGTCTGGAATTGCATTCGGGCGCGAGCCCAGGAGAAGCCTTGAGATCAGTTAGAGATCAGCTTCGGCAGATTCCAAGCCGGGGAATCAGCTATGGCCTGCTTCGTTATCTCAATCAGGATGCGGAGGTTCGACGACGGTTCAAGGGCCTGCCGAATGCTGAGCTGACGTTCAACTACTTGGGCCAGTTCGGCTGGGGTCACACCGAATCCCCATCATGGCAGCGACTGACAGATTTGACGGGACCGAACCTCAGCCCGCGAGCCCATCGTCCTGGCCTACTTGAGATCGACGGCAGCGTGGCGAACGGCCGCCTCGAGGTCATCTTCACCTATAGCCAGGACATCCATCTGCACTCCACCATCGGGACCCTCGCAACGCACTTCGTGACCGCGCTCCGAGAGCTCATCGCGGAGGCTAGCGCGCCGGATGTGCGCGGCTTCACACCGTCTGATTTCCCCAAAGCACGCCTGACCCAGAAGGAACTGGACAACCTGATCGCCAAGCTGTGACGAGACCTTAATTGCTTAGCCCGGGGGCGACCACATGACAGCCAAGGATATCGAAGACATCTATGAGCTTTCGCCGCTTCAGCAGGGCATGCTGTTCCACACCCTCTACGAGCCAGCCTCCAGCCTGTACTTCGAGCAAGAGAGCTATCCGATCCCTGGCTGCATTGATATTCCCGCCCTGGTGCATGCGTGGCACCAGGTTGTAGCGCATCATCCGATTCTGCGCTCATCCTTCCACTGGGAGGGCCTCGACCAACCCGTCCAGGTTGTCCATCGGAACGCGCAGCTTCCGGTAGACATCCAGGACTGGAGGGGTACGTCAGAGAACGAGCAGGACGTGCGACTCGAGCTGCACCTTAACTCCGATCGCGGCCGGGGTTTCGAGCTCTCCAAGGCGCCGCTGATGCGCCTAGCGCTTCTCCGTAGAGCGGAGGAGCTGTTGCACTTGACGCTCAGTTTCCATCATATCGTGCTGGACGGCTGGAGCTACCGCCTCATCAATGAGGAGGTTTGGGACTATTACGAGGCATATCACAAAGGCACTGATCCGGTCGTCCCCCAGGTGCGCCCCTATAGCGATTTCGTCGCATGGCTAGAGCACCAAGATCTGGCCAAGGCCCAAAAATTTTGGCGGGGAGTGCTCAAGGGATTCAGTGCTCCGACTCGTCTTGGCGTCGATCGTGCCGCTCCGGGAGCGACCGGGACCGACACCGGCCAAGGCGAGCAGAGCCTTTTCCTATCGCGACGGTTCTCGACCGCCTTGCAGCGGCTCGCGCGCCAGAACCGGTTGACGCTCAATACACTTGTGCAAGGCGCCTGGGCGATTGTGCTGAGCGTGTACTCCGGCGAAACGGATGTCGTTTTCGGAACCGTTGTCTCTGGTCGGCCCGCTGCGCTCGCCGGCGTGGAATCGATGGTGGGCCTATTCATCAACACACTCCCGGTTCGCACACACGTGCTGCCTGGCTCGCTTCTACTTCCATGGCTGACCGAGCTCCAGGCTCAGCAGGTCGAAGCCCGCGAGTATGAATATAGCCCGCCAGTGGAAATCCAGCATTGCAGTGAAGTTCCGGCTGGTACACCCTTGTTTGAGAGCCTTGTCGTCTTCGAGAATTATCCGGCAGCGGATACTCTTCAGGAAGGCGGCTATCAGCCGGAAGCTGGTTTCAGATCGTTTGAACGGAGCAACTACCCGCTGACCCTCATGGTGATGCCGGATACAAGGATGCAACTTAGGATCCTGTATAGCAAATCGAGATTCGATGATGCTGCGATCACCGGGATGCTAGGGCACATCCAAACGGTGCTGGAGGGCATTGTGGCTGATCCGGATCGCCCGTTGAAGGACATGACGTTGCTGAGCCGACGGGAAACACGGCGGCTGACGGTCGGGTGGAACGACACGAAGAAGGCCTATCCGTTCGAGACGAGTATCATCTCGCTTTTTGAGGCGCAGGTTGCCCGAACTCCCAGCTCACCGGCGCTGCGGTGTGACGGCGAAGGGCTGTCCTACGATCAGCTGAACCGGCGCGCAAACCAGCTCGCCTGGCATCTCATCGAGCTAGGTGTCCGGCCGGAGATGCGGGTCGGGATGTGCGCTGAGCGATCCTTGGACACGGTCGCCGGGTTGATCGCGATCCTCAAGGCAGGCGGGGCTTATGTACCCCTCGACCCGGCCCACCCACCTGGTCGACTCGGGTACATGGTGGACGACGCCGGGCTTGATGTTCTGATATGTCAACAGCGTTTCCGCGATAACCTGCCGCAGAATCGAGTTCACATTGTCAATCTCGAAGACTGGAAAGTCGCCGACGGTGAGCACTGCTCGAATCCTGGCATCTGGGTCACGCCGGACACACTGGCCTACGTAATCTACACTTCAGGCTCCACGGGACAACCCAAAGGCGTGGCCGTCGAGCACCGGCAGCTGCTTAATCGTCTCTATTGGATGTGGGGCACCTATCCCTTCGCCCAGGACGAGGTCACCTGTCAGAAGACCGCGCTGAGCTTCGTGGACTCGCTCTGGGAGCTGCTGGGGTCGCTCCTGCAGGGC